>TARA_R110000803_G_scaffold200258_2_pt1 | contig 9970 bp, 5 predicted proteins | sample TARA_R110000803 | Tara Oceans TARA_R110000803 (sample SAMEA4397772) | marine metagenome | biome: Polar Biome; feature: [SRF] surface water layer (ENVO:00010504); material: water (ENVO:00002006), including particulate matter (ENVO:01000060) such as... | depth 5 m | reverse complement strand
CCACCTGCTACATCACCTAAAAGGTAAGCAACTGGGCTTCTTTCATAAGCATCATCTACAAATTCCTGTGTATCTTTATGTAAATCTTCATATCTTTGTAAGTATTTATCAAAAACTCCTGCTGTTCCATCGTCTTCACCAGTAAATACTGCACCAATTCCTGCTGCAATCTCATCACCGAATTCAAATAACATACCTTGAGCCGCACCAACAGCTGCGTCAAATCCTGTTTCAGCACCGTACTCTGCTACATCTGTAATAACATCTTTAATACCAGAGAATATACTACCACTATCAACATGTCTAGATTGTTTTGTATCAAATAATGCAGTAATATCATCATCACTCATATCATCAAAAGAACTGGCTCCTGACATAAGAGCATCTACTTCAGCATCACCCTGTCTTTCAACTGCTACTACTTCTGGATCTTTTCCAGCAGCAGAAGGGTTTCCCTTGAAGTCTACTTGAGTATCATCAATTCCTGCCATAGGATTAAGAGTCTCATCTATAAGCTCTGACTTAGGTTCAGGATTTAAATATCTTCTTAATTTAAGAACTTGTTCATGTGGGTAAGTATTCTCAGCGTATTCTACAGGCTCTGCTCCTGAATCTATCTGATCTAATACTTCTTTATGCGGAACCCACTTACCTGCAGACTCTTTCATATTTTCATGAACTTCTTCATAATTATCATCTAATTTATCAATCTCTTCTTGAGACATATTAGAATCAGGTTGAGCTTGTCCCATATTTTTAGGATCTATAGTTGGTGTGGGAATGTCCATATCATCAGACTCGTCACCATCAGTAACCACCCTTCTGTTATCTTTATCAGGAGTGTCTATTAATAGACCTGTTATATCATCATCTGTAATTTCTTTATCTACTTCAGGTTCCTGCTGACTTACATCTACACCATCGTATTCTGGAATACCTTTATATTTTGGAATGAAGGATGATAAAGGATTAACTTGTTCCTCAACTACCTCCTCTTCTTCAGATTTTACGGAACCAAATAACTCCTCTATAGATCTAGCCTTAGAGTCAGTTATAGATCCGCCCATTCGCTCTTGATCTCTACGAATCGCATCCTCAACAGTTTTACTTAGTACACTTTTCATAATTACCTTATTGAATGTCCTCTATTCATTAAATCATCTGCCATTTCTTCAAAAGAACCGAACTTATTTTTTCCAATTCTATTATAATAATCCATTGCTTTCTTTTTGGATATTCCTACAGATGACTTACCTGTCTCACCTTTTAATTGGTAATTCCCTTTAATCTTAGGCCTTCCTGACTCATCAAAATCTAAAAGTCTACCATATTTCATCTTAACTAAATCAAGTTCAGTAGGGTTGTTGCCATATACATTACTTAATCCCATCAAAGTCATATGCTGTCTTTCAGCTTTAGATCTTAATGTAACTTTTTCTAATACGTTAATCTGATCTTCCATTTGCTTAATATTCTTATCTGAATAGAAGTTTATTGCTGGCTTATTTAAAGCAAAGTTAGTCCAGTCTGCTAATTTAGACTTTAGAGTAATCGGCATTGACCCAAAAATCAAACTAGTAGCTGGTACACCATCTGTAAGTGCTTTAGACCATACAGCGGATAAATCCAGTGCTGACTGTGAGTTCATCTTCATAGATCCATCTCTCCAGCCTTTTAACGTAGCTTTAATTTCGTCAATATTCTTTAACTTTGTTTCAAGCTTACTGAATATAGAAGATCTACCTTTTAAACTATCCATTCTTGCATAAGCATCTAGTAGTATTTTCTTATTACCAGATTCCATCTTTGTTCTACCTTGTGCTGCTTTAAGTTCTGCTGCTTTTAACTTAGCTCCTGCAGCTGTTGCTGCCATCTTCTCTTTATGAGTCATAGATAGTATTTGAGACGCATTAATTCCAAACATACTAGCTTGAGCTGCGGTTAGTCCAACTGATTTAAACATTTTATCAGCTAACGGACTATCCATGAATGCGTCTTTCTTATCTTCTTTTTCATCTTTTCTAGATTTAGCATCTAGTGCTAGGTTTTCTTGAAACTGTTTAACAGAATCAGGTCTATCCTTACTTAGAGCATCTATTCCACTATAATCAGGTTTAATATCACCAAAAGCAGCTCCTATCTGAGTTGCCGCTCTTTGCATAGCTAAAGAACCTTTTGAAGAGGCATCAGCATCTCTCGCACCTTTTAATTGATCAGCGTATAATCCAGCAAGGTCTCTACCTTTATTATTCTCTGCTTCTCTTCTTTTATCAGCTCTACCCTTACTTCCGTCAATAGGAGCAGTATCCTCTTCTGGAGGTCTTGCAAATGGTATCATATTTTCAGAAGGATCATCCGCACCATCTACCATCATATAAGCTGGAGGTGCTTCATTATCTCCGTCGTATGCAATTGTTCCATTTGTCTTTGCATCAGCGATATTATTCCATGCATCATTTTTACCAGCATCTAATATATCTTGTGTTGCCTCACCATCTGAGGCTATAGCCTCTCTATTACCTGGCAAAGAGGCTACTGCCTGTTCTTGTCCTGTAATATCAGCTTGTTCTTGTTGATCATTCCAATCATTGTTAACTTGTTCACCGCCAAACCAAGCCGCACCCTTTGCTTCAGATCCTATTTGATCTTGCACACGTCTGCTACCTGTTCCAACTTGTCTATTCTTACCCTCTAATTCCATATCTAACTCACCACCGGTAGCCATTAGTCTATCTAAGAAGGTAGAGCCTTTTTCATGTCCTTCATAAGGATTTGTTCTACTTTCATTGTCTCTTTGGTGTTGTATTCTAAAATTACCTGGAGTTAAATCCGCATCTTGTGATAAAGGCTCTGCATCAGCACCTTCTACCATTAACGCCGCTGTACCCCCTGCTGCTGTTAATCCAAGTTTTTTCAATAACGGCCCTATACTCTTCTTTGGTACAGATCTAAAAAGGGCTTTAATAGCATCATCACCTACTGACCCAGACATATTACTTAAAGCAGGAGTTTTATCTAATGTAGGTGTATGTAGGTATTTTTTAATATCACTAGATTGATTAGCTACCATACTTCTATTTTGAGAAGAAGGTACATCTGCACGAGTTGATACTGGACTAACATCTGGGTTACCGGCATTATCTAAAAAACTAGAGTAATCTTGCATATCATCTATTTCTGATAAATCAGTAAACTGCTTTTCTATATCTAATTGATCGGCAATTTGCTCAGTCTCTTTAGATAGTCCTCTAGCCTCAGGCCCTAAGTCCCTTTTTCCCACCATCTTTCTAGGCGCTACTTTTTGTCTTTGAATAAAGTCTTCAACTTCTTTAGAATCCGGCTTCGCTTGAACACCGTATTTATTATCTATAGGAGTAGACTTTGTACGATCTATAAACCGTTTAATATCTTCCTCAGTGAAGTTAGCATCTAAAAGTTTTTGTCTTAAGTCATCAGCCATTATATATTCCTACTGTTTAATACTTTTAAGTTTCTCTAACATTTCTGCATCTTTATCGCTACCGATACCTTCTAAAGCTCCCATACTAGGATCAGATACTTCTGTCTCACCCATTACTTCAGGCTCTTCCCCTGTTACTTCAGGACTAACTTTAGTAGAAGGGATAACTTGATCACTTCTTTCTAGGATTTGACGTAAGATGTCTTCTATTTCTGGAGGTAAATCATACTCTGAGTCTTCAGGGTTCATAGACATACCTTCATCTTCTGGTATTCTTGAATCTCCTCCTGACATTGCTAACTTAAGAGCTTCTTTTACTCCTTCTGGAGTAGTATACTCTTCGTCGTTAAAATCCTCTGTCTCTTGGTCAGCTCTTGCAGAGTCTTCCATTACTGCAGGATCTTTATCAATAACAGACCCAGCCTCTCTTTGCTCCTGTAGCCTTCTTAAAATTTCTTCTGATCCTTGCATCTTATTACCTCTTATTAAGTTGATTATACATTACTACCCATAGTTGTTACTAAGAATATCTTTTATCTGCTATATCCAAAGCATTCTGTCTATTTAATTCGTTTTGAGTTTTAGAGTTTTCCTCTTGATTATACCCAGCAATTCCAGTACCTATACCGCTTCCTACTCCTGACCAAATTCTAGAATCTCTTTCGCCTTCTTTAGCGTGAGATGAGGCCTCTTGTTGTGCTTGACCAGCGTATGCACTTGCTCGTTTCAATCTATCATTCCAATAATCTCTCTTAGCATTATCCATTCTAAGACGCTCTTGATTCTCTTGTCCAGTATTCATGTTAGCAATCTGCTGAGACTGTCCTAAATTATACTGTTGAGCTTGGTTTTGATATCCAACGTTATTGGTCTGTCTCTGATTCTTAGCATTAAAATCCGCTAAAGAGAATTTATCAGCAGCTCCCGCCTTGGCACTAGCTACATTCCAATCTTGATTTCTTATATTAGATAATGCGTCCATAGCGGAGTCCGAAGATCTCTCTGCTCCTTGCGCTGCCATAGCTCCTATACGATCACCTTGTCTATTCATCTCTTCTGCGGCACCTTGTCCAGACTGTAGAGCTGATATAAGCTCAGAACCTGACCCACCTTGTCCTCTAGAAGCGAAGCTTTGCATAATCTGCTGTCTTTTAGCTTCAGACTCTACTCCTATATCTCTTCTCAAATCATTTACAGCTAATCTCTCTTCTGGCCCTAGCCCTAGCTTAGCTCTTTGCTGGATCTCTGCTAAAACTTGTAGCTCTCCCTCTCTAAGGGATGGATCTTCTTGTATTAGTGATACTTTAGATTCAACTAGGCTAATATCTTCTTCCAAATCTGGAGTAAGTATTCCCATTTGTTGAAATCTTTCGTATATTATTCTTTTAGATAAATCAGGAGGCATTCCAATAGCTGTTAGCTCTGCCCACCCTCTTTCTAATGCGTCTCTAGATGCATCTCTACTTCCAGAGGACATCATATTTCCTACGATTCCCCCTAGGATAGGTGCTGCTGCTGCCCAAAATGACATATTACTCTCCTATATTAATACTGTAAACCTGCTGTTCCATCTCCCACGGTATTATTACCTTTAATTGGGAATCCATCTTTATCATATTGTACATCTTGTCCATATACATTATATCCTGAGTTTATATCTACAGCACTTTGCTTCTCTCTATTTACTGTACTCAATTTATCTTTACCTATATTTACTAAATCTTGTACCATTGCGCCAGCCCATCCTATACCACCATGTTTTTTATAGTAATCATTCATAGAAGGTAGTCCTGATTGACTTGCTAATATAAATAAGGAGTTAAATGCTGATTTTGCACCAGGAAGCATAACCCTTCCTTCAAGTATATCCATAAATCCATTATAATCTTTGGTCGATTCCTGTATCCTACCCTCTTGACTAGTTACATCTTTACCATATTGATCCTTTCTGCCAGACAGCATTTCCTTCAATGTATCAACTGAATTTGCATTTGGATCTAACTCTGTCTTATTTCCAGTATCATACTCAGATCCTACACCCTCTCTTCCTAATAATTTGTTAAGGGCTTCTAATTTTGTACCTTGTTCTACTGATCTAGAGGCCTGTAAATCCCCTCTATTAAAATCTATATTACCTTCACTATCTCTAGTAGAAGCTACATATGGATCTTCTGCACCATATAAGAACTTATAACCTTCTCCAGTTTCTTCATCATACCCTAACCCTAGTTGAGATAAAGCGTCTTGTTCTTTTTGTATTGACGCATCTAGCTGCTCTTGGGCAGTTAATCCGTCTTCTATATCTCTATAATTATCTACATTATAATCCCGTTTAGAGTCTCTAATATCCATCAAAGCGCCGATTCTTTCACCAGCAGCTCCTTTAACATTATCTTGTATACCGGAACCTATTCCTTCAAAAGCATCTCTAGTAGAGTCTGCAAAGTTTTTTGTTTCTGTAGCATATTGATCACCTCTAGCTCTAGCACCTTCGGACATTTGCTTCATATTTCCTATTGAGCTTGTAGCCCCTCGTCTGGCTTGTTCTAAAGCACCTGTACCTGTTTTACCTAGTAGTAGGCTATCTAGCTTTTGCTGTCCCCCAGTATAGTTTTTGTCTCCAATAAATCTACTTAGTAAAGCCTCTCTTCCACCAGCTGTTCGTGTACCACCTGCTAGGTTAGAAAGAGCCATCGTTTTAGCTCTTAAGGACTCTTTTTCCTTACTAGCTATATCTAAAGGGCCTTTATAGTCACCTGATAGGAATCCTGAAACTGTTCCTACATCACCACTTCCATCCTCTTCTTCAGTTATTCCACCAAATCCAGTACTTTCTGTAGTATCGAATTTATCTAAAATACCTTTTCTTTTATCAATATCTTCCTGAGACCCTACTCTTGTTTTATCAGCTTCGGATTGAAAACCAGAGGACACACTAGCGGCCTCTTCTTCTCCCTCTTTACTTTTTTTACCTATGGCAGTACCTATGGTAGACCCTAGAGTATTATCGTCATTAGCGGCCAAATACTTACTTATATTAGTAAAACCAGTACCCTTTCGTCTATTATTTCTATTATTTTCCATGTTAGAAACCCTTATCTATTGATATATATAGTTGTTAATTATACGACACTACTGTTAAGTCAAAGCTATTATTAGCGGGAAGTCCTGCAATATGATTAATTGTTATAGTCTGCTCATTCTGACTGAATGATATAAATGGTGCACCTGTTGGGAATACAGAGTTATTTGTTTGATTCACTGCGTTATAAACTGCTATTCCAATTATCTTAGTAACTGTTTGAGTACCACCTTCTTTATCAATCTGAAAACTGGCACCATCTAACGGTATTCCATTAGAATCTACAGTAACTGTAACCGTTTTTACTGTACACTGTATATTATCTACTAAACTTATACGTTTACTAAGTGCTAAGTAGATATTTTCCATGTCTACATTCAGAGAAGAGGCTAGAATCTTAATCATTTCCTGATCTTCTTCTGAAAAATCAACTTCATATAATCTTTTATAACTTGGTAGTCTCATTATCTATACGTCCTTGAACTGATACCTATTTCACCAGTTAATGTAGTGGCATAAATAACATAAGACTCTCTCGCTGTATTATGAGTAACTCTTACTCTTATATACGTACAATATTGACTATTTCTAGGTATATATGTCCTGAATGGGACAGAATTTGACGCTCCTCCGAAGAATCCTGATCCAAAACTACCAGATCCGAATATTCCTGGCCCATCTAAATCAAATCCAACTACTTCAAATTGAGGTAAAATGTCTGTAGCAAACTCCATAGTTGCACTAGTCAATGCTCTATTATCAAAAATTATCTGCGCCTCTCTTAAATGTTTAAGTCCTAATGGATCTCCCATTGTATTGGGAGCATAGGTAAAAGAAGTAGGTATTGAATGATATATAGTTATTGGGCCAGACATATAGTCTAAATTTGATCTCAATGTCATACTATTAGATGGAGACGTATTTATAGATATTATAGGAGATTCTTGAATAGTATTGCTAGTAATAGCGGTGTAATTGCTAAAAACTGGGATTATATCAGCATTTATTTTATTAATTATATTATTATAACAAGCTTTTATATCATCATAATCTTCATCGTCTGATAATACTGTACCCGCTGTACCGGCCCCTACAATATCTATTGGTATGGTAAAAGTACTAGCTCCCGTTACTGTGACAGTATAAATGTCATCTATTAAAGGATTAGAATTACTACCTGTTACTGCTATTTTTCTCCCTGTAAATAAGTTATGAGGAGTAGAAGTAGTTATTATAGTAGGATTGTTGACTGATATAGTTGATATACTGAATGATTGACTTGCTATTGTAGAAGCGTAATCACTATCCGTAAGACCGTCTGCATCTAATCTAACAGCTAAAGCTACCATCTTAGTTCTAAGGTTCTCACCTGCAACCGCTGTTAAGGCGGTGACATATCCCCCACCAAGGGCGGTATCTGTATCTAATTGGGCTAATAGAGAGTTATATTGAAATACTGTTAAAGTCTGATTCTGTGTAACTACGTCACCGACTGAGTATATACTATTATCATTTACTGTAATAATGCCATTTAAATAATTACTATTGGATATAAAATCAGAAGTCTCTCTATCAGCATAATCAGTTCTCTCAAAATCCTTTCTTTCAATTTCTATATAATTAATATCAGAAGCCCCAAGATACATTTTATCATCTGACTCATTAACTACTCCGCATATAGGAGATTTTACTATATTTGTCCATGTCTTAGTTAAAGTACTATATCTATAACCAATAGTTGCTGTAATATCTTCTTTATCTTTAACTGTATAAACGGTATATGAGTTATCAGATTCATATCCTTTGCCCCATGTAGCTGTCCCAAAATTTACAGAGTTTGAAGATCCAATTTTAAGAATCTCTGAATCAATAACTCTTGATACAATACTTACATTTGACTCAGTAATCATTGCGATTCCCTGCTCTGTCCAACAATATATGGTATTATCTACAACATCCACAGTATCTTCTGCTATTAGTTTAGTAGAGCTGTCGAATAATTGAACGTTAAAAGGGGCAACCTCTCCAGATATTCTATATACCCCATCTACTTTAAGAACGAATAAACTGTCCCTTAGTGGGAATATACGTAAAATAGGCTTATCCTCAGCTCCTACATCAAAATAATTTGTAATAGGTACAGACTCTGGTTGTTGATATTTAGAGTAGTATATTCTATTATCTTTATTTTCATTCTCTGATATTTGAGCGAATGAAGAAGAGCTGGCGGTACCAAATAGCGATCCTCCAGTGATAGTTAATATATCCTCAGGTAATTGTAAAGTATTTGGATCAACCACTTCTATAACATGGAAACCGTCTATAGTTCCACTAGTAATTGTTCCTGTGGTGTTTAATAATAATATCTTATCCCCATCACTGTATCCATGTAAAGGAACAGTAATTTGGTCTAATGCAACGCTCATTCCAGTTATTACATGTTCTGGTGACATATTAGGACTGAATGAATTACTAGCTATAACATTACTCATTACCGCATAGAAAGGTTCATCATTTAAAGTTTTAGATTCTATTAATATTTTTCCAGGTACGTCAGCTACTCCTGATAGATAGTAAGCATATACATTACTATTAGAGTGATTATTTATCACCCTCACTAAACTTCTAGCTGTCGCATCCACAGCCTGAGCAGGAGATATTAAATTAGATATCAAAGCTCTTCTGTTAAGAAAGTTTTCTCCAGTACCTGCATCTGTTGCAGTTGGAGCTGCGAATCCAGTAGTTCCTGAATCCATAAGAGTGACTGTCCCCTCTTTTAATGTCTTAAGTGTTATGGTAGGTAATGTGTTATCAATTGCATTAAAATCCTCCACTAAAGTATTTATTACATCTCTAGTTTTAGCCGCAACTATGGAGGCCGATGAATCTACTAAATAAGATAAACTTATCTTAACTGGGATCTCATTGTCTACAGTAATTGGGGGAGTATAGGCGCCTGCCGCTGAATCATAATATAGTCTATATTTTTTAGAGTCATTAGCAGAGTATATATCAAAATATGTATTATTTAAAGAGTTAGATGTGTTAGCAAGAAATAGAATATCTTGTGATGATACTCTTCCTACAAGGAATTCATAAGTAACTGTACTAGTATCGGATGATATAGATAATGTAGGCAATGGCTCCGAGGCAACACTGTTAGTGTATTGATCTATAAGATCTTCTACTCCTAGCATATTCAAAAAGAACCTCTGTCTTGTCTTAGTATTTGCGTAAAATAATACATTCCTAAATCTATTAATATCTTTAGCAAACGGAGGTATGTCATTAGCTTGAGTAATGCCCTCGCCTGTAGATGGATTTGTGTATAAATTAGCTCCTCTAAATGAACTAGGGGTTACATCTATTACATCTATATATCCGTCAGTTAAATTTTGAGATGTAACAAAGTCTTCATAAACTAACTT
>TARA_R110000803_G_scaffold96851_1_pt1 | contig 9972 bp, 12 predicted proteins | sample TARA_R110000803 | Tara Oceans TARA_R110000803 (sample SAMEA4397772) | marine metagenome | biome: Polar Biome; feature: [SRF] surface water layer (ENVO:00010504); material: water (ENVO:00002006), including particulate matter (ENVO:01000060) such as... | depth 5 m | reverse complement strand
TGTGGTATTCTATCAAATGATCTGTCTGCAGGAAAGTCATCTGGGTTAGTTCTACGTCCAGCTTTCTTTTGTTTAAGCAATACCATGTTTGATGCACAATCTAATATGATTGAATTTGTTGCTGATCTAGTATCACTGCTAAATTCTTCAGTTAGGCTAAAGTTTGTTACCATGCCCTTAAATCTAACTGCTGGGTTTCCTGTTACTGATATTATTTCACCTGTCACAGCATCAAAGAATGCTCTAGTAATTGTAACCAGTGAGCCCTTTATTTCGTAATCTTGAACTAGATCGTTGTTAGCTTGTGGAATACCGCTTAGACTTATAGTTAATCTTCTATCACTAGCTGTTAAATCACTAACTGCTTCAGTTATTGATAGCAAACTGCCTAAACTGTTGTAGGTATCACTGCCTATGGTGTAACTTTTTCTATAATTTGAGAAGTTTGCATCACCGTAACCTGATATTGACAGTTTGACAAACACTGCTGTTTCAATTTTGCTATAACTTGATAGATCTATTAATGCCATTATGCTAATGCCTCATAAAAACTAAAATTACCGCTAAACGATACTATATTTTTGTCTACAATTGACCAAGTTGGCATGCTGGTGCAAATCACTGTCCATGTTACTGCGGGTCCAATTAATAAACTAGCTGTGCCAGCATCATCAATGAGAGGTCTGTTTAAAGTTACTGTGGTTGAAGGATGTATAACATCAACAGCTACTTCATACACACTACCCGATGAGCCCAACTGTATCCAATCACCTGCTTTTAACACTACTTCACCTGTTGTTAAATTAGCACCTGCTGGCACTGTTGACAGTGTTACAGTATTACCTGTTGTCCATGTTGCCGCAAAGCCTGATGTAGTATCAGCAACGCCTTGATACTTACTTAACCAACTGCTGTAACCTGCTGTATTAATTTGAACTGTGCCTGTTGAGTGTCTGTCTAATTGTTCTATTGCTGTGATATAAGGTCTAGCTTCAGTCCATAATTGTCCTGCTGGCATTGCAACATCAAATCGCCATATACTACCACCTCTTGATGTTGCTCTTACTGTTTGGTTTCTTGATGTTGTCTGTGCTACCACAGGACTTTTGTTTATTCCTATACTGGCCGCGTTGTCAAATACCCATTGAAATGCTGTGCTCATTATCTTGCTCCTGTCATTGACATTCTACCACGTTCAGCTATGGCATGTAATGCTTGTGGATTGCTTGCTAATAGATCCTGGAAACTTCTTGCATCTACAGCGTTAATGTTATAGGTTACTGAAGTGCCACCTAAGGATTCGTTTGGAGTAACTGTTCTGCCACCAACACCCGACAGTATCTCAGGACCTCTTTCACCAACCATAACTGGACCGTTGTGTGGGATAGTTCCGCCATCAGCAAATCCTAATATTCCGCCAACAAAGCTACCTGCTTTGCTCCAGAATCCACCACCACTACTCTTCTTACTATCACCGCCACCACCTATGTCCAATAGGCCGCCAAATACATCGGCAATTAATTTAGCAATTTGTGCTTTAAGTAATTCATCAACAATACCCTGAACAAAGTCTCGCCAATTCATGTCACCTGTTTTAATAAACTTTAACAGCATGTCTTCCATACCTCGTGTCATACTGCCAAATACTGCTTCTGCTTGCGTTGCGGCATTGGTTGCGTTTTCAACATATTCTTTGAATGCTCTATCCCATCCTGTTTCCCATTCTCTAGATAATTCATAGTGTTCTTGTGTAGCACGAGTAATCTCTTCAACAGCTTTAACACCTGCTCTTTCATATTCTTCAATAACATCTGTTTCATATGGTAAGCCTGCCGCATCTCTTTTGCGTTTGTATGCGTCAATAACTATTTCAGCTTCTCTCTCAGCGGCTCTTGCGATGTCGTAATGTTTCTTCTCAATGTCAGTCATGGTAATTTTGGCCATGTCGTCTTGAATGTCTTTAACTTTCTGTTGATTTTTTGTCTGTTGATCAAGACCCCAATTAATAGCCTCGGTAACATCTGCTTGTTTCTGTTGTGCTTCAAACAATTCACCTAAACTATCTTTATACAAGTTAGTTGAAGCTGTTAAAGCATCCTGGGCGGCTTTAATCATGCCAATTTCTTTTGCTTTTAGTTCTGGTGACTTCTGTGATTGATTTATTTTATCTATCTTACTCTGTAGTTCAAGTTGAGCATTGGCTAGTTTTTGATCAGCTTCTTGTCTAAGTTTAGACATTTCAATTTGTTCTTGTGTCAGTCCAATCTGATCAGTTTCTAATTGAATTCTATCTTGTATTGACTTGTTACCTAAGGCATACTTTTCAGTTAGTTTGTCTAACTCTAGGCCTAATTTTTGAGTTTGAAGTGCTAATAATTTTGCTCTTCCTCCACTGTCACCGCCTCCATCAGTTCCTGTGTTGGCCATTTTCTTAGCCGCTTCAGCCGCGTCGTCTAATGCTTTTGCTGTTTCCTTAGCTTCGTCTGTTGTAAGTCCTAGGTAAGTTAATACCCCACCTGTAAGTGCCAATGCACCAGTAGCAAGTTTAATGAATATGTTTTTGCCCATTATTGAGTTTAACAGTCCAAATGCTTTTGCTACAGCTAGAATCTTACCAACAGCAAATACTGTAAACCAAGCCACAGATGCGGCTGTTAACAATTTAATATTTTCTGCTATAAAGGTAATTGCAGAGCCCAACGTTTGACCTAATTCTCTTGCTAACTCTTTGTTTGCATTGATGAAGTCACCAAATTGGGTAACAATGTCAGCTAACGCTTCATTAAGTCCACCTTGACCTATTTCATCTGCAAGGTTGTCTAGAGTGTCGCCAAAGTTATTAAAGGCTTGACTTACATTTTTAACTCTAGCTTCAACTGCTCCGCCAAATCTTTCATTAAGTCCTTCTTGTAAACTTTCTAGTATTATTTTAGAGCCTTGAGCACTCTTACCAACTTCTGATATCTCTCCTCTAACTAGGCCTAGTTTTTCTCTTAGGATATCGTATACTGGAATACCTTTGTCAGCTAATCTTTCTAATTCTTCTAGTCCCAAACCACCAGCTGTTGTTCTAACAAATAGATCAGTTATGGCTTGGAATGCTCCTAGACTGTCTGCGGCTATTGCGGCAGTGTCCTGGAATGTGTTTAATAGTTTGTCAGTGGGTTCAATACCAGCCGCTTTTAATTTAACAAAAGCGTTGGTTAAGTCATTAACTGAGAATATACTTTTTGTAGCAAATGTTTTAATCTTGTCAAATGCTTGAGCACCTTTCTCAGTATCTTTTAACAGTAGGCTGAGTGATGTTCTTAAATCCTGGAATGATGCGGCTGTATTAACAATACCTTTAACAGCAAAACTGGTAGCAAGTGCCGCACCTAGCTTTAAGAACCCTGAGGTTAAACTTGAGGTTGAGGATTGTAGCCCTTTCATGTTATTGTTAATATTTTTGAAACCTGCTTTGGTCTCGTCTATTAACCTAACATTAATGTCAGTGGTAGCCATCTGTTATCTTTTCCTAGTAAATGTGTTTATTCTACTCTCAATGTATTTAAGTGTAGGTGCTATCATACCTTTTGGTGCTTTAGGACTGTAACCTTGATCTAACCTCTTAGCATAAGGATAGTTTGCTTTAATAGTATTGCCATTCACTGTTGTTCTATTTCTCGCATTACCAGTGAGTATTGGAGTTGCTGACTTAAAGACGCGGTGTGCGTCCTTAGGCAGTTGTTTAAGTTCTTTACTTAAAAGATCAAATTGTTTTTTGATCTTACTAGCATTAATTGTTATTGACAGTTTCACCTTTTTTGTTTTCCTTGTTTAACTTTTTTAAGCATTTCAAGCATCTGTTCCTTAGTGAGTTCTTTTGCTATTGGTGCTTGGCCTTTGCTCTTGCGTTCAGCATTCTCTCTAAGAAAGTTTTCATACCTCTGACCTAATTCAGCAAGATGTATGTCAATGCTAGAGCCTTCAGCTAACAGTTTACTAGGTAATACGCCATAACGTTTAGCTACCCAATCAATGGTAGCTAGTATTGCTAGCTCTGGGTCGTTGTCTCCGATACTTCTGCGACTGACTTTCCCAGTTCTTCTATAACCTTGGTAACTGTTTTCATCATTATGTCTGTTGGTAATACAAATCCATCTTTAGTAACTGGTAAACCATCTTCATCTAGAATTAAATCTTTAACAAATCCTGCCGCATCACCAAAGTCACCTGGTTTCATTACAGCCATTTTAGCAAATGTCTGAATGTCTTGACGGTCATAAATCCAAAAGGATACTGCTTCACCATATTTGGTCACAGTAGATTCGTCGTCTATTTTAATTTCTATTAGTTGGGGTTTTGCCGCTAGTTGTGATAGTTTCATCTTTAAATCTCCTTATCTGTTGATCTGTTTAACAGTTCATTGACAACTGCTATTTCAAACGTTAATCTGTTTCGTGCTTTGTTACAGTCTTTGACTGCACAGTTTACTTCATTAAGTGCTTTAGCTGTTTCAGCTAACACGCTTTGTAGTAATTCTCGATCGGTTTTGGTTTCTAATACATCCATTAATCTTGTTTCCTTATATCTATATTTATAATAAAACAAAAGGGCATAAACTACTGCCCTTTTATTCACATTACTTTACAATTATGCTACTGTGTAATCACCTGACACTGTTAGTGTAATTGGTGATACCCATACTGGGCTGTCTGCTGATACTGTTGGTGCAAGACCAGTAATATAAGCTGAGCCTGATAGTGTTTTACCTGTAGCACCATCACTCTCTGGACCCATTGTAAGATCAAAAGTAACCAATGTTTTATCTTTTGATAATCCAAAGATTCCTGATGTTTTTGCCGCTTCGTCAGCTGTTGTTACGCCAAAGAATGTGTCTTGATCAAGAACAATGTTCATTGATAGACTGTTTGTTGCTGTTGTTGCAATTTGCAATTTAGATCCTTGATCCAATTGCGTCCAAGTAAACACGTCATTAGCATTGTTAACTGTGACGTCTTGCAGTGATGGAACAACTAAACCTGTTGTGTCGCCTGAAGCTTTAAGGGTTAGTGTTACAGCGCCTGCTGAACCTGGAGCTGGATAGATATATTCTGCCATTTTGTGTTGCTCCTATTAATTAATTATCAACTTAGTAAAGCTGAATGTAAACTGTGTCACTAGGTTATCACTTTCAAAACTAGTCTCAACTTCAGTTAAGCGTTGACGCCATCCCTCAGTTAAGTTTTCTAATCTTGCTAATCTTACAGTGTTAACCATAGTGTCATAGTTCGTTGGTAAGTTTTTTGCATCTGTTGAAACATAAACAACCACAATTGTAGTTTCATCAACTACACCACGGTTATCAAATGTTTCAATCAAGGGTTCCTGGACTGTCTGTGGGCGATCCACGTATATCTTTTTCATATTCTTGAGGTATAATGGTTGCCCACTAGCCTCCCAAGGTAATTCCTCACTTACACTAAATCCTGAAACAGAATTTGCTTTTAAGTAAGTTAAGATATCGCTTCTCATCGCACTCTCCTAAGATTAACTTGACTAGGTGCTTTTTCTGTAGATTCTACAGTTAAGTCACCATCAAAGTCATACCAATCACCAGCAGTTATTAATTCACCTAATAGATCATTAAATTTCTGTTGGTAATGGCCAATCTTTGCTCGCTCAGCATTGTTCTCATCACTGAAGTCAGCTATTTTAGGCATTATGTAGTAGTAAAAACTATGAAATACACATAAGTCTGTGAAATCATTCTTCCTACTTAATATCTTTGTAGCTTCTGGTGATGGAATGTCTGCCACTGATGTGATGGACGCACTTGACTGCTTTTTGTAATAAGTGCGCCACCAATCTGTTGAGCGTAGTTGGGAAAGAATGCGTTCAGTAGATCTAATTAATAGATCTTCCACTACATCCACTGTCAAGCCTTCATTCGCCTCAAAGACACGTTGGTCTCTATCAACTACATCATCATATGTTGCAAATGATATTACCGTTGTTCCTGATGTTATGAAAGCCATCTTCCTAGTCCCCTAATTAAGCAACGTTAATTAATTGAATACCACGAGTAGCGTCAGTAACACCAACACCAGCATGGATACTTGCAACAACGTCATAACCAACTGCCGCCGCTCTACGTTGAACTTCAACTGAAGCATTTTTTTGCATAGCTAGTCTACAAGCATCTTGTCCAAAGATAAATCCTGAGTGTGCCGCAGGAACTAGAGCTGATTGGAATAATTTAACACCTGCAAACATTCCAACATAACCATTTCTCAATGCTTCTGTTTGGAAATCACCACCAGCGTAGTTACCGTCAGCCCATAATGATTGCATAAGTGCTGAAGCTTGTGCTGTTGAAAGGATACCATAAAGTTGGCCCATTTCGCCTGCACCACGGATTTCTTCAACTGCACCAAAGATTGATGCTGTAGTTACAGGATCGCCATCTACTGCGTTTTCTGTTAAGTTTGTTGCCATAGCTGTTAATACTGCTGTATCGTATGCTTTAGCTACTGCATTACCTAATACACGACCTAATTCTGATGGATCAATACCACCTAGGTCACGCACTACTGAGCGAGCCGCATATAAGTTAACAGGGATAGTTGCTGTTGTGTCAGTGATAACACTTGCCGCTACATCTGAGTTAGCTGTATCGTCTGAGATTGTTGTTGCTGTTGCCGCACTTAATAGTGGAACTTGAGCTGATTGTGAACCTGCTGGAACATTAACCATAGGTATAAGTGATCCACCTAAAAATAATGATGTTTCTTGTGCTGTGTAAAGCGTAGCCGCCTGCGTTGGGACTACTAAACCTTCAAGGCTAAAGCCTGATAGATATTCATTTGCCATTTTGTATGACTCCTAAAATAAGTTAAAGTTTTTTATATTAAGCCTTTTTGTTTGGCTTCTCTATAAAGTTGTCTGTGTTCTGGATTAACAAGGTCCAATTTTGTGAGATCAAAAGGCTCTTTAGAGGCTGTGCCACTGATACTTGATTTAGTATTAGTAGTTGAGGGGGTTGCCTGAACAAAGTGTGGGTTTTCTTTTAAGAAACCATCCACTAACTGTTCTACTGAAACTGGCTTGCCATCATCGTTATAACGCACTGCACCATCTGTGCCAATTACTTCTACATCGCCATTATCGTTTAGTCTAACCTGACCGCCCAATAACTGTTTTACTTGTTCAGGATTAACACTCTTTAACTTGGCCGCTTCATTTAGTAACGGTGAGTTAATTTTGTATTCCTTAATGACGCTGTCTCTCTTTTGGATTTCGCTATTCCATTTGTCCGCTTTTTCTGTTAGAATCTTTTCAAACTCACCTTTCCTAATAGCTTCAGACTCTTTGGCCTTCTCTGCTTTAGTTTTGAGTTGTTTAAGTTCATCAATATCACCTAACTCTGCAAATTGTCTTTCAAACTTTTTGGTAATGCTAGACTTCAGCCCTGCCATATGATTGTCAAACTCTTCTTGACTATAGGTTTTAGCGTTTGATGTTGCCTGAGTTTCAGTCTCAGTGACTGTTTCTGTTTCTTGTGCTTCTGTTGCCGTAGTTTGTAATTCGTCCACGTTACGATGCCTCCCTTAAGAGTAGTTGTTTAAGTTATTATTTATGTAACTTATTTCGGGGTGCGTAATCTTGACGCAATTCCCTTATTCTTTAAATGTCTTTGTGCTACTCGCATGCCTCGATTGAAACTGGCACTTCGGTTAGTCATTAGTCTACCACCTTTACGAACATAGCGTGCTCCAGCCTTGTGTCCTTCACAACCGCCTTTACATTTGGAACCATAGTATTTGGCCATTACTTCTTCTTACCGTAACCTGGTTTCTTCTTTTTCTTCTTTTTATCGTATGGCATTATACCCACCCTTGTTGTGTTAATTGTTCATGTTGTTCTTGTGTTTCAACTGTTATGGACTCACCTGTTGCTGGATTAGTCATAGTGTGTTCAACCATTTCACTATCATAACCTTCTAGATAGTCTTCACCAAAGTGTGCTTCAGCTATTTCATATTCAAACATTGCAATCAGTTTAGGATCAGTTAGAGTTTTACGTGTTTCCAACATCAGTCTGATATCATTAGCTATATCCTTGATACCAAATGAGTCTGGATAATCTATTTCACCATCCCAACTATAACCTTGGTAGTAAGCAAACAGGGTCCATATCTGTTCTTCAGCTAGCTCTAGGTTATCTGCTTTCTCACTTAAGCGTGCATTAAGCAATTGGAATTCTGTTTCCATAGCAACACCTGACAGTGTTGATGCTTGTGTTGAACGCACAGCACCTGTGTTAGCCATCTTGTCTATACTTTCCACAAGACTTTCTTTAGTTTTAAGTATTGAATCTACATTAGCACCTGAGTGACTAAGAATATATGGTTTTAGTGCTGGGTCCATGTCTTCTGGCATGTGTATTAACGCACCTGCACCACTTCCAATATTAACTGTTGGAGTTGTTACTAATGATGGATGACTATCTAGTCTAATTGATTGTTCTATTTCTGAATTGAGGTTGTATATCATCTTTTGTGTATCAGCAATGTCACCAATGTCACTAACACCAACACCACGCATGGTAGACTTCTTGTTGTATACACATACTGCTGGTATCATACCTAAACCGTTTGGTTCTATATAGTCATCTGTGATAATACCTTCATCCTGATCTACTACTGATGTTTTTATTTCTGTATGTGTCCATTCTTTAATTGTTTTGATTGAGCCGTTTATTTCTTCAACGTATTTGATATAGTCTAGAGTGTATTTGCCTGTTCTTGATCGTGTGTAGCTCCAGTCTAACATCATTAAGGGTGTTATCATTGACACATATGGGCGAACACCCTGATCTAATTCTTCTGCACGGTTCTGTGCTGATACATTTGGCTTAGCAACAATAGCCCAACATGTTCCAAATACACTTGACCATGTAGCTACATCTTTCATAAATGCGTTTAGGCTACGACCATCTAGGTCAGCATCTCTAAGGAATGATTCAACGTCTGGCATTCCTTCTATATTTCCAAACTCTCTTTTAGGTGATTCACGAAACAAGAATGAATTATATACTTGCACCACTGATTGACAGTGATTTTCTAATGGTGTTGTGTGTAGGCGTGCTTGGTATTCTCTTGGTGATTCTAATTGATATTGTGTAAGATGTTGTCCATCTCTATAAGTTTCTCCACCAATATAACTTTCAAATTGGTATTCCCACTCTTGTTGACTATCTGTGTAGACTGGATTGCCTGATAGCAGTGCGTCTATTTCACTTTTTAATATTGTTGATGCCATAGGTTGTATTCCCTCAGTGTCTAATTGTTATTTATGCCAATTGCATACCCCAACTCTTTGGAGCTGGCATAGGTGCACGGTGTTTGGTTAATGGGAACAAGTAATCTACACAGTATGAAGCCGCATCAAACATATGATCGTATCCATTCTTGTCTGGCACTGTGGTATTCTCTTTAAAAGAGAACTTGTCTAATGATTCTATAGTGTGTTTACAGTTTGGACTTATATATAGATGTCTCTCGCCATCTGTTGATTTTAGTCTAGCATTGTAGCTATTAATCCTATCCTTTACTGCATTGTGCTTGCGTGGTGCCTTAACTATGAATCCATTATTGCTTAGGATTGAATGATCAGTAGCTCCACCTGCTGATGTCTTACGCTGGGTGCCCGAGGGGTCTGGATAAACGAACACTTTTGATCTAGGATAACGATTCTTAATCTCATCGCACATGTCTTGTGTGTTGGATGAGTGCATTAAGATCTCATCAAACTGTAGTAAGGTATCACCCTTGCGTATATGTATAGCACAGGTTCCAGGACTCACATTGAAGTCCATTCCAATATGTAATACAGATAAGTCTGGGTCTAGTATCTTAATAACATTATGGTCACGGTCAAAGTTGTATGCAATACGACCCATATACTGTTCAAATGATGCTTCAAACTC
>TARA_R110000803_G_scaffold72317_2_pt1 | contig 9994 bp, 1 predicted proteins | sample TARA_R110000803 | Tara Oceans TARA_R110000803 (sample SAMEA4397772) | marine metagenome | biome: Polar Biome; feature: [SRF] surface water layer (ENVO:00010504); material: water (ENVO:00002006), including particulate matter (ENVO:01000060) such as... | depth 5 m | reverse complement strand
GAAAAGGCTAGTAATCATATCCTACGTCAAACCTTTGTAATAAAAGATTTGACTAAAAAGTTTGAAGAACTTGAAGAAAGGTTGCAGGAAAAAGACGAAGAAATAAGTTTTATCCATAGGATTCTTGAATGTACCTAGCCTGCCTTCTGTAATTTTAAGTACCTCAAGTACTTCTCCCTAGACTTAAGCATATCCTTCTTGCTTCTTTTTAAAGAGGCAGGAAGTGGTTTGCTTATCCTTTTATTAAGTTTTTCTACCTGCCTATTGATACGATCAAGTTCAACTTGCACTAAATCTTTTAGTTCTTCTTTAGAATATTGAGCCTGCATACCTTTCATAAACTTAATTTTGAGTGCTCTTTGTAGCTTCTTAATCTTATTTATTTCAAAGTTCACTTGTTTTCCTCTGGCTTCAAACGGAGCAAGAGGTGTTACATTCAAGCCAACCATACGTAACCACGCTTGAGCTTCTGTAAACTTAGGTTCTCCCTCTCTACCTACTTTGTTATTGTATGCTTGATACAGCCTTGTTAAAGCTCCAAAACCTCCTGCATCTGGATTTTTCATAGCTCCCATGCCTACAAAACCATCCGTACTTCCTACAGGACTAAGCCCATGAAACATTGGAGGTAACGTAAGGTTAAACGCATAGTTAAACCACGATGCATATTTTTCTCCGCTTGTTGACAGTTCGTCATGTATTTGCCTGTCTGTAAAGGGGTCTCTACCTGTTAAAGAAGTAACGGCAATGTTAAGCAAGGGGCTACCCATTAGTCCTAGTGAGTGCATTGCTCCTGTTATTTCTGATCCCTCTTCTTTGAAAGGATTTAACTGACGTAATATTTCTGAAAACATTCCCCAAGGATAAAAGTATCCTACGTCAACTACTTGTGCCCTACCTAGTGAATCCTTATGTGGTAGTGGCAACACACTTTCTGGAATTACAGACAAGTCTCCTTTTTCGTTTGCTCTTTTGTGCAGATAGTCTGACAACGTACTCATTACCCCTTGATATTCTTCGTCACTAACGTCTTGTTCTTCTTTGAACATACTCTTTGTAACTTCTGCCATTATTATATAAGGAAGAAATTTCCAAGGCCTTTTTATTATTGTCTCAATAAGTACAGGAGCAACAAAACTAGGATAAGAAAGGAATGGTGCACCAAATGCACTCTTCCTTAAGTACTTAACTGAAGAAAGAGGGTTGCTATAATCAAATAAGAACTTTTCAGCTTGAGCAGCCGCAACTTCTTTTGTAGAACCTTGTTCCATTAAATATTTAAGTACCATAACTTTACCTAGTGTATCAATACCACCGTATACGTCTGATGTTCCCCTTTGAAATGACTTAAAAGCATCTCTAATTTTTAATAGAGACATTGGACCACTTGCCTTACTCTTACTTGAAACAAATTCATTCCTTATGGTCTTTAATTCTGCTTGACTAAAACCACCAGAAGTTAAACCCATTTCATCTGCTATTTTAGTATAAGTTGTCATTGCATCAAATTCTCTTTGAGTCCCTGTATACTCTACCTTGCGTGTCTTTATCTGGTCGTTGATAGACCTTAAAAACAGATCGGGTAGTCTATGCATTGGAACAGGTCCAAGGCTCATGAACACTAAGTTGGAAACAAAGTTTCTTACCCATGATGGAGGATTAGCAGAAACTTTTGACCATTTCCATAGTCTGTTGTACTGTTCAAACGTACCACCAGTACCTAAAACTTTTTCTGCCCAACTTGCATCAACAGTACCATCTGCATTTATATCAAAGCTAGTGCTGTTTGTACCCCATCCAAACATGTCTTCAAATATTTCCTTACGGATAGCCATTCCTGAGAGCCTTCCATACTTTTTTCCTTTAGGAATCCTTTTAAAGTCGCCCGGAATAACGACTCCTTTTAGTATTTCATTCCCTTTAGTAGTCATTGTATTAATTAGCTTTCTAACTAATTTTTCGTTCTTGTCAGAAAGGACCATGTGGTTATCAACTAATTCACGGATTCTTTCTGACTCATTTAACAACCAATGTCCACTAACTTTTACATCTATAGGTGCTTTGTTCTCCTTTTTCCATGCCACCATCTTTTTAAGTTTTTCTGGTTCCGTTAGTCTTTTATCTAAGGCTAATTCTGCATCTTTTAGTTTTTTATTATAAGCCTCTTTCCTAACATCTGCAGTGTTATATAACTGTAATGCTTCTATTAATTTTGTATCATTACCACTCAACCTTTTTAATTCACCTAGTATATCAAATTTTACAAGTGTAGAAGGAAGAATCCAGTCCTTGTTGCCTGCAATAGATTCAAACATGTCTAGGATAGCCATGTCTCTAATAGGAGTTGAAATTGCTATTGAAGACAAGAATGCAGGGTCTTTTACTTCGCCTAGTATAAGTTCTCTAATACCTGCAGGAATGTCTTTTCTTGCGTTTAAGTAACTTAAATCGAGTTGAACTCCAGCACCACCTTTGTCTATTGCTCTATAGTCTTTGTCTTTGAGTAGATATTTTAGGTATTTCCTTGGCAAGTACTGGTCATCAAACTTTTCAAGGGATTCTTGAGTCATTAAACCTCGTGTTACAAGGTCTCTACCTATCTGTTGAATTTGTGCTTTTGCATCAATAGCGGCTTGTCTTTCTTTAGGATCTGTAATTAGTTCAGGATTCCCTTTTCCGTTTTCGTTATTTCTAGGAGTCACAAAAAAGTCATAAAGAATTTTCTGCTGTTTAGATTTACTTAGTATTTTAAATAGTTTTTCTCCTGCCTGTTGTGCTTGGAACACTACACCTTTGTTTTTCCTCCTTATATCTTTATAAATTTCTGAGTCAGGGAGTGTACCTTGAGCAATTAGTCTTTTAGTTAATTTGTTTGATAGTTTGTCCTGCCATGTAAATGTAGGTATCCAATATAGTCCATCTTCAGACATCCGTCCTTGTGCTACAGTAGCAGCTTTATAGCTATTCATATCCTGTGCTGAAGCTATCTTAGACATATTAACTTTACTGTTTACAATTAAATCAATATCAAATGTTGGAGATTTGTAGTCTATTGATCTTAATGCCCCTGCTTTTGTTGCTGTAGTTCCTCTTGTTTTTGTTCTTTTATCTTTTGATGGTTTTTTTGTTATTACCTTACCTTTGGAATCACCCGATGTAACTTTTTCACCTGTAATATATGAAATAAATTCTGCACTGTATATCAGATTATCCTCAAAGTCAACCTGACCTTTTTCCCAAAATGGTCTTTGAAAAGCTACTAATTTACCCTGCTCATTATAGCTACGTCTTTTTTCCATCAACCACTCTCTACCAAATTCTTTTAATGGAATAGGAGTTTCAAATTTATGTAGTCCTTCTCCTTGTAATATAGAAGAATAACTACGGTGTTTTTGAACACCTAATTCTTCCGCTGTAGTCCTGAAATTAGATTTATCACTATGAAATTTTAGGATGCCAACCAAATCTCCTGCTTCTGAGTTTGGATATTGAGATGTTCTTTCCTTTATTGTTTTTATGTTTATATGTTTATTTTTTTTAGACCTCATTGCGCCAAAGATATAATTTAAAATAGGCTTTCTTGCATCAAAAGATAAATCATCCCCTTTAGCCATAAGTTCTTTAAATGTAGTAACTTTACCTTGAAGAGCTTTTACTGAAGGATTTTTAACTTCTCCTGTTTTTCCATCTATTTGTTTAGACAAATTATCTATAATATCTTTTGCGCTTTGGTCTAAAGATTCTATTGTTGCTCCATCAAATTTAACTGAGTCTAACGCCTCCTGTGTGGCTACATCCCATACATCTAAGTTGCTAAGGTGCATATCATCCTTGCCTACTAATATATAGCCATACTTAGCACCTGTTCTTTTTATAGCATTAACAACTTTAGTAGTAGATTGTGGTTCTGAAGCCCACACAGCCCTTCCATTTTTACTTAAATTCTTTTTTGAGGTGTCAAAGGCATATAATGGTCCTCCTCCTAAAAATATTTTTATCTCAGAGCCTTTATGTACAGGCTGATATTCTCCTCTTATCAGTCTATCAGCAAGCATGCCTACAGCAACTTGTCCTTTTAATTCTTTTGCCAAATCTTTAGACATCTTAGACATATTAGGAAGTCTCATTACTCCTACTATAGAAGGAGCTTCTTCAGATTTATTCTCTAGGTACTTTTCTACAGCGGCATCACTTATCTTAACTCTATAAGCTACACCAGCTTTTTCAGGAGCACTTGTTCCTTGAGGACGTAGTTTAGCTTTTTCTTCAGCCCTTTGAAGTACTTTGTCAAAAGCAGAATCCTTCTTAGACATGTTGACTTTTTCTTTATCATCTCTACCCCTTACTTCACTATCACCCACAGTCAGTGTCTCTATTTCATCATCAACAGCTTGTTGTCTGGCTTCTGCTTCTACCTCAGTTTCTATGACTGACTCAACACCTTCTTCTTCAGTAGTGTCTTTAGGTGCACTAGTAGTAACTGGAAAGTCCTCGCCTGTAATAAAGTTTCGTTTACCACCAATATATTCCTGTTGGATTCCTGCCAATATCACTTTAACTTGATCAGTAGTAATCCCCATGTCTTCAAACATTGGAACAGAACTAATAAAGTTTCTTAAGGAAACAACAATCCGTTTTACAATGTTGGGGTCTCTTGCGCCATTCTCAGCAAAATTTATAGCAATGTATTCCTCAGCCATTGTAAACTCTGTCTTATTCCTTACGTCTTTAACAGACTTATCTTCATCTTTTTTTAGTGTATTATAGGCTTCCCTACGTTCTTCTGCATTCTCTATCCCTTGGATTGATTCTGGTAGATAGTCTTTACCTTTTCCATTTATTGCAAAATTATCTACTGCTTTTTTGTTAGTCTTAATAAACCTGCTAATAAAAGTATTATACTTAGTGCCAAGGAACTTTTTTAGTCCTAAGTGCCCTATGATTTCGTGGAAAAGGACTTGCATTAATTTTCCTCCTGCACCAAAACCACCATCAATAGCTACTTTGACTCCACGTATGTTTTCAGTAATAAGAAATATTTTACCGCTGTCAGTTATAAGAGCTTCAGCCGATTCTACCCCTTCTTTTGCACTTGCTTCTCCAACTTCTTCTGTAAGAGTGGCTATATCTTCTGTAGATTCCTTACTAAGTGTTATTATTTCTACGTCTTTATCTTTTAAAGGTGTACGTGCAACAAAGTCTTTTACAAGTTCTATAGTTTCATTTTTCTCAAGCGTGTACTTTCCTTCTTGTTCACCATAACGGATCTTGGTCTTACTAAAGTTAGTTTTTCCACCTTTATCATTTGGATCAACAAAAGAATCTATAGCTTCTTGACTCCATGTATCAATCATTTTAGCAGTAGGTTTCTTATTCTTTTTTTCCCCTTTTTTTCTAACACTAGAATATGCATCTGCTTTCTTTTTTACATACTCATCAGTAAAATCATTTAATGCTTCTTCTACTTCTGATATAGTTTTAAATTGTTTCGTATTCTCTTTCTTTGGCTCTATCAGATTTGTTACAGCATTGTCTGGGGCTGTAGTAACGACACTTTCTTTATTATCCTTAATGTACAAGTCCTGTGCCTTTTTACGAGCTTCTTCTATCTCCGCTTCTGTTGCCTTTGGATTCTTTTTCTTAACTGCTTCAACAGCCGTATCCATAGCAGCATTAAGCCCTGCCATTGGAGAAGTCTTGCTTGGTAAGAATGCTTTTTTTCGGAGTTCAGCATCAGACATTTTGCTAGTTTGAGACTCTTTTTCTTTGCTCAATAACTTTGTATACGCCTTATCTCTTGCCTTGTTAGTAAGATTCTTTGTAACAGACTTTAATCTTCCATTACCTAATCCTCCTCCTATATACTCTATAGCATCCTTCTTATTAAAAGCCCATAGACCTTTCTCATTAGTTACATAGATACCCTCATCTACATCTATCCATCTACCCATGCCACCAGTATTTGATTCTCCCTCCCAAGCGATTCTCTTAACGACAGTTTTAGAATCTGCATCTAGTATCTCATGTACATTGGCTAATGCGTGGCCCTGATCTGCATATTGCTTACTCTTTCTTGATCTAAGTCTAGGAGCTTTAGCTTGAGCATCGGCTTCAGTTTTAGCTTCAGCATCATAAGCATCTTGATACTCCTTTCGTTGTACAGACTCTTTTTCCATTTCTCTGTCAATTTCGGCAAACTTTCCCCACTCTTGATTGACAGAATAACTTTCCGTACCACCAGCTTTTTTAGTCGCATCTAAAGCCCTTAATTCTTCTCCAGTAAACTTTTGATCTCCAAGAGTCACTTCTTTTAATGTATTATCTGGATTTCTAAGGGTCTTATTTGGCGACTCTTCAATTACCTTTTTATATCTTTCTACTAACTTCTCGTCAGCCTCTACAGGAGTAGTTTCTACTACAGGAGTAGCCGTCTCAGCTTTTTTCTCTTCAGCCTTAGCTTTTAATTTATCAGTTTGTATTTGACGTTTAGTTTTTGGTTCTTCCTCTACAGGAGTTGCCACCTTTGGCTCTGCTTTAATCTTAGCTTTTACTTCAACTTTAGGTTTAACTTTAACCTTAGCCTCCTGCTTGTCTGTATCTTCTTGAGTTCCTTTTTCTACTGCATCAGCTAATTCTTTTGCTTGTTTATCAGCTAAAACAGTAGCTTTATCAGCTTTAGTTTTCTTATCAGCTTCAGCTTTCAGGGACTTTTCGCTATCAGCTATAATTTTAATTTCATCTTCAGGTCTGTTGTCTATCTCCCACTGCTGATATAGTTCTTGTGACATATCCCCACTAGCTACTCTATTCAGTTCATCCTTCCTCTTCTTATTATAATCATTTACTGTTGCTACAGCATTCTTACGGACGTTATCTTTTTTATTAGTTTCTAGTTCAGCGTCTACAGCAGTTTCAACTTCTTTTGCTTCTTTTTGAGCCAGCTTTTCGTCTTTTGCCTGTTGTTTTTTTGCTTCAGCCTCAATTATCTTATTAAAATCTTCTCGCACTTTTAAATCAGCTATTCTATTTGATATAGCTATACTTTCTGCAGGATAACGCCTTGCCATATCTTTCTGAATGCCATTCTGAGTTGCTCTGTCATAAGTCTTCAGATTTTCCATTGTCCTTGCGGCACTGTCAGGATCAGAGTTAAATAAGTCAATTATAGTTTCTACTTGTCCACCATAATTTCCTTCTACTTCTAACACTTTTTTAGATACAGCTTCTCTTATTTTTATTTCTCCTTTTTGTGTTTCTTTTTGTTCTTCAGCTAGTTTCTTAGTAGTAGTAGCTCCTCCATCAACTTGATGAGAATACTTAGGCAACTTATTGATGACAAGTTGTTCTACTGAAGTTATTCCTCCAGTTGCTACAGCTTCTCCTACTAATGCCTTCATAAAAACTTCAGACTTTTTAGGTCCGATAGCTTCAAGTGCGCTGTTTAATTCTCCTGCAAGATTTGGATCAACTCCGTTCTCAAGGAGTGCACTAATCATAGACTCTCTTGATACTGAAATGTCCCATACTTCTGATGTAGTGCCTCCAGCTATATCTACTACTGCTCTAAAAATTGGTCCACCAGCAGGAATATAACCAAGCATTTCAGGTATTCCAGAAGATATTAGCCGTTGACCTAGATTAGACTGTGCCCCATCTTCTGCCACTTTCATAATTTTTTGCTGAGTAACAGAAGGAAGTTCTTCAAAAGGACGGTTGTCCTCAATTCCTAATGCTTTACGTACAACAGGATTGTTTTTTATATTTTCGGCAGTCTCAGAAGAAACTAATGCTGAACTCATAAGAGCACCAACACCCATAGCTAATCCACCAGCAAGAACGGCTCCTCCTCCAAGAGCTAAAGCAGGTAGTCCAACTGCGGCGGCTCCTATCATAGGTACAGCACTGCCAGCGGCAAAAGAACCTACTTCTCCTGCAGTTGGAGAATCTTCAATGGCTTTATCTAATGTTAAGGGGATCCACTCTGGAACATTTTTAGCAACATTATACCACTCACTACCTTCAGCTTGTAGTCTTGCTAGTGTCTGTTCTCTGGTTTCTGCGGGGGTATAATTGGGGTCTTCTGCTAAAGCTTTCTGTAGCTTATTTTGTACGTCAGGGTACTGAGCAGCTTCTGCTAGTTGTTTTTCTCTGTATTCAGGTGCCCATTCTTTTATGTCGTCAGCGGTTTCTTCAAAACCTAGGTAGTCTAAAGAAGGAGCTACAAGAGTTTCTGCTATAGTTGCACCAGAGGCTTGTGTTTCATCCCAACTTTTAGCCGCTGCATTGCCAAACTCAGACAATGATGGAAGGTATTCATTTCCACCTAAAAATGAGTCTAGGAATCCTTCTTCTTCAGGCTCTTCTTCTGGTTCATATGTGTATGCAGGAGTACTTGTTAGTTGAACTTCTTTGTCGTCTTCACCGTAGAGACTTTCATATCTAGCTCTTGATTCTTCAAAACTTTCCCAAGGGTATCCGTTGTCTTGTAACCATCCTTCAAAATTTCCATACATATTTTTCTTACTTGTTAGAGGTCTGAACTTTGATTAAAGGCTACTGACTCTGTTTGGCCCTTTACCTACAGTGGCTGAGGCTGTTATATTTTTTGCCAATTCAGCATCTTCTTTTTGTTGATTAAAAGAGTTTTTTGCAATATATTTCATTATCTGCATATTTTGGTTACTATATGCATCATCCATACCTAAGTATACTAAATTATCTAAAAGATACCTCTCATAATTTTCTTTGTCATTTGTTAGTAGTGTTGGATCAAAGTTCCCATCTGAACCTTGATATTTTGAATTTGTTATAATCCTCTCATAGTAAGGAGACCTTTTATAAGTTCTTAATTGTTCTTCAGGAGTCCTTAACTTCATTGCTTCTTGCTCATATAAGCTGTAGGATCTAAACTGTGCTCCTCTATCAACTGTTTTTGTCCCATTTAATGTCATAAACTCTGTAAATTGGCCTTTCTCTTGAATCATACTGGTAGCATTCCTTATCCATAACTGCTTATCATCAACATATGCAGAGTACTCAAAACCAAAGTCTTCTGCAAACCTTTTTTTTAAGCCACCTTTGCTTGATTTTGAGATTAACTTTCCTAATTCATATGCCCTCTGCCTTTTTGCAGAGTTATCCATTATTTCTTTACTAAGACCTAATTCTCCACCTAAGTAAGACTGCAACTCATAATTGTTATTAGAGCCAGCATTAAGATACATTTTTAATTTTTCTGCTCTCCTTGGGTCTGCATTTTTAATTTTAGCACCTACAAGTTTTAGGTTTGCTGTTTCTAGTTCTATAAGTTTTAACTTTCTAGTTAATGCTTCTGCATCAGTAGGCTTCATCATTGCATCAAAGTCGGACTTATCTATTATTTCTCTACTGTACAAAAATGCCGCCCTGTCTGCGGCAGGCATTAGATTTGCTAGTTGCATTGCATTTGCTCTGCGACCTACTTTACTTAAGTTTAAGGCATAGCCAGTTCTCGGATCAACCCAGTAGTTATCTATCTGTTCTTTTACTGCGGCCCTTTGTTCAGGTTTCAAGTCTACTAAAACTTTTTCCTTTTCTTTTTGAGTCTTTGCTGCCTTATACGTTGATATTTGGGCAGGGCCAAATCCGCTTAAAGGATCATATCCTGCGTTTTCTCCTTCTTTAGCTTTAGGAGCATCTTTGATAGTATCAGCGGCTTTTTCGTTAGTATACTTTCTTATCTTACCGTCATGGCCTTTCCAAGAGAACACTTCTTCTCCATCTGCTACGGCTTTAGTATGACGATCACTAAAGGAATTGCCCCATTTAGAACCCTTTTTATATACAGGATAACCACCTTGAGCAAATTTAATAAAGTCGCCTGTTACGTTGGTAGCCTTCTTTTTAGCATCTAAGGTTGGTTTTACTTTACTCTCGGCTATGGCTTTCTTTTCTTTTTTCAATGTTCCTTCTATTAGCCCTTCAGTTTTAACCCCCGGAGGCTTTGTTCTTTCTT
>TARA_R110000803_G_scaffold1629_5_pt1 | contig 10008 bp, 10 predicted proteins | sample TARA_R110000803 | Tara Oceans TARA_R110000803 (sample SAMEA4397772) | marine metagenome | biome: Polar Biome; feature: [SRF] surface water layer (ENVO:00010504); material: water (ENVO:00002006), including particulate matter (ENVO:01000060) such as... | depth 5 m | reverse complement strand
GCGTGTCTGGAGATAAAACAATGACTCCACGAGCGAAGTCTTTTAAAGCTCGACATGGTAAAAACATTGCCAAAGGCAAGATGTCTGCAGCATATTGGTCTAATAAAGTTAAATGGTAAGTCTGAAGGTATTGCGGGGTATTGGCTAAACCTGTCAAAGTATATACTCTGCAATACTTAATTTTATTTTTAAAACCAAATACTTACATTTAAAATTGAGACAAAGTATTGCGGTATTAGCATATCTGTGTAGATCGATCGATCGAAATCGACCAGAAAGTGCCAATACTGCCAATACCGCAATACCTTGTATGTAAGATATTGTTTTTAATCAAGAGTTAGGTATTGGCAGGGTATTGCCGAGTATTGCGATGTATATACCCGCGCGCGATCGAAAGAAAATAAATTCTTTTATTATAATAAAAACATATTGTAACTTACGGTAAAACTTAGTATAGTTATTTCAGAAATTAGAAAGGGCTTACATGAACTATTCATATAAAACGCTTCCGTATGAGCACCAACTTACCGCTTTAGAAAAAGGGTGGAATAAGCGCGAATACGGGTACTTCATGGAAATGGGTACAGGTAAGTCTAAAGTTATTATAGACACTGCGGCTATGCTTTTTGATAGCGGTGAAATTGAAGGACTCTGTATTATTGCCCCAAAGGGGGTATACAGAAACTGGAGTTCTAAAGAAATCCCCACACACATGCCCGAACATATCCCCCTTCGGGTAGCCACTTGGCGCTCTAATTTAAACTCAGCGGTAAAAGCTTCTATAAATAAGTTGTTTGAGGTAAATGCAGATTTGACTGTATTTGTTATTAACATTGATGCGGTTATTACAAAAAAGGGCAATGACGTACTATCTAAGTTTTTAGACACACGTAAAGTAATGTTAGTTGTAGACGAAAGCACGATAATAAAAACACCGAAAGCCTTGCGTACAAAAGCATTAGTTAAATTAGCACCTAAAGCAGCATACAGAAGGATCTTAACTGGAAGCCCTGTAACTAAATCCCCTCTAGATCTATATACACAGTGTGAGTTTTTAAACCCTCGCCTGTTAGGGTACTCCAGTTTTTACGGGTTTCGTGGTCACTTTGCAGACACTGTAAATAAAAACTTTGGAGGTCGTACTTTTAAACAAGTTACAGGTTACCGAAATTTAGAAGAACTAAAGAATATTTTAAAAGAGTTTACGTACAGGGTAACAAAAGACGAATGTTTAGATTTACCGGATAAGATTTACATGCGCCGTGAGTTTGATATGTCTAAAGAACAGGCCAAGGCATATAAAGAAATGAAAGAATTTGCAATGACCGAACTAGAAGGAGAAGATTCTTCTGTTACTAGTGTAATTGTTCAACTTCTTAGGCTACATCAAATAACCTGCGGCCATTTAACAACAGACGATAAAGAAATCAGGGAAATCCCAAATGCTCGATTAGCTGAGCTTATGCAGCTATTAGAAGAAATAGATGGAAAAACTATTATTTGGGCAAACTATAGGTATGATATTAAAAAGATACTTGAAGCGATTAATAAAAAATACGGCCCACAGTCTATTGTTACGTATTATGGAGATACAAGTGACGAAGAACGGGTAAACGCTATTGAGTTGTTTCAAGATGAAAAATCACCAGTTAAATATTTTCTTGCTAACACCCAAACAGGGGGATACGGCATCACCCTCACCGCTGCACATGATGTCATATATTATTCAAATAATTATGATCTTGAAAAACGTCTTCAATCAGAAGATAGAGCACATAGAATAGGCCAGTCTAATCATGTAACATACACAGACTTAGTTTGCCGCAACACTGTGGATGAAAAAATTATCAATGCACTACGCAATAAAAACGATATAGCAAGATTAATAACTGGCGACCAATGGAAGGAATGGCTTTGAACAAAGTTTACATAACCCAAGACGCAGTAGGTCGTAATTTTTTACCTGCTAAACAGTGGGGGGAACCTGTGTTGATAATGCCATCAAACGCACAAGTGATTCTAACTGCAACTCCAACTGTTCGTAAGATGAAACAGGTACTAGCAAAGTTTTGCGACGACGATTATCTTTTATTAAGTGGCGATCCACTAATAATGGGGGTTGCGCTGACAGTAGCTTGTAGTGTTAATATGGGTAAAGCTAAATTACTAAAGTGGGATAAAAACACAAAAGCTTATTACGACGTGCAATTAAACTTACACGAGAAAGAAGAAACCTATGGTTGATATATTTGCAGAAATGGAAGCAGATGCGATAGCTAACGCTTCTAACATAGCTACTGACGAACAACTTTCTGGAGTAGCTAAATTAGTACACCAACAGCTTCAAATTGAAGAAGCTATAGCCAGCACTGAAGATCATTTAAAAGCTCTTAAAAAAGATCATCAGAGAATTTCTACACAAACTATACCAGATGCTATTACAGATGCTAATTTGTTATCTGAGTTTACAACAGCAGACGGTATTAAAGTATCAATTAAACCTTTTATAAGCGCAAACATTAGTGAAGCTCGACGAGAAGAAGCCCACTTTTGGCTTAGAGAGCATGAACATGGAGATATAATAAAAAATATTATAAGTGTAGATACTGGCAAAGACCAAAAATTAGCTGAACAAGCTATAACAGCTTTATCGGAAGGAGGGTTTAATCCTTCTAGTAAAGAAAGTGTTCACGCAAGTACATTAAAAGCGTGGTTACGTGAGCAAGTTGAAGCGGGAACGCCTGTACCGCTAGAGCTCTTCGGAGCATTTCTCGGGCAAAAATCTACTATTAAAAGGATAACTTAATGTCTAAAAGTAAAGAAATAGCTGTAGATGAAAAGAACAGCTTACCAGTAGAACTAATAAACGAAATGGCGTTAGATGCAGGTGCCGGTCAAGAAGACATCACAGCAGCTGATGTTAGTATACCTTTTCTTCGCATACTACAACAAATGTCGCCCCAGTGTGTTCGGTCTAAAGGCGAGTATATTGAAGGAGCGCAATCTGGTCAAATATTTAATACGGTTACTGGCGAGCTTTGGTCTGAAAACGAAGGCCCGATCATTATACCTTGCGCGTATAATTTTAAATATATCCTTTGGGCAGACCGTAGTTCTAAAATAGCCGAAGGCATACAAAGTACATATGTTCGTGGGCAAGACTTACCATCTACTACAAAAGATGACAGAGGTAGAGACATAACCGAAGAGGGCCATATTCTCACACCAACTTCTGAGTTTTTTGTGTTGATTGTTAACCCTGAAACAAATACGTTTGAACAGGCAGTTATGAGTTTAAGTAGTACTCAGCTAACTCCTGGGAAAAAATGGGCGGCATTAATTAAACAACAAGTCCAGCAAACAGATGAAGGACCAAAACCTGCGGCTATCTTTAGCCGTATGTATCGGGCAAAAACACTTGCTCGTTCTAACGATGATGGCGACTGGTCAGTGTGGGATATTAACCTGCACGGTGTAGTAGAAAATATAGACCTGTACCGTGCGGCCAAAGCGTTTTCATCTGCAGTTAACTCAGGAAAGGCTTCTGTAAAGTATGCAGAACCTGGAGATGACGCAGTTATGTAGTCTAACCACCCCCGACTACATATAGTCGGGGGTACTTCTGAGGAAAAACCATATGTCAACAGCATCAAAAATGATGGAGTTATTTTCTGGCATGGAGGAAGCGCACGGTATGTACGCTATCGCCAGTAAAGTAGCGACACCTGGAGAAAAACAGAAAGGCCAAGCAGTTACTAAAAGAGAACCTGTATCAGAAACTCTTTGGCAAATACATTTAGAAGGAAAAGCTGCGCTAGGAGTTATTCCTATAAAAAAAGATAATACCTGTGTTTGGGGCGCAATAGATATAGATGAGTACGGGTTAGATTTAGTTTCATTTGCTAAAAGAATATATACATTAGAGTTACCCCTATTCCCTTTACGGTCTAAATCCGGAGGATGCCATATATGTTTATTTTTATCAGAGCCAGTTCCTGCAACAGCTATGAAAGAAAAACTTGCTGAAATAGCGGCTAGTTTAGGGTTTGGTAAAAGTGAAATATTTCCAAAACAAAACCAAGTTCTTGTAGATAAAGGCGACCTTGGTAACTGGCTTAACATGCCTTATTTTGGCGGGGATAAATCTACACGGTACGCTTTAGATAAAGAAGGAAACGCTGTTCCTTTAGAAGAGTTTATTGAAGTAGCTCTTAAAGCAAGAATTACAGAAGATGAGCTAGAAGCTATTAAAATAGAAACAGGCAACCAAGATTTAGCAGATGGGCCGCCTTGTTTACAACTTCTTATTACCCAAGGGTTTCCCGAAGGGACTAGAAATAACGGCCTTTTTGCATTAGGCGTATATTGCCGAATGAAATATCCAGATGAATGGGAGGTGCAAGTTGAAAACCATAATGCAGACTATATGGAGCCACCGCTTAAATCTAGCGAAGTACAATCTATTATTAAACAACTTAAGAAAAAAGATTATAACTATAAGTGTTCTGACCAACCTCTTTGTAATTACTGTAATTCTAGTGTATGTCGCACTCGTCTTCACGGGATTGGTGGCAGTAGCCTTCCTACTCTTAGCAATTTAAGAAAGATTCCAACAGACCAACCTGTTTGGTTTTTAGACGTTAATGGGACCACTTTAGAATTAAATACAGACCAGCTTCAACGCCAAAATTTATTTCAAAAAGCTTGCATGGAGTCTGATAATTTTATGCCTCCAAAAATATCCGAAAAACAATGGACTACAATAATACAGGCGCTTATGGACGAGTGTAAAATAAAAGGTATATTGGATAAACCAAAAGAAGCTGGAATAGGTGATCAGTTTGTAGAGTTACTTTTTGGATTTTGCTCTGATGCTCGTTTAAAAGCGCACCATAAAGAAGAGCTACTATTAGGAAGACCGTGGACAGGCCCAGACCCAGAAGATCCAACAAAACAAAAAGTGTTTTTTAGATTGCGAGATTTAGAAGAGCATTGTGTTCGTAATAACTTTAAATACTTTAATAGATCGCAAATTACGAGCAGATTAATGGGGACTGAAATAGGGGCTAAATCAAAGTTTTTTAAAATAAATGGGCTAGGAGTTAATGTTTGGTATATTGAGGAACCAGAAGCTCAGATAGATAGCTTTTCCCTTCCAGATATGAAAGGGTCCGTAATTTAATGTTCACTCCAGAAATAGTTTTAGGACCTCCAGGCACTGGGAAAACTACTCGTTTAATTGACGAAGTTAATACGTACTTACAGAAAGGCACCACACCACAAAACATCGGGTATTTAGCTTTTACTCGTAAAGCCGCAGATGAAGCCGTCACCCGTTCTTGCGAAAGATTTAGTTTAACTAAAAAACAATTACCCCATTTCCGTACTCTTCATTCGTTAGCTTTTAAAATGTTAGGTCTAACTAAAAATGAAGTCCTTAGTAAAACTTCAATCCAAGAGTTTGGGGATATAATGGGGTTACGGATAACGGGCAGCGTTAATTTAGATGAGGGACATGTATACGGTAACCTTCCTGGTGATAAAGCGATGTTTCTTTGCAACATGGCAAGAATGAAATGTATTTCTTTAGCAGAGCAATGGAAAGAGACCCCAGAGGGGCTAACATGGTTTGAAGTAGAAAGGGTCTTTGACGGATTAGAAAAGTTTAAGCAAGAGCGAGGATTGATAGACTTTACAGACATGTTAGATAAATTTATAGAGCAAGATATTTCCCCTAAATTCGAATTATTGGTTGTAGACGAAGCGCAAGATTTAAGCCAAATGCAATGGAGAATGGTGGAAGCATTAGATAAACACTCTGCCCGTACTATTGTTGCGGGTGACGATGACCAAGCTATTTTTAGATGGGCGGGTGCGGATGTTACGCATTTTGTAGACATGCCAGGAAAGACTACAATACTAGATCAGTCCTACAGGGTACCCCCTGCTATTCAAGCGGTTGCTGATAAAGTAATCAAACGAGTTAAACATAGGCGAGAAAAGAAATGGAAGCCCCGCCCTGGAAAAGGCGAGGTTCTTTACCACACAATGCCTGATGCAATTGACATGGCTAAAGGGACATGGCTTGTGCTTGCTCGCAATGAGTATCAGCTAAATGATGTAGAGTCTAAGTGTAGGCGAGAAGGGTTTATTTACAGTCGCCGTAATAGAAAAAGTGTAAGTGAAAAAACTTTACAGACCATTCGTAATTGGGAGCACCTTCGGGCAAACGGCAGTTGCATCGCTACAGATGCTAGAAACATACTTAGGTTTATAAAAAGAAAAAGCGATAAGCTTCCTAAAGAAGGCCAGTTTACTTTAGCAGACTTGCAGCGCAATTGGGAAGCCGGACCAAACAAAATATGGCATGAAGCGTTTACTAACATGCCAATCTTTGACCGAGTGTATTTGATATCGGCACTTCGCCGAGGTGAAAGCCCAGGAAAAGAAGCTAGGATTGCTTTAAATACAATTCATGGCGCTAAAGGGGGACAAGCAGATAATGTTATGTTATATGTAGATATGGCAAAAAGGACTTATGGGAGTTTATTAAACAACCCAGAGGATGAGCATCGTGTTTTTTATGTTGGTGTAACGCGAACTAAAGAAACTTTGCACATTATAACCCCTCAAACTAAATTCTTCTTTTCGGATATTTAGGGGGGTGGTATAATTTATCAGAAATTAGGAAGTAGAACGCATTATTAAAATGACCTAATTTCTTCGTGTTTAATTTTTTTATAAAGGAAGAACTATGGCTCTCGGTGAACAAGAAACTAAATTAAAAGCATCTGCTTTTGATAAGACACAGGTTATTAATATAATTACGGATGAAAACATTAAGCCTCGTCGTGCTGAAACAAAAGTAGGTAAAATTTTTGCTCAGTACACAAGCGGCGATACCGTAGACCAGTGGTTAGCAAAAGTTAAAGCTCTTGGTGGTGGGTTATCCCATCTTAGAAAAGATGTAAAGTACGGGAGAATTGAATTAAAATCAGCCTAATGACTCTCCTCAACTAGGCTGATGGAGGCTCTTATATTAAAAGGTTAATGGTTCCTTTTAAAGCATACTGTAAGAGCCTCCCCCTTCACCCTTTTTATAGAAAGCAGAAAGATATGAGCAAAGAATTTTATGAGTTTATGATAAAGCGTGAGGAATTGCGTTTAACAAAAGAAGCAGGTATTCCTTGGCCTTGGAGCAACGATAAAACTCTTAACACGTATAAGTTTACCAATGTAAAACGCGAACATGATAGAACAACAAAATGGATGCGCAAACACTGGACTTCTGTAAACGATAAACCCACTACTCCAGGAACTACTCTTTTTAATTGCGCATTGTTTCGTTATTTTGGAACAGTTGAGTTTGCAGAAGTGATCGGATGGCAAACGAAATTTGGTATTCTTGAACGTGAACGAATAAAAAGTATAGCCGCTACAAGATTAGCTAATAAAGAACGGGTGTTTACAGGAGCCTATGTTATTACTAATCAAGGACTAGCCTTACCAAAACAAGAAGTAGTTGTAGATTATTTTTTACGCCCATTATGGGATAAAAGACGTAAATTAAGTTTAGCTGCCCAACGAACTCGATCTTGGCGAAAAGTAGCCCAACAATTAATGAAACTTCCAGGGTTTGGAGGTTCAGGTTTTATGGCTAAAGAAGTATTACAAGATGCTATACACACTTCTGTTTTTTCCTCTGGGTGTGTTGATCTTAATACTTATTGTCCTGTTGGCCCTGGAGCGCGGCGGGGTCTTAACCGACTTTATAATCGAGATTTAAAATACAGAGCCCCTTCTGGGTTGAAAGAAATGATTTCTATTTTTAACGATAGAGATAAATACTGGCCTAAACATTTTGTAAAACTTGAGCTTCATGACATTCAGTTTCAATTGTGTGAGTATGATAAATACCAACGAGTTTTATTGGGACAAGGTCGCCCAAGGAGTAAATATCGTGCCAGAACTTAAACTAGCGAACGTAGAAAGACCCAAGGCTATGGCGAATAAGGTGAGGGGGATAGTTAATGTGGATTAAAAGAAAAACATACATAACAATGTTAAGCGATATAAAAGCTCTTACTGCATTGTTAGAAACAAAAAAATATGAGCAAGAACATTTTCTCCAAGGACATGTGCAAGCGCGTGGTTTAATCGCCGAACTAACTCAAGCAAAAAGTGGCTTGATTGCTTTAGCAAAAGCTCGTAAGGTACAACTATTAGAGCTGAAAGTAGACCCAATAGGTCTTGATGATATTGCAGAAATTCAACAAGAAGTAGTAGGCGTACATTTAGAAAATATTTCTCGCCGAGTAGCCGTTTTAGAACAGCTTATAAACCCAACAGAGGATAGTGCTGATGACTAAACAAGACACACCTAACACTATGAAACTTGAGCTTACTGAAGGCTGTAACCTTAGATGTAAAATGTGTGGGATACAAGGCATACGGGAAAAGGCCGGAGGCCCTTACAAGTATATGACAACTGATACAGCTACCCGCATTGCTTCTCAAATGCAGAAAGCTGGTTGGAATTCTAAACTTGAGTTTGCTATGCGAGGCGAGCCGTTAATGAACCCTAATGCAGTTAAAATTATTGAGATATTTAGGAAACATTTGCCTAAAACACATATCATGATCACTAGTAATAGTCTACCGCTTTTAAAGGGCAAAGGTGTGGCTGAAAATGTTACGGCACTATTTAACGCAGGGCTAAATGTTATGGCTCTCGATGCGTATAAAGCCAGCATAAAAGCTATAGAACAGGTTAGGGTATTTGGTAACCAAAGCAATAGCATCGAGATGTTTGACTATATAGATGGAGACAACCCAGCAAGCCCATACACAAGAGTGAAACCCGATGTAAAACGCATATTCATAATGCAGGATATGGAAGAAGCTATTATGGCGGGTAATTCAGTTGGAACTAAAGTTGGCTCTAACCACGCTGGTGTAGGACTGCCTCCGTTAAAAGAACCTTTAATTGCTAGATGTGCGAGACCTTTCAGGGAAATGACAATATACCATGACGGTAGTGTTCCTTTGTGTTGCAACGATTGGCGCGGGAAGTTTATGTGCGGTGACCTTAATGATCAAGATATTTTAGAAGTTTGGAACGGGCCTATTCTTGAAGCGGCTCGTGTTCATTTATACGCACATGATCGTACTTTCCGACCTTGTGATGTTTGTAGTAACAAAAGTTTTCGTGTGGGTCTATTGCCCGACAAGTTAGGTAAAACAGACATGGCACCACCTACTATAAAAACAAGAAAAATTGTTAAAGCTATAGGAGAGGCGAAACCACATACGACACCAGTATTAAGAGAATGGGAGCTTTAAATGGAAGCTTATATACTATCAGCTGGTCGACCAAATACACAACCTACTTGGGAGGCTCTACCGCAAAGCGTTCGTGATTTTACTAGGGTAGTTATTCAACAAACAGAACGCGAATTGTATGCTGAATTTATTGAAGAATTTCCAGATAACTATTTGATCTTACCAGTAGAAATAAACCGTATTAGCCCAACACGACAATACCTTCTTGAATTTTGTCAGTCTGAAAAATTAATTATGTTGGATGACGACCTTACTTTCAGCTACCGCGCTACGGCAAGTAGTGTTACGCTAACGCCACAACTGCCACAGGAAGTAGAAAGAATGTTTACTGATATAGCCGATGCCTTAGATAACTATGCCCATGTTGCTGTATCTACACGAGAAGGAAACAACCGTGTAGAACAAAGCACAAAAGAAGTAGGGCGAGCATTACGGTTTCATGCGATGGTTGCACCTACGGTGCGTCAACATGCTCGATTTGATCGGATTGAATTTAAGCAAGATTTTGATTACACTTTACAAATGTTACGAGCAGGACACCCAAATTTAATTTTTTATAATTACGCGCATAATCAACCAGGATCTAACAAGCCCGGAGGGTGTTCTACTTATCGTAACCATGAAGTACTAGATCGATGCGCCCATGAGCTGTATGACCTGCACCCG
>TARA_R110000803_G_scaffold111089_1_pt1 | contig 10008 bp, 11 predicted proteins | sample TARA_R110000803 | Tara Oceans TARA_R110000803 (sample SAMEA4397772) | marine metagenome | biome: Polar Biome; feature: [SRF] surface water layer (ENVO:00010504); material: water (ENVO:00002006), including particulate matter (ENVO:01000060) such as... | depth 5 m | reverse complement strand
GCCGGTGGGCCTTGTAGTCTTACCGCTACAGGAGGAAGAGGTGCCGCACCGGAAGGAGGTGGTGAAGAAACCGGAACCTGCGAAAGAGCGGAAGCAGGGGGTTCCGGTGCGACTGTATCACCACTTGGGCGAATTGGCATGGCTGTACTTTCTGCAAAGTCTTCCATAGGGTGTAGGTATGCATCCATGTGAGGGTCGAGTGTGGCATCAACTCCTTCTTCGGGATAATCTGCAAATTGCATACCCTTTGCTGGTTCTGTTTTTATGTCACCAATAGGCATTTTTACTGGCAAACCCTGTGATTCTGCTTGGTGGTCGGCTAATGCTTCAATAATACCACGAAAACGCTCAACTTGGCTCATAAGACCCTCATTGTATCGTACCCCGAATGCATTCATCTGCTCACTGTCAATTGAATGATTACTTAATTTACTTCGTTCGGGGTCATCATCACTTAGACCGGACCTGTGAGCGAGTGCCATAAGACGAGCGGCAGTGGTGTCTTTTCCGTTGCTACCACCCCTACCGGGTTTAAAATGACGACTTTGTTCATCATACGACAAACCTTCTTCTCCTTCACCATAGATACCCATGAGGCTATTGAAGTGCTTGTTAAAATCACCTTGACCCGGCCTACCAAACAGATACATCATTGCTGGTACATTTGCCATATCTTGAATTAAACTTCTTCGTAATTCACTATCTTGAAGAATAACACGAAGTGGGCGTTGAATCATTTCGGGACTCGCTAAAGTACCTACATTGATTGTAGCGGGTACATCGGGGATTGCATCTATATTGCCCAAAGCGTTTGTAATGGCTTTTTCAGCCATTTGATACAATCCGTTTTTGTGTTCCCAACTACCTTTTTTTCCGGCTTTTTGTCCACTTGCTTTTGTGTTAGGGTAAAAGAAAATGTCCGGTAAATGGTGGGTAGTTGATTCAGTGTGTGCCGCAGTTTGTTCACTGAAATAATCATCGGGTGCCCTTGACATGTGTTCTGTGCTTATTTGATTTGGATGTTCTTGATACGAAGCATCGACGGCACCTTTAGGTGCTGTTTCACGAGCGTAAATGTAAGGTTTTTTTACAAAAGACAAATCCATTGATGTTTTAAATGGAATACCATGTTCTTTTTCGAGAATTTGACCAAGTTCGTGATTAAAAGGAATAGAATAAGATTCAATAAAACGACCCATTGGAGTGTAATTTTTTTCTCCGGGGTTGAAATTTCTGTTGGTGTAAGTGGTAATCAAAGAACCATTTTTGGTTTTTGTTGGGCGTTCGGAGTGGCCTTTTGTGCTGTCACCCGGAGGTAGCATTCCAGCCCTAATTTTTCTCCACGCCATGTTGTCAAAAGCCGGTAATGCGTGCATACCGTCATTCTTGTCATCGTCTTTTCTATGCATTGTATGGTTTTGATTAAACAATTGAATTGATTGGTTAATTAAATCAACAGGATTTGCTTTGATACCATGTTTTTCTAAAAACCACCCTAAGCGTGTAGCCGCCGCATCAATACCGTGTTGATAACTCCCTGTTGCTGTGTTGTAATGTAGTTCACCGTGTTCACCCGGAGCAAACTTACCTTCAACAATTTGTCCTTGAGTATGTGCAAAAGCAGGTACATCTTCTTCTGTAGGTGGTCGAAACGCTGTTTCCGGTGGGTTGCGAATCATTGCCGCACCCTGTGGGGTAAAATGCTTCATCCCCCATGCTTTGATTAAAGGAAATCGAACAGGTATCATCCCATGTGCCCCCGCTTTGATGTGATATAACCCGCGGGGTCAAGTCCTAAACGACTTGAATTGGTTTCAAGGTTTTGAGTTGGACCGTCATTTTTTTCATCTTCATCTTCGTTACTATGAACAGGAGATGGATGGTTGGGTACATTACCATCATAGAAATTGGGTTTTGATTTCTTCATGTTAGCCTTCTTTCTTTGAAGTTCAATTAATTGCCTCATCAATTGAAGCATTTCAACACGATTAGCGTGTCGATTACTTTTGAGTAAATCACTTTCAGTACGCTCTTCACTCATCATCATACTCGATGATTGAGGTGTTGGCATACTTGGAACACTACTCATTGGTGGGGCCATCTGTGGCATAGATGGCATCTGCGGGGTTGGCATGCGAGGCATACGAGGCATACGAGGTCGGCGTAGGCGTTGAAGTGAAGGTTGTCGCATTTGTCCCGATTGGCCCGGTAGCATTCCAGTCAAGCGACCACCACCAGTTGGTCCAGCAGTAAACGACCTTGCACTGTGTCGAGAGTGTGGTGAGTAGGTATTACGAACCCCACCGAGAATTTTTTGCGCTTCTTGTTGCCCCATATATTGACGATACTTCTGCGGGTCTTTGCTCATAGGTTGCTTGGTAGCAATACCACGGTGACTCATTTCAACAGACAAGTGAGGTTTCATTAAACCTGTTTTCTTTCCACCTTTGATACCACGCATGTGCGCTTTGAATCGGCGCATAGTAGCACCCACACCACCGGATTGTCCACCCGGTGGTTTCTTGAATTGTCCAGTTGAAGGGCGGAACTGTCGTCGTGATTCACGGCGACGACGAGCCTCTATTGTACCTCGTGTATCACGCTTGAGTAGTGTACTCCAAGCATTTTCCATCGGCTCGCCTGTTCTTACGGCTGAATTACCTGTACCCATTGCTGAACCTGTACCTGTCTTTGCACCAGTGGCTAAGTCGAGTAAATGTCCACGGCTACCAGCCGGTCCACCTTGAAGTCCTATCTCACGCTCATCATCACGCTTGTTACCGTCATCAAGACCGGGTTCAGTTTCTAAGCCCGGTCCTTGACCTAACCCTTGTGATGGTTTAATTTTGATGTGTTTAATGTCTTTGGCTTTTTTCTTTGCCGCTTCTTCTTTGAGTTTTTTTTCTTCTGCCCGCCTTTCGTTGTCTTCGGGTGAGGTGGGGCTGTATTTACCCCCATCCTCATTAGCAGAAGAATACATTTGGGATGATTCACTACGGGGCGCATACATGCGTGTGTCCGAACCTCGACCCATTGCCATCATTCCACCCCCATGTTTTCTTCAAGTTGCTTTTTAATTCGAGTCCAAGTTTCCGGGCTTTCTTTGCTTAATTCAATTGACAACACATTGATTGTTTGATTAATCTGCTGTCCATCACTTTGCGGTCCCCATTGGTCTTGGAACCGCAGAAGGTCTTTCACCGTTTCTCGCACTTCCTTATGCAATATAACAGCATCCCTTACGAAGCCATCTTCATGTACACTTCCTTCATCAAGCAATTCTGAAAGTTTGTGATTTAGTTTCTGAGCGTTTGAGCGAAGAAGTTCTATTTCTCGACCTGCTGTAAGTGCTACTTCCAATGCCGCTGTTTTTTGCACCAAAGGTTGGAAATGATTTTTCATGTGACTATACACCACACTTTCACTTATTTCAAGAGCAGTTGCAATTGCATCGGTAGTTCCACCATTATTAAAATACTCAAATTCGTATTCGGCTCGGTTAGGTGAAGCGCAAACAGGACATGATGGATTTGCCGCCATGTGGTATTCACCCATGTGGTTGCGATAGTGACGGTCAGTGGTATTGGCCCGCCACCCCATGTTTTTATCCATTTCTTTTGGTGTGATGTGACCCTGTAAGAGTTGTTCTTCTAACTCATCACGGTCATCATGAACACACATACGACAAGAGCGTTTGACAACTTTATCACCGCCCTCCATGACAATGCTACAGGTCACCGTTAGAAAACTGTTATGGTAAATGTAATGTTGGCAAAAAGTATGTGGCGGGTAAAAAGAGTAGCAGGTGTGCCACTTAACAAAGAAAGTATTCGTAGCCTTACACAAGCGGCTAAAGATGTTGTAAAGGGTAATTACGCACCAACAAACTTAGTGAATGAAAGGCTTCGTATTTGTGGTGCTTGCCCTCACGGTGGGACAAAATGTAGCCTATGTGGTTGTTTTCTTAAATCAAAAACAGCACTTCTTAATTCGGAGTGTCCGATGCATAAATGGCCGTCAGCGAGTAATGCGGGAATAAACACCCGTAAGCATAAGGAAACTACCGAATAACCCTACAAGGAAGTAAGAAACGCTGGAAGAACCCATGCTACCACCTTTGAAAATTAAAATCATACTCATAGTTACAATCACTGATATAAGTTGTACCATAATCATATCAATAATAACACTACGACTTGGATTCAACATATCGAGTGAAGTAGCCGCAAATGAGGCTGGTAAATATCCTACAAAATCATTATTTTCTTTCATCTAACTCACCGCCCTATTCCAATGAAACTGCGACCAAGACTACCTAAGCCTCCGCCAACTTTTTCCATCATACCTTCATTTGCAAGTGCCGCTGAAAGTGCGCCACCCATCATAGACTGTTGAGCAAATGCCGCTAATTGTTGTTGTTCCATTTCTGTTTGATTTACTGTTTGTTGAGCATTTGATTGTAAAGCGGTAAATTGTCCCGTTACATTTTCAGTGCTCATCGTTTGAAGATTTTGAGGTAACGATGTAACATCCATTTTCATTGTACCTGTTTCTTCATCAATAACAAAAGTTGCGTTACGCAAAATTTCCATAAGATTAAAACTGATAAGTGTACTTAACATTTCAACCAATGTTCCCATTTGAGGGCTTGCGATGTACCTTTCAATTGGTGAAATACCACGCAATAGCATAATTTGAACTTCAAGTTCACTTGGAGGTGCTACCGGTTGTTGAGTGAATTGATTTTGTTGACCACCAAACATTCCTTGCATAACAGGGGCTTGACTTGCGCCCATCATTTGTTGATTAGCCCATGGGTTTTGATTTTGCATTCCCATCTGTCCACCCTGTGCACCTAAATTCAAAGCACCATTATTCATCGGTGCGTTATTTCCGCCTAATCCGAACATCTCACTCACCCACCCCAAGACTTTCATGCACAAGAGTGTTTTGATTGGTGACTTGATTTACTTGTTGTTGAACAAGTGCTTGAAATGCAGGTGTAGCCTGTTGTTCCAATAACATCTCATGTTGAAAAATACGCAAATCAAAAGATACAGTTGTAATGTCATTTTGCCCACTAATTGGATTTGTGTAATGACTAACATTAATGCCTTTTGTTTTTCGAGCATCTTTTTCTAATTCAGCAAAGAATGGTTCGTATTTTTTCAACATTGTTGGCGTTGGGTCTTTTTTTGTAACAGCCGAAATAGGGACAGTAACAATTGATACTCCTTGCCTAACCCTGTCTCGTAGTCGCTTTGGATTTGATTCACTGATACGGTCCTCTTCTGCTTCCCACTTAACAAGTAAATGATACAAGTGCATGTGTTCGGGGCAGTAAGTACCTCTCATTTTACGCCCGCTGGTGACTCGCTCTAAAGCAACAAACGCTTCCGGCTCACCAGTAACAGGATTCTGCCAGTACATTTCCCAAAGACTACGCCCCGTGTCTTCATCACAAATCTTAGCGTACAGATTATCATATTGAATTAATGTAGCACAATCACAACCATCGACAACACACACACTTGTTTGTTTATTGTAGCGGTACTTTCTGCCAAACACCCATCGAACAGGATTTAGAAAACCTCGTTTTGAAGGTGTGAGTAATTTATATGCTTGCTTAATATCCTTCTTTCTTGCTTTTTGTGAATCGGGATGGCGACTTGGATAAAAATTGACTTTAGGTACTTGTAAATTATTCTGACCAGCAACTTCTTGCATTGCTTCTTGTGCTGTTGCTTGTTCCATCAAAGCGGCATACGAAAGCGTATCATTGCCTTGTTGACTCAATGCCATTAAATGTGCTTGGTTTACATTACCAAGACTTGTTTGGTTTTGTTGATTAAATTGAGGTATCATATTTCATCACCCTTGAGCATCTTAAGATAAAACCCATTGTTAAGGTCACCGCATAGTTCCCATTTGATTTTATCACCTGCCGATAATTTTAACAATTCCACCATTACTGATGGTATTACAGTTCTCACACACTTACTGTTTTTATTTACTGCAATTACTGTTGTTGTTTTGTTTAGCATATTTTTCCCTCAAGTTGTCAATAAGTCAATCATTGTTTCTTCAACATTCCATCCTATTCGTGTAGCCATAAAAGACCTACGAGTAGGAATACCGGCTTTTTGTAACCGAATTAAATCATCTCGGAATGCATCAAAAATTTTGTGTTCACCTATACGATTTTGTTGCCAAAGCATAGCGGCATTTTCATCAAAAAATCGGTCGGCTTTATTAGCCACAAGCATAACTAAGCGAGGGGCGTATTTTTTACCATTCCATCGACTTTTAAAATTCCTATATCTGTAGTTACGATTGATTAAACAGTCAACAATGTACTTAAATCCAGCAATTTGTTGCAATGCTTCTTGACCTCCTTTTATTGCTCTATCATCAAACATAAAAACAACGGTTTCAACTTGCCGAGCGACCATATCATCAATCCAAAGATTCCAAAACCTTTCTTGTCCACCTACATCGGATGAGTAAACTACGCGTTTTTGCCCCTTCCACGAAATACGCTTACGAGTTGCTTTCGGCATTATGAAACGACCGAGTAATTTCATGTGTGTAGTTCTTTCTTCATCACTAATTTCTTCCATTTCACCCGGAGTGGTCATGTAACGGTCGAGTGTTGTTTTCCCAACTAACCCTGCACCATAGATACCTACGCGGCGCGGTCGCCAAGAGTTGTATAGGGCTTGACCGTAAACGGCTACACCCACGAGTGCTGAACCTGCGGGGTCAACCATTTACTTTACCCCATATCCAATCGGCAAAATTTTGTACTTTTTGCCATAACCACTCAACAGTGTTATGCCAAATAGATTCATCTGTGTTTAATTCCCACAAACTTGCAACCAAAGCAGTAATAAAACAAAAAAATACAGTTCTTATCCATCCAATTCCTTTTTCGTAGTAAGTATCAAGGGTATTTTGAGTGTGCATTGCACGAAGTGTAGCCTCGGTTGAATCATCAGTAGGTGTTTTAAAGATACGACCCATTTAATCAACTCACTTCTTTTTCTCTTCTTCTTCTTTAATACCAAGATTGATTGGTTGCTTTACTTCTGCTTCATGGTTTGGAATGCCGGGATTAAATTCTGCCAAATCTTGCTTTGCAATTAAGGAAGGTGCGCCACCGGGAACACCCCAACTTGGAGGCATTTTACCGGGATTTGTTTCCATCCAGCGTAATTCTTGCTCAAGTTGTGCTTCTTGCATACGCATTTCCATATCATTGCGTCGATTATCGAAACTAAGTTGCATTTGGCGGTATCGGTCTTGCCTACCCTTCTCAACTTGTGTTGTTCGCACCTTTTCTTGCATATTTTGTTCAAAAAACATCTTAAAAAAGTAATATGCGATACCTTGAACGAAAAATGCCGCCATAGCATAAGTAAAACCATTCAACATAGGTGTTTCACTGATTAACCATAATTTAGCGTCAAAAACGCCAACTGCAATACCTACTAAGGCTGATTGAGACAAAATTAGTCCCATAAGTCGTATTTCTGCGTCCGAGTCTTGCCTATTACCTTGCATGTTGCTCATCATTGGTCAATTTGGAAGCCAATATAAGCATTTCGCTATAATAGTCATTATTGTCATAATACCATTCAAAATAATGAGTAGTATTACTGTATATTTAGTGTAGGGGGGTGAAAATGACAAACATTAGTCAATTTGTTGACTACGATGATGACAATTATGACAATTGACAATCAAAGTAAGGTTCCTTTGTCCTTGAAATGCCTTGCTCGGTTGGTATGGGGGTCTTCGGGAACAATAGTATGCTGGCTGGTGTGGCTCATGTCCGGTCCACCTTGTCCCATGATGTGTCGTCGTCGGCGTTCACGGTTCAAGTCCTCTCGATACTTCACACGCTCCGGGCTGGATTCATACTTCTTGTCGTACTCCAACTTATGCCGTTTGGCTTCGGGGCTTACACGCTCTTTGAGCAGTTGCATAGCAATCTCCATTGGTTCGCTACGAGTAAAGCCTGTTTCCTCATTGAATGGAACTCCGTAAAAAGAACCTTCTGTGTGAATAGGAACTGTTGGTCTATCACCAATTAGTTCTTGATAGCGTGGAGAACCTTCGTTAAACTTTGGTCTTCCGTCACCAAATGTGCTTATCTTGTTTCCGTCTTTATCATATCCAACGGCATTTTGAATACTTGGAAAATGTGTATTTTTAGGAATAGAAGCCTGTAATTTTTGTCGTGCATCCATTAAATCAAATTGCTCATCTTCGGTCATTGGATTTTCATTATTTTGAAGGTGTGCAACATCACGGTTTCGCATAAGGTTGAGTAATTTTTGAGCATGATGGTCGTACTCGTGCATATCATAGTCAAAAGGATGCCTTTGTGTTAAATCATGACTCGGATGAAGTGATGATGAAACTGCTGAATCCCAATCAACTCCTTCTTCACCCGGATGCCAGTCAACTCCTTCTTGACCTTTGTTTTCAGCATTGGGGTCATATATCTCGTCACGCTTTAGCAACCGCATAGCGAGGTCCATTGGTTCGCTGGCTAACTTCTTCCATTGTGAAGGGTCAACAGCGTGCGCTCTAAATCCTAATTCACTTCCCGGCTCGCCATAATCAAGTCCTTCAACCATAGAGGCTCTATCGTGCCATGTGTCCAGTAAATCACCGGGGTCTGCCCCCTGCGCTATTGCATAATCAAATAGTTCATTTGTTTTTTCTTGAAGGTCTTCATCAGCCTCATCATTCCATAGTTGCTCATGAGGGGCGAGTTCTGTTTGATTCTCATAATTTATTTCTTCTTGTTTCAACAACCGCATAGCGATGTCCATTGGTTCGCTTGAATAAATTAACTCGTGGTCCAACAATTCAAGTTGTTCGGGACTTATGTCTCCTTGATTTAATTGTTCATGTAATTCTCCTGTATTATATCCAGCACCCTTGTCCCATTGCTTAAATGGGTCGTGTAATAATGTAGCGTTATTGGGTTCGGCTAATTTGGGGTCGTCGGGACTCCAAATTCCTTGAAGGTCCAACCCTTGACTGTCCATCATAACAGGTGGTATTTGCGCCGTCATTAACGCTTGAGCGGCACTTAGTATTCTTTTGCGCCTCATTTCTCTCATATCATCAAGTTCTTTTTCTGAATCCACAAGGGGATTTAAAAGTCTTGATGCTTGCGAAATATCGGTAACATACATCGGTTTATCGTTTAATTGATGCACTTGGCTTTCATCCACATCACCGTAAATAATACCTTCCGGTTGTATATTAGTACCAAACCGTTGAGGGTCAATGCCCTCAAACCCGTATAAATTCATTTTTTGATTGTGTGCTGTAGGTAATAAATCGGGCTTTGCTCGTTTTAATGCATTCATATCAATGATATTTCCTTGTGTATCAAGATGCCCTCGGTCTGTTAAATTAGGATTAAAAGAAAAGGCTTCCGCTGGATAAGCAAACCTACCGTATAGTGATTCACCGGTCACAGGGTCTAAAAGAGGTAAAGGGTTATTCGGCTCGTTGCGCCTGTCTTTTATTTTGTGTTTTGTGCCATACAATCTTTCTATAATTTGGTTGGTAGGTAAGCCAGTACCTAACACTCTTTTTCCACTAAGATTATAATCACTTAAAAATCTTCTATTTTCGTCAGTATATAATTCTCTTGCTTTTGCCGGTGGCGCAAATTTTGCAGGGTTTAAACGCAGTGAGTGATAAGGTGATGTACCATGCAACATACCGTCTTGATATTCGGCAATTTCTTTTGCATCAATCGCTTTAAGAAAAAGAAAAGCCTGTTCCATTGGCTCTAACTCTTTACGCATACGCACCAGTTGGTGGTAATAAGCGATACCATTTAGAATGCACGCTCGCTACGAGAGTCATGGGCCGACATGTTGCTGTGCGTAAAGCACCTACTCCGGCTGATGCTGGGGGTGCAGTTGCAGGTCGAGCCGCCGGGACCGGTATAGGTAGTACCATAGGTGCTGCTTTAGG
>TARA_R110000803_G_scaffold39104_11_pt1 | contig 10010 bp, 19 predicted proteins | sample TARA_R110000803 | Tara Oceans TARA_R110000803 (sample SAMEA4397772) | marine metagenome | biome: Polar Biome; feature: [SRF] surface water layer (ENVO:00010504); material: water (ENVO:00002006), including particulate matter (ENVO:01000060) such as... | depth 5 m | reverse complement strand
CTTTTTCACTGATCCTGAAGTAGAAGCGGCCTACCCACAAGCTTCTGCCGAAACTCAACAGGTTGCTGGTCTCGGTGGCTCATCAACCGCGAACCAATTAGCTCAAGTAGACTACTCAAACCTTAGTAATGTTGGCGGCAACATGTATCAGGCAGGACAGCAAAAAAGTGCTTTTGACAGCTTCCTTGAGACATTCGGAATGAAAGAAGCGGGCAGACGACCAAGCGGGCAGATTTACTCCCCCGCCGGAAAGAATAAATCTTTTTTTGATTACATAGGATTTGGACAATGAAAATCGAAATCAAACTAATTCCTGATGGACTTGATCTAGCAAAAGAGATTCAAGATGGTATGCCTGTTGATAAGATGCAGGATGCGTGTCCTATCGCCACACAGGATGTAGAGACAAACGAGGAGAACCAGCGGTACGCGATCAAAGATCATCAGTACGGGCCAGCGGTTAATCCAGAAGAAAGCTGTGGAACGTGCTCCGTGTTCAACATCACCGAGCATATGCAGCAGTGCATGAAGGACGAGAGTGGCGAAGTTGGCTATTGCCAGTTGCTAAAGTTTATGTGTAGTGCTAAGAATAGTTGTGCAGCGTGGGAGGAAGGTGGTCCACTTAGTGACCTGCCTTGTGAATGCGGCAAGCCAGACTGCGATTGCGGGATGGATGAAGACTAAAGTCATTTGAGGGGCAAATGGACGTTTTAGAATTTATAAATCGGTATCAAAAGATATTGAACACAAGAATTGAGTCTCTCAGTGAGGGCATTACTTATGGTAATGTCAAGAACTGGGAAGACTACAAAGCAAGAGTCGGCGAAATACAGGGTGTCGCTTATGCTCTTGATGAATTAAAGGCCCTGCTGAAAAAGGTGAATTATGTCGAAGACACTGATCGTTCCTGACTATATCCTCGCGCAACGCGAGGCGAAGAAGAAGGCCGAAGAGGCCGCAAAGAAGAAGCCCCTATCAGAGCGAGTACCACAACCTACTGGATGGCGATTACTTGTCATGCCGTATATGGGTCGTGATAAGACTGAAGGTGGTATTTACGTTCCCGATCAAGTTAGAGAAAGAGAGTCACGCGCTACGGTTGTAGCGTATGTGGTGAAGCTCGGCCCTCTTGCATACAAGGACCCCGACAAGTTTGGTGGTAGTGATCCTTGGTGTAAAGAAGGTGATTGGGTGTGTATCGGACGCTATGCTGGGTCTCGGTTTACAATCGAGGGCGGTGAAGTCCGCATCATCAACGATGACGAAGTCATCGCAACGATCGTCGATCCAGACGATATCAAGTCATACGGAGGGTAGTTGTGCCAACTAACGCCGCAGAAATGGAAGAAAAAGAAATTGATATTGTTGAACTAGAAGAGACAGAAGCTCCAGAAGCAGAAGTCTCTGAAGATCAACAGGAGGAAAATCAGGCTCAGAGTAAAGAGGATGAATTATCTGATTACTCTAAATCTGTTCAACAGCGTATTAGCAAGATTACGCACAAGTATCGAGAGGAAGAGCAGCGCACAAAGAACGCGGTTGCCTATGCCGAAGACGTAAAGAAGCAAAACGAGGAACTTCGTAAACGTCTGGAGCAACTTGATCAGTCCTATGTGGGTGAGTTTGGAACTCGGATTGAGTCTCAGATTGACGCTGCAAAACGGGCGTATCAAGCAGCTTATGATGAAGGTGATGCCGAGCAAATGTTCGAGGCTCAGAAAAACCTGAGTAAGTTAGCGCTTGATCAGGCACAACTTGAGCAAGCTCGTCGTCGTCGTGAAGTTGAACAAGAAGCTCGTGAGCAAGTTGTTCAGGCACCTGTTCAACAACCGCAAGCGGCGCAGCCAGCCCCACCGGATCCAAAGGCAGAAGCTTGGGCTTCTAAGAATGAGTGGTTTGGCAGTGATCAGACCATGACATACGCTGCTTTTGGTATTCATAGGCAATTAATTGAGGATGAAGGATTTGACCCGGCGTCCGATGAGTATTATACTGAGCTTGACAGCAGAGTCCGTAAAGAGTTCCCCCACAAGTTTAAGGGAGCCACACGAGGCGATGCAGGACCCCGAGTCGCTTCTGCGGAGTCCAGTGCTTCTAAGGCACCGTCACAAAAGGGGCGCAGAACAGTCAAGTTAACTCCTTCGCAAATTGCAATTGCGAAACGGTTAAATGTTCCGCTCGAAGAATACGCAAAGTATGTAAAGGATTAAAAAATGACTGATTCTACAAGAACGCCACGCGAAGCGACAACTCGCGCAAAGACCCAACGCCGCAAGCCTTGGGCACCGCCTTCAAAATTGGAGGCACCAGAAGCACCGGCAGGTTACAAGCATCGCTGGATTCGTTCCGCCCTTCGTGGTGAGGACGACAAGATGAATGTGAACGCCAAGCTTCGAGAAGGATGGGAGCCTGTGCGGGCTGACGAGTATCCTGAGATGGCTGGGAAATATCCAACCATTGATGATGGTCAGCATGCAGGTGTAATCGGTGTAGGCGGATTGATGCTTGCCCGTATCCCCGAGGAGACGGTCCAAGAAAGAACTGAATATTTCCGGGAGCAGACCCGCAATCAAATGGAATCCGTTGACCAAAACCTGATGAGGGAACAACACCCCTCAATGCCTATCCATAACGATAGGAAAAGTCGTGTAACATTTGGAGGTAAGGACTAATCCTTACCCTAACCTTTAGGAGTGTGTAATGGCGAACTCAAACATCGCTTTCGGCCTCAAGCCGATCAACACCTTTGGTAGCACACCAGCTACTCAAGGCACTACATCATACTTCATTGGCGGCACGGCAGCAGCAATCTATCAGGGTTCCCCGGTCAAAGCAGAGACTACTAACGGGACAATTCTGGTTGCAAGTGCGGCTGCCGACGGAGAGCAACTTTTAGGTGCTTTCGCTGGCTGTGAGTATATCGACGCAACAACCAAGGAAAAGCGTTTTTCTAACTACTGGCCCGGTTCAGGTTCAGCAGACACGAACTACGACATCATTGGTTATGTGTACGACAACCCAGCACAACGCTTTATTTGTGTTGCCGATGCAGGCATGACAAACAAAGCTACTGCTCGTGCAAACATCTTCAAGACAGTAGACTTCGCTAACGGTAATGCAGGTAGCACAACCACCGGCAATTCAACAGCAGTCGTGGATATCTCAACAGCAGCAGCAAGTGATCCGTCACTGCCGATGATGATTGTTGGTATTCAGGAAGACGTTGACAACACCGATTACGCAGTTGCTGGTATTTCGATGATTGTGAAAATCAACAACCACGTTTTGCTCGGCGATGACGCCGATGCAACCATAGCGTAAGGGAGTTTAAACAATGGCTATTTCTCGCGCAAATCTCGCCAAAGAACTAGAGCCGGGCCTAAACGCTCTCTTTGGTATGGAATACGGACGCTATGAAGGTCAGCATGCTGAAATCTTCGATTCCGAGTCATCAGACCGGGCATTCGAGGAAGAGGTGATGTTGTCTGGATTTGGTGCGGCTCCAGTGAAAGCTGAAGGTTCTGGTGTATCATTTGATGATGCACAAGAAGCATACACTGCTCGTTACAATCACGAGACAGTTGCTATGGCCTTTTCAATCACTGAAGAAGCTATCGAAGACAATCTTTATGATCGTCTAGCATCACGCTATACACGCGCACTCGCACGTTCTATGGCACACACAAAGCAGGTTAAAGCTGCCTCTGTTCTTAATAACGCCTTCAATTCAGCATTTGCTGGTGGCGATACTAAAGAACTCTGTGCAACGGATCACCCGCTGACAAACGGTGGCACATTCGCCAACGAGCCAGCAGTAGCTGCTGACCTGAATGAGACCTCACTTGAGGACGCACTCATCAGCATCGCTGGGTTCACTGACGAGCGTGGCTTGATCATTGCCCTTAAAGGCACAAAGCTGATCATTCCTCGCCAGTTGCAGTTCATCGCCGAGCGTCTGCTTGTTTCAAACCTACGGGTTGGAACTGCCGACAACGACATCAACGCAATCAAGTCTTCTGGTCTGTTGCCTGAAGGTTATGTAGTCAACGACTACCTGACCGACTCAGACGCATTCTTCATCAAGACTGATGCGCCAAACGGCTTCAAGCACTTTGAGCGTATGGCTTTGTCAACCGGAATGGACCCAGACTTCGACACTGGCAACATGCGGTTTAAAGCTCGTGAGCGTTACAGCTTCGGCTTCAGCGATCCACGCGCAGTGTTCGGATCACCGGGCGCATAAGCGTAGACAGCATGAATATGAAAGGGCGGCTTCACAGTCGCCCTTTTTTTATGTATACTGTACTTAACCTTGACAGTCCCGAGGTGGGACTGACACTAGCCACGACAAGGAGTCTAAAATGGCTTTATCTACTTTCTCAGGACCAGTGCGTTCAAACGCTGGTTTCCAAATCCCCGTTGTAACCACTGCAAATCTACCAGCTTTTGGCGATGTTGCTGTTGGAACAGCTTATATGGTCAGCGACAACGGCGCGGGCAACAACGAGTATTGCATCGTAATCAACACAGGTGCTGCTTGGGTAACTGCTGTTGGTGCTGCTCTTAGCTAATAGGAGGTTCATCACATGGCTGGTCCATTAAAAGCCTATTCAGCTACAGCGACAGGTGATGTCGGCCCCGGTCGATCTCGTTTACGCTCTGTTGGCTGTTACATTGCTTCGGGTGTAGCTTCGTTTACGCTAAAAAACGGCTCTGCAACAGGAGAGACTCTGCTTACTCAGACTCTTCCCGCTGGATACAATGAAGTATATATCCCCGATGATGGCATTATTGCCACTGAGGGTGTGCATGTTTCTGCAATCAGCGGCTCTACGACGCTAACTATTTTTCTGGCTTAACTATGGCCGGTAACGAAGTTATCGCAAAACACTTACACGTTTCCGGGGTTCTTGCGAACTGCCGGGGGCGGTTTAAAGGTTTTATGGTCAACCATGACAGCGGAACATCCGGGAACATTATTTTGTATGATAATGATTCCGCCGCATCTGGAGATGTTGTTATGGAGGTTGATGAAAAGAGCGCTGGAGCTTTTGGTATGGAGATACCGGGAGATGGCATTATATTTGACAACGGCTTATACGTCAGCTTGCCAGCAAATACTTCAATAACTGTGTTTGTTCAGTTAGGAGGTCGCTAATGGCGGCGAGGAAGAAAAAACAGGTTAGCCTATCTGTCAAAAAAGGTGAGAAGCTGCCCGCATCTAAGGGTGCTGGGTTAACAGCAAAAGGCCGAGCTAAATACAACAAAGCCACAGGCTCGAAGCTGAAGGCTCCACAGCCCGGGGGCGGTAAGCGGAAGAAGTCTTACTGTTCAAGATCAGCCGGACAAATGAAAATGCACGGCATTAGCTGTAAGAAGACACCTAAAAAACGTATTTGCGCTGCCAGACGGAGGTGGAAGTGTTAACGATGGATCAAAAAATTATTTTAGCAATTGCTGGCGTACTCAGCACGGTCATAATTGGCGTCTTAGTCACCTTCTTGTACTGGGTGGGAAATAATGTTGTTGACCTAAAAACAGACACGGCTGTGATAACGGTCAAGGTAGAAGAGAACCACAAGATGTTAAGCGTTCTGTGGGATGATTTTTTGGAGAAAAGAAATGGCAATCTCGCGAGGCTCGATGTCAAAGCAAGTAAGTAAAGGTGGATCTAAAGATGCATGTTACAGCAAAGTTAAGCGCCGTTATAAGGTCTTCCCGTCAGCGTATGCAAGCGGGGCAATCGCCAAATGTCGTAAAGTCGGTGCAGCCAACTGGGGCAACAAAACAAAGAAAGCAGCAGGCGGAACATACAAGTACCGCACAACCAAATTATATTGATAGTGGGCAAGTAACACTGAAGCCGTGGTAGAATTCTTATTAACAGTCTATTTGGGGAGTCAGATAATAGATCAAACACAGCGGTTCGCGGATATAGATCGATGCATCTATTTTGCTGAACGGTTATCACAGCAGCCATCGGTGCCTATAACTGACGGAAGGAGGGCAAAAGTAGTAGCTATTTGTAAACCTATACCGAAGAGATAAAAGATGCCGATTGCAGAAATTTTAACTGGTATTGCTTTGGTTCAGCAGTCTGTTGCTTTCATAAAAAGCAACATTAACACTGTTCAGGATATAGGGCAGATAGCCGGGCAGATTGACGATCTTTTTCGTGGGGAGAAAGAAGCGCAACAGGCTAGAAATAGGAAAGCGGGTGGCAGTTTAGGCGATCAGTTTGGTGTAGATACTGTTGCAAAGGAAATGATAGACGCCAAGATTGCGGCGGAAAAGCTACAAGAAGTGGCTACTTTAGTGGACATGAGGTTTGGCCCCGGAACGTGGAAGGGCATTGTTGCTGAAAGAGCCAAACGAATTCAAGAAGCCAAAGAGGCAGCGGCGGCTGAACGCAGGAGAAAGCTGCAAGAAGCCAGAGAATTTGAAGAGATGATGAAGCAGATAGCTCTCGTCGCGGCAATCGCAACAGTGTCTATAGGTTTATTTATTTATTTATTTGCAGTTGTTTTATAGGTATGGCTGAGATATGGCAGTACGAAAAACTAAAAAGGGAGCCGCTCTCAAGAGATGGTTCAAAGAGGAATGGAAGGATGTTCGCACGGGCAAAGCGTGTGGGCGTGGCAAGGGAGAGAAACGGGGTACTCCATATTGCCGCCCCTCCAAGCGGGTATCTTCTAAGACCCCTAAAACCTCCAAAGAAATGACAGCGGCTGAAAAACGTAGTAGAATATCACAGAAGAAACGTCTTGGTCAGCCAGCAGGTAAGCCGCGCCGTGTTAAGTCGTTAAAAAGGAAAAAGTAAATGGCTGTTTCAGGCTCTAGAAACTTTGAATTAAATGTCGCCGAGATTATCGAGGAGGCATACGAACGCTGTGGTCTTGAAGCTCGTACAGGTTACGACTTTAAAACTGCCAGACGTTCACTTAACCTTATGTTTGCCGACTGGGCAAACCGTGGCCTGAACCTGTGGACAGTTAAGCAGGGCACACAGGCGCTGACCGCAGGCACAGCCACCTATGCATTCACTGATGACTATACTGACTTATTAGAAGTAGTAATACGACGCAGCGGCACAGATTATGAGCTAGATCGTATGTCTCGTGGGGACTACCTAACACTACCCAGTAAATCCACTGAGGGTCGCCCTAGTCAGTATTTTTATAACCGTCAAATAATCCCGGAAGTGACTTTGTGGCCTACACCTGACAATTCCACTGACACACTTATCTATTACTATGTGCAGCGGATGGATGATGCGGATACATTGGTAAACACAACGGATGCTCCGTTCCGCTTTTATCCTTGTATGGTCGCTGGCTTGGCTTACTACGTTGCTATGAAGAAAGCTCCAGAGCGGATTCAGCTTTTGAAAGCTGTGTACGAGGAAGAGTTCCAACGTGCGGCGGACGAAGACGAGGATCGAGTGCCTTTGAAACTTCAGCCGAGTATTCAGTATTTAAGGGTTAACTGATGGCAAGATATGCATCGGGCAAAAATGCGTGGGGGTATTCAGACCGCTCTGGCTTTCGTTATCGTTTAAACGAAATGGTAAAAGAGTGGAATGGTTTGAAGGTTGGGCCGGATGAGTATGAGCAAAAGCACCCACAGCTAGAACCCAATAAAGTTGGGCCTGATCCACAGGCGTTACATGAGCCACGCCCTGACCAGCGTACCGAATCCAGTGTAGCGAACATATTACCGTTGAATGCCTTTGCCAGTGGCGCACAGGGATCTGGCGTAATCACGGTGACTGAGCCTTCTCACGGCAGAACAACGGGCGACACGGTGCGATTTCGTAGTGTAGCGGGATTTGATGGTTTTTCAAAAACCGTACTAGAGCAGGCCGCAGGCTATGTTATAACAGTTGTTACAACGGACACATACACATTTACCGCAGCGTCAGGAACTGCTACAACAGGTAATCAGCGCGGCGGCGGCGGAATAGCTACGGCTGGTCCGGTAACATTGGTGGTATAAATGAGCTTTACATACGCACAGCTAGAAACAGCAATACAGGATTTCACAGAAAACTCTGAGACATCCTTTGTAACAAACCTGCCGGTGTTTATTCGCGGTGCAGAAGACCGTATCTTTACGCTTGTTGATCTTGAGCTATTTCGCAAGAACGCTACCGCGCAGCTTACCGTAGGTGACCCATATCTTAGTGTGCCTACGGACTATCTAGCGCCGTTTTCGTTTCAGATCATCACTACAAACTATAAAGAGTTTCTTGAAAACAAGGACGTAAATTTTGTACAGCAGTATGCTGTAGATGCAGGTATAAATACTACACCTAAATACTACAGTGTTTTCGATGTAAATAACTTCATTGTTGGCCCAACCCCAGACTTAGCCTATGACGTAGAACTACATTATTACTATCGTCCAGCCAGCATCACCGCAGGAGCGGCATCTGGCACAACGTGGCTTAGTGAGAATGCCCCGAATGCTCTTCTTTACGGTTCGCTTGTTGAAGCGTATACTTACATGAAAGGCGAGCAAGACATGATGCAGTTGTATGAGCAGCGGTTCGCGCAAGAAGTACAACGCTTAAAGGATTTGGCTGAAGCTAGAGAGAATAGCGATGCCTACAGGAGAGGTCTACCTGATAGGCCACGCACATAAACAGGAGTAAAGAACGATGGCAACATCAAACGCAGCAACCACCTATCTGGAGAGACGGATTCTTGACTATCTGTTCAAGAACGACTCACTCTCCTTTGCTTCGCCGGGCAATGATCTTTATGTCGGCCTAGCTACCGCTATCACTGATGTGGAGACCGGAACCGTAACAGAAGTTAAGGTCGATACTGAAGACGCGAATTACACACGCAAGCGCGTTGTAGCATCGGACTGGAAACAGTCTACAACTACTTTGGCTCGTGGTATTGGTACAGCAGACACTGAAATTCAGATTACAGACGCAGAAGCATTCCCGACATCAGGCACTATCGTGATTGATGACGAGACCATCACCTACACAGGTAAAGATGGCACCGCTAACGCTGATGTTGACGGAGCGGTCACTGCATCACCCAACGTGGTTTTGGATGGCAATAACGGCACAATTACTGTTGGTATGATTGTTACAGGTACAGGTATCAGCGGCACAGTAAAAGTTCTGACAGTAACCACACAGAACGCAATTATTCTGGACACAGCCGTTACACTTGCTGACGACACACTGCTCAACTTTGACGGCACAAACACCCTGACAGGTTGTACACGCGGCACGTCAAGCACAACAGCAGTTAACCACGTTACGGCTGATGTTAACGGTGCGGTCTCGGCTTCTACCACAGTGGTGATGGACAACGTGTTTGGCACATTGGTAGTTGGCGCTCGTATCCGTGGCACAGGTATCACTGGCCCGGTACATGTGGCTTCTATCTCTGCACAGAGCGGCCCATCTGCCGGTACAGCTACAGTTGTTCTGGACACAGCGGTTACTATCTCTGATGATGTCGCGGTGACATTTGACGCAGAGTCCGTGATTTGTGACCAGCAGCAGGTAATCAATGACGACAACATTGAGTTCCCAGCAGCAGCGGGTACAGCAGCAACATACACTGTTACTCACGCTTTTGTGGCTGATGGTGATATTGCTACAGCCAATGTCAACGGAGCGACAACCGCATCAAAGACTGTGGTTTTGGATGGCAACGTAGGCACAATTGCTGTTGGAGACATTGTAACTGGAACCGGTATTTCAGGATCACCTAGTGGCATTGTTCGGGTTCAGGTAGTAACATCACAAACAAACATTGATCTGGACACAGCGGTCACGCTTGCAAATGACGCGGTGTTGACCTTCGATGACACAGACAAACTGTTTATCGGTGAGCTTGATGTAAGTAAGACAATTGCAACGGGGGATATCTTCCGAATCAATAGTGGTAACTTGAGCATCGAGTTGAAGTAATATGGCTCTTGTAATCAAAGACCGTGTTAAAGAAACGACCATCACAACAGGCACTGGCACGTTAACTCTT
>TARA_R110000803_G_scaffold4960_2_pt1 | contig 10011 bp, 14 predicted proteins | sample TARA_R110000803 | Tara Oceans TARA_R110000803 (sample SAMEA4397772) | marine metagenome | biome: Polar Biome; feature: [SRF] surface water layer (ENVO:00010504); material: water (ENVO:00002006), including particulate matter (ENVO:01000060) such as... | depth 5 m | reverse complement strand
GAACTAATTCTTGTATATTCATTGTCAAAATCAATTACAAATTCATTTGTTTCTGTATCTTTTACAGCATATAATGATTGAGATTCTGGTAAATAGTAGTTAGTTGAATATAAAGATGCTGTTTGGAATACCCTATCAGGATATTTTGGCATAGCCGCAAATCTTAACCTAGGAATACTTTGTGAATAGTATGTACCAGCATTATTATAGATAGAAATAAAGCTTTCTATTTGAGGTAAAACTGTATTAGTAGAGGAACCTGTATTAAATATATAATCATTCCATTTAAACTCTAATTGAGGTGGGTAAATTGTATGAGTATCTATTGAAAAAAATCTAAATGTTTTTTGATTATTTAAATTATTTACAAATTCCTTATCATCTGTTTGTTTAACAATAAATCCATTATTTTCAAATCCATCAGCAGCATTTAAAGAGTAACTATACCAAGTTTCAACTGTTGATTTAACATCTACATTTATATCTTTATTATTGGCATATGTAAATGTTTGAGATTGAGTTACATTTAATGATAAGTTAGAGCCTGTGTACCAATTACCCCCACCTTCTATATCATTTGACCAAGAGGCTGTTACATAAGCTGGGAAGTTATCTGTAGACCATAAAGCTGAACCTGAATAATCTAACCAATTCCAACTTGTACCATTAGTTACTAAAGGTGAATCTAAATACCTACCAGTACCCATTCCCCAATTACCTGATACTGGGTAGAATAATAGTTGGGTATCTAAATTTAATCCTGTTACTACAGCCTTAAAATTTCTTAAATTTGCGGTCCACTCACCATTTGAGGTTTTTGTTGAAATTATATTTGATATTTCACTTGTAGAAAATTTAACTAAATATCTACTAACTTGACCTTTTGAGTTTTTTACATAAGTAGATGCTTCTATAATCTCATCTAACCCTGTATTCATATTTGGGTATTCTGAATAGAGAGTAGCATCTTGTGTTGGGAATATTTTATAAATTGCCATATTTTAAATTATTATAATGGTACTACTCTACCTTTAATATCTGTGTTTGGGTATTTAACTTCAAAAATCATAGGATCTATGGATGGGTATACTACACCATCTATAGTAGCTCCTGGTATATCATATGCATAGTCACTATAACCTAAATCTTCTCCTGTGAGGTTATTTACAACTACATTTTTAACAGTTTGTACTCCTTCTACTTTATCTAAAAGAATATATAAATCCCTCATTAAAATAGGTTCATTAAGCTGCCAATTATCTATATTAAATAGATTTGTTAATGAAGTAATACACTTTGTTATAGTTTCATTATTATTATTATTAGGTAATACAATTATATCAAATACTACTTCAATATTAATTATAAATGCATCTTTAATTTTAATAGAATCATTAATCATTCTATATTCAGCTAAATATGTTTGAAGATTTCTCTTAATTAATTTAGATGCTGTTTTTAATTGTTTAGTTGAATTATAAGTTAAAACAAATAAATCTAAAATTGTTGGTAATTCACCAGGTTGATATTCATTTATTTTAGTAGGCATAGCATAAGCTTTTGCTATAGTTCCTAAATTTGAAGGCATAGATAATGTTCTAATTAAATAATCTTCCTTGGTAACTGTACGTAATTGATTTTGAAAGTTACCAACAGCATTTAATCTAAGTTCCTCTATACTATCTCCATCTTGCCCACCATCAGCTGCTAAAACATTATTTGAAGAAATTGAAGCAAATATTTGATTTGCTAGTGCAGTATTTGCTAAGTTGGGGTTAATAAATCTAAAATTAGTATCATCTAATACTGTTAAAGTTCCAGATTCTACATTTGCACTAACCCCACCCCCTGTTAAATATCTAACTGTTAAAGTTGTGTTATAAGGAGCAATACCATAAGTATTTGTAAAGATAAAATTTAAAGGAGAGAATGCTGTTGTAAGTTGATCTCGTTCAAATGGTAATCCTAAACCTACATTATCTGGGTTTGGAACTATTAATTCATCATTACTTGTAGTAGCACCCGCTCCAAATTGTAATTCTAAAGATCCAGAACTTATAAATCTAGTAGTAAATCTTCTTTGTACTTGTTTCAATTGGAGTAAATAAGGAGCATCTACTTCTAAGTTATATGTTGGGTCATTAGCATTTGTGTTTCTAATCGTATCATATACGTTTTCCTGCGCCATATTAGGAACTTCATACCAGGTATTATCATCCGAATCTTTGACATCTAATACGCTTATAATATTACTTGCAGCAATATTTCTAGTATCAAATCTTTTTGAAGCTGTGAATGTAAAAGTAGTAGTATTAACGGTTGCTGAAATTGCTTTTCTGGTCTTTTTTAAGAGGTAATAGGTAGGTGTTGTACCTGAAATTTGATATACTGAAGTTATTGTAGGGTCTAATGAACCTGATGCTGAAAAGTCAATAACATCCTCAATGATAAAATTTTGAGTACCATCTAGGTTAGATGTTATTTGGGTATTTTCAGGGATAATCATAGCATAATTAAAATCAGGAACATATACTCCTCCTTCTAACTTTGAAGGTACTTGTTGGTAAAAATCAATATCTACACTTGCAACAGTTGTTACTTTTGGTTTATATCCTAAAAGATAAGCCATTTGGTATAAATTTTCCTGCTGTCGTGCCTTTTGAATAAAGGTTTCTTGAATTTGATTATCTAGATAAAATGATAAAACATCCCCAACGTAGGATGCCATTTCCATAAACAACATACCTGTAGAGGTATCTGTAAAATCATTATATGTGTTTGGGAAGTAGGTTTTAGAATAATTTATTAATGAATTTCTAAACTCATTAAAGTCTCTATCTATATACCGTATGTCTCTTTTTAAATCAGCCATTATTGTAATAATATATTTATTTCATCTGTTACACCAAAATTTTCTATTTGATATGTTAGTGTAAAATTTATAGTGTTTGAATCAGGGTCATTATCAAATTGGATTTGTTCTATAATTATTTGTGGAAAAAGAAGAGTAATATCATTTTGGATACGAGATTGTAAATCTTCAGTAGTATTATCTACAATATTTTCAAATACTAAACTTCTTAAATCTGCACCAAAATTAGGATTAAATACTCTTTCCCCCCTATCAGTTAATAAATAATTAATTAAATTGGATTTTGTTTGTTCTCTAGTAGTATAAGTTGGCACAAAAACAGCAGGCCCGTTTAAGGGAAAACCAAACCCAACTGCTTTTCGAGCAATTGAATCAATTGGAAATCTATTTTCTATTATTCTAGCCATTATTTACCCATTATACTCATTATTTGACTCATATCTACCTCACCCGCAGGTAAATCTCCACCTGGTACCCCACCTGTTGGGACAAACTTTTGTGGGACTTGGTTAGTTGTAAAACCATCTTGCATTCCTCCTAAAATATTTTGATATGCCTCTCTTTGTTGGTTGGGAGATATAGGAGGTGATGTTGGGATTACCGCTTCTAAAACTTGTGAAGGGGCAGCAGTGTTTGTAATTTTAGGAGCACGAACAGCTTCCAAAAGAACTTCTTTCAATTCTTCTTGGATTGCCTCTCTTACTGCTTCTTTAATTAGTTTTTTTAATTCTGTTGACTTCATTTTTGTTATAAATATTAAATTGTTTAGTTTTTATTATATTTTATTTTTTTTAGTAGGTGGATTAAGGAAATGAATTTTAGAGAGTTGTTTCAGACGAACCCATAAATGTTGAGGGGGAATCAATTTGGGGTGATATTATATTAATTGTAGTCACGGGGTTTCTGAAAATATATTGGTCTATTCTAAATTTAATTTCATTAATTAATATTTGTACTGAATTACTATATGAATATCCTCCATCTTCTAAATTGGTTATTGTTATGGATGATGGGTTTAAATCTAACTGTTTTCTTTTTTGGTTAAGATTAATAACACCTATAAGAGCATTAGTGCCTGTTCCAAAAATTCTCCTTTGGGGGAATGAAAAACTATTATCATTATTAAATTGTATTTCTAATTGAAATCCTTTATAAAGTAAGGGATCATTAGAATTAGGAGATAATCTAGCTAGTAAAATATCTTCATCTAATGTGTTAGCCCCAGCATTTTCAAATGCTCCTGCTGTTGAAGCTGCTATTTGGATTTGACCTACTATTTGATTTGTTGCTGATTGCTCTGAAGATGGTTCCCATGAAGGTGGCACTGTTGGGGTAGTTGGTATGTTATTTAAATTTAAATTTGAAAGGGAAGAAAAATAATCAGGTTCATTATTACTAACCCCATAAGTTACAATATCTCCATCTTGGTATGTTGTATCTTTATCCCATGCTATATCATCTATAAGTTGTACAGCGCACCCATCTATTACCCCATTTAAAAGTTGCAATTTAGCTAAAATAGATTGTGCTGCATCTCCAATGGTTTTTGCCGATGGGGGAACAATAGAAACTGCCCCTTTAGCACTATCAAGAACTTTTCCAAGTGCTATTAATGCTGAAGTAAACCCATTAATAATATTAACAGGAATACCAACTCCTGGGGGGACGGAAGTTGGGAGTGGGAGGAGTTTTATTATTTTAACTGCTGTTCCAACTCCAGTTATAACTTTTTCAATGGTTGATGCTGTTTTTTCTAAAGTTGATATTGTATCAATGATTGTAGTTAATGCTGATTGTATTTGATTTTTTTGTTTAACTATAAGTAAAAGTTCATCTTTTGGGGGGCATGCTTCTTTAAACTTCTCTAATAAATCATCTATAACAATGTCAAACTTTGCAGTACTTTTTATTACTTTAGTAATACTTGAAATTATTAGTTTTGAAATTGCTGCGGACATTATTTAGTTTTACTTACTTTAGATTTATAAGCTCCTATTTTATTAAGCATATTTTGTGCTTTTACTTGAGTATCTACTGCAGGGGCGGGTATTGCGGCGTTAGGTACAAAAGGAACGGGTGTACCTATAGGTGTAGTTAATGCTGTAGATAGTTGTATTATAGATAGTAGGAGTTTTTGAAAATCTCCTAAAAACTTATCCCCTAATATCACAGATTCATTTGCGTTTTTATCTCCTAAATATATCTCCTTTGAATTAAATACAGATTTTGGTGTATCTACATTTAAACTATTTACAGCATTTAAATTAATTGTATCTTGAGCCGTTAATAAAATTGAGTCAGTTTTAGCATTAAACAATAATCTACCTGAATTCAATATAATTTGTTCTCCTGTAAATTTATTAGGAGATTCTGGGGCTGAGTCATATGATTTATAATCTTTACTTGCTACTTCAATTGGGATTTCTTGAGTAGTTGTTAAATATACACTAGAAGCATCTGTGTTAATATCTTCTACTTGAGGGATCCAGGGCTCAGTAGATTCCTCATGTTGTCCATTTTTTATTATGGTAATAGGATCTCCATCTTCACCAATATTTGACCATGGGTTTGGTATTTTAGCTTCATTAAGGGTTGAACCAAATCTAATAGACTGACCCCACCTACCTTGATGTATTAAGTCTCCTATATAAGGTTGGAGATTTCTTATACTTAACTTTTCTTGAAATCCTAATCCTAAATCTATTTCAGTCCCACCATCAGTTACTCTTCTAACTGAACCAATAGAGGTTTGTTCGTAATCTTGAGTTTGACTATTTGGGGTTGAATTACCATTAATAGGATCTGGAATAGCATTATGGTGTGTACTGTTCCATATATTAATTGGCTGAAAATAGTAGTATATTGTATCATTAACATCAGACTGAACATTACTGTTAGGTAAAGACATAATATAAATGATTTCATTTTTTAACGGTATTGATGAGTTAAAAGGGAATAATGGTATTGCGAAATTCGAAGATGTAAAATCTGGATTTGAATTTGGGGAATTTAATTTATCAAAAAAAACACAACCTAAAGAACTCCACTCTCCAAAATCCTTAAATACTTGAGGGTATTGTTTATCATCCAATAAGGCATGTCTTACCCTAGCTGCAAAAATACCCCCAGGAGAATTTTCAGCAGATTTTGTTGGGTTTAGTGAGGATAAACCTGTTGGATTTTTAACCATTATTTATCTTCTTTTCCTTTTGTTAATTTTGTCATTTCTGTTAAAAGTTGATCTTTTTCTTCATCTGATATGCCTAATCCTGCTTCTTCTTCTGATCTAGATAATACTCTTTGTATTATAGTAGCCATTTTAATAAGTTGTTCATCATTCTTAACACCAATCTCCATATACTCTTTAATAAGAGGTACTATAAGAGTAGCATCCCCAATTTCTTGAACTAGTGGTTTTAATTCAGAAATAAGAGCTACAACTTGGGCATCTCTTTTCTTTTGGTTGGTATAAATTTCTTCCAGTATATCAGAGAATTTTTTCTCACCAAAAACAGTTGAATCTAATTGTCCCATATTTTTGATTATAAATATATATAAAAATAACTATGTGTTTAGGAAATAACCATGTTCTAAATAGAACAAATATTTTTTCTTAAAAATGGTATATAATTTATTTGCAATTTTAGTTATTTTTGGGGTTTTAACATCTACCATTTCACGGATATAAATGTAAAGTGCTTTTTTATTAAAAACATCAATATTATCTCTTTTTCTAAATAATTCTAATATAGCATCTGCAATGGCTGCATCATTACCTTTAGGGAAGAATTCATAAATATTATCGGTGCAATATTGAGAATACTTATCTATAAAAATAGATAATCTATCTTCATATTTATACTCTATAGGAGAAAATTTATCACTATTACTAAATTCTTCTTCTACTACAGTTGTATTGATTGCATCTTCAATTTTTTGAGATGTAATAAACCCTGGGTTTGTTGTATCTAGTTGAGAATAATGATTTAAATCAGCAATAGAAATATTTTTGATTTTATTACCATAATTTTTCTGGTTATAAACAATTAACCATCTCTTAACGATTGTACCAAAGTAAGAATAAGCCTTAGCCCCATTCTCTGGGTTGAATAGATGGATTTTAGATAATAGAAAGGTAATTATTTCATGTTGTAGGTCTTCTAAATTTTCAACACCATCTGTGTAGTAAAATTTAAAAGTATGAATTATATTTTCAGTTAATTTATAAAAAGGCCAATGGATGGATTCAGCATAAATTTCACTCCGTTCCTTACTATCAGTAGAACGGTTATATCTTACAATAGCATTTTCTGTATCTTTTGAAAAATATACTCTTTTTTGTTTAGCATTTTTATGCTTTCTAATTATGGAATCCATGTATACATTTTATAATTTTTTTAAATTAAAATCATTTAAGATTTCTTGTATTTGTTTTATTTCCTCAAAGAAAAATCCAACTTCATCATCACTTTTAAATGTTCCTTTAGAATCAACTTTTTTAAGTCTTTTATCTGATATTTCAATTACTTTAGATATTTTATCTAAGTATATAAGATAATTAACTACAATATCCTCTGCAGTTTCTGTTTTTCTTAGGAGATTAAAGGTAGTATATCCTAGAGATACTACCAATATTGCTAATATTACTATTGTAACTATCATAAGTTATCTAACATATTTTTTAAACCCTCACTTTTAATAGAACCCAATGCTTTATTTTTCACAGCAGTTGGTGTTTTTTTATTACTATCTAGTGTAAAATTTGATTTTGAATTATCTTTACCATTTTTAAATTTAGGTAACCATTCAATTTCCCATTCAACTCTAGCAGCCATCATATCGGCTTGGTGTAAGATAAATGGGAGGGATGTTCTGGGTTTTTGTTCAACTAAATACCCCATAAGATATTTTTTATTAGCATCATCATACAAACCATCATGAGTCTGGATGGCTATCATTTCATTAAAAGTATATGTTATCCCATGTGATTGTAATAGAAATAATCCACGATCTGGAACAGATGCAAATGCTATTTTTTTATTAAACATATAATCCTCACCTAACTTCTCCCGTCTCCATTTATCAGTCTGGGGGATATATGATTCCTCATCTTCAGATCCCATTTTACCTAAATCATGATTGATAGCAGAAAAAACTAACTCTTCAGTAGTAAAGGTAGTCATATCACAACCAAAACCCTCCCAAATACCGGACATAGATAAAGCACCCCTAACAACACGATTAACATGATCAACATAACCACCCGGGAAGGCAGAATGATATTCTTTTTTATGAGCAGCAGGCATAAGTGAAATACGCTCTTGATATTTTTGATAAAACTCAATTAACTTCTCTTTACGAGGAGATGTAATGTAAGTATCAATATTACTCATAAACTCTACCCAATTAGATTGGATCTTATTTGCTTCTAATTTCATAACTTTAATTTTTTAAATTTAACCGTTTCTAAGTGGTGATGATTCTCTTTCAATTATAGACTTTAAGTCATCTACTGTTTCGGATAGAATATTAATTACATCTAAGAAATCCTTTTGAGAGGATTGACGTTGCATTAGATGTTTTAGGGTTTTAATTTTTCCCTCAATTTGCATGAACCTTTTGTCCACTAATTCCTTGTTTCTCATAATTTAATATTTTTTATATTTACCAATATACACATTATACCTCACCATTCCAACCTATCCTATTCATTATCCCCAATTCCCATTATCCTTATCCCCTTTTAACACCTGTGTTTTTAAGTTAATGGAAATTTTTCTGGAATCCAAGTTTAAATTGAAATTTCTTGAGATTTTTTTAGAATTGATAATAAATGGGCACATTTTTCGTATTCTTCAACTTCTTGAAAGTATGAAATCCCCAACTCTAAAGATGTATCTAAAAATTCATCTGAGTAGTATTTTATAGCTTCTATATGTTTATCATTTTCAATATTAATACTTTCTACATAAACCCATGCTTTCATATAAACGAATGATTCACCTGCTTCTTTCATATCCTCTACATCCAACTCAACATCAGCACTCTTAAAGAATTTTAGAATTTTTTTATTAAAATTTATATGATTGAGTATAAGTTTTTTATACATCCCTAACCAATAGATAGGAGAAGTTTTAAAATCTACAAAATTTAATTTTTTACTATCTTTACTACTATCCCCTTCAGGAAATAGATTAAATAAACTTTCTACATCAATCATTATTTTAATATTTTATCAAAGATTTACCACCTTTTATCCTATATAAGGCATATGACCATATTTCATGAGCTCGTTTATGTTTATGTTTTGGTTGGTCTTTAAATTTATCTAATTTTTCATAAAATTCTTTTACTAACCCTTTAATTTTAACCTCTTCTAAAATCTCATAAAGTACGTCTTCCGAGTAACCCATTTTTTATAAATTTAATTTGTCCTATTAATATATGTTATAAATACTAGCATTCCAAATTATTTTATCCTACCTCCACCCCCAATCAAATATATAATCTAGGTGTGTTATATCGAGGGTTTATTAATATCACCACGTTCCACATAGATATAAATGTATCGCATTAAAACGCATTAATGCGCGTAATTTACGCAATTTTATGTATGGTTTATGGTATAAAATATTTAAGGACAAAAATGGGGGAAAAGCTAAGCTAATCCCCCATTTAAAAAAAAAGTATAATATTTATACTTTAATCCTTACTAACTGTTCTTCAATCTCTTCAATTTCAATTTGAAGTTGAGAATATTCATCTACTACATTAGACGAGTTTGGATTGTTTGGGTGATATTTCCAAACTTTTTCCTGCAATTCCATTAAAAATGACAATTGGTTAATTAATTCTACTTTTAATTCTCTGTTTTCTGACATAACTTATTATTTATTTTATTAATATATGAAATTTTTTTTAAACATCCCAATCTTCTACTGCAATTTGCAAAGCAAGTAGTGGGGTTGTTGTAGGGTTAGATTTTGCTTCTAGAAGTGCGGTGTGTATAACCTCTACCATTAACCCACTCCTCTCAACTTCAATTAAAAGCTGACTCATTTTAAATACCTCTTCACTGGTACCATAATTGTTTAGAAATTTTGTTTTTACCTGATTCATGTGTTTATTAATTTAGTGAA
>TARA_R110000803_G_scaffold25845_1_pt1 | contig 10013 bp, 19 predicted proteins | sample TARA_R110000803 | Tara Oceans TARA_R110000803 (sample SAMEA4397772) | marine metagenome | biome: Polar Biome; feature: [SRF] surface water layer (ENVO:00010504); material: water (ENVO:00002006), including particulate matter (ENVO:01000060) such as... | depth 5 m | reverse complement strand
GTTCTGATATTTAAAAATGGTTCATCTTTTCCAAATCTTACACCTATGTGAAAGGCATCTAAAATTTGATTCCAAGACATATTTCCAAATCTTTTTTCTTGTATTAAGTCGGCTGCAAATATTTTACTTAAACTCGCTAAGGTTTTTGCATCTGACCTATGCCCAATTTCTACTGATGTTTTTGCTAGTAAGTCTAGGACTTTAATAGTCAGACTCTGTAACTCTTCTTTTTTTAATAATATCATTTTTATCTGTTTGTTTTATTCCTTTAATGTATTTGTAATTTCTGTTTATTGTATACACGTTTGGCATCTTAAATCCAAACATCATCCTGAATGTTCCACATGAAACAGGGTTGTATAATTTTTCTTTTGTCATAGTAGTTCCTTTGCTTTATTCCATTCATTAATTTGAGCATCTAATTTTGACATAGTATTTTTAGTATGCTTAGGTTTATCCCACTTCTTTTGATTTCCCGCCCATGTTTTTAATCTTAATTCAGTTCTCCAAGTTTTGTTTAATTCAAATTTTAATTTTGTATTTGACTTGTTAGGCTCTGTCCAATAATCTATAAAGGCATTTAAAATACTTTCATTATAATCAAAAGTTAAAACCTCAAATACAAAATCGTTTTTTCTGTTAGATATATTATTTATTATTTTTATTTCTTTATTCTTATTAATAGTTGTAGAGTCTTTATTGGACAAGTTGTTTAAAATTTGAACAACTGTAGATTCATTTATTTTAAAATATTGTTTTGCGGGTATTCCTTTACGCTTTGTTTCTATTATTTCATACTTCCTTAGCGTTTTAAGACACTTTCTTTGCGAATAGGGGTTAAGAGTTGTATCAGCCTCTATATTGCTTTCAGTATTAAAAAACCACCCATCTGAAATTGTTCCATTTTTCATAAAATATTCCTCTTTACTAATTAAGTCAGCCAATAAAATTGCCTCTTTTAAACCTATTTTTCTTGCTAGTTCTTTGTTTAATATAATAAATGCGGTACTGCTTAAAAGGTTTTTCATATTACTTTGTATTCATGATCATAATCTGCAAGGGTAAATTTAATAATTTCAATTACATTGTAGAAGTCCTTGTAACTTAATTTTAAATTTACATGAAAATTATCAACTCTTAATTTTAAAGTAGTCTGAAATTTCTCACTAGATTTTATTTTATTATCAATAAGAAATTTTTTTAGGCTTTTTAAATTTTTAAATTTTGGCTGATTCTGTTTAACATTTGAATACGCTTTTGTAATTAAAATAAAAATATCCCTGTATTTTTTAAAACTCTTTAAATTAGATTCATGCATTTTTTCGTAGTGGTAAATATTACTACGATCTCTTTTTAATTCTTTTGCTATGATAGTGTAATGAACATCTTCCTCCAGTCTAGCAACCATACTTACAACTGCTCTAGGGACTTGGTATAAATGTTTTCTTGACTTACAGGACAAAGAGCCTTTAGGCAACCCCACCATTTCAGTAGTGAGGTTACATAAGGCTTTGAATTTTTCATCTGTATTCATCTTAGAATGGTAAATCATCAGCAGAACCATTTAGCATTGTATCTTTATTCCCTAATATATCTTGCGGATCCCTTCCACTTACAGAAAAATGATAACCATCAATAGAATTGTAATATGCACCTTTCCATTCCCTAGAATATATATTGCATAAAATAGTCATGTCATCTCCAATTTTTAAATCTCTAATTTGTTTCACTTTGTCCCCAAAGGCATTTACGCAAACTTCATTATTAAAATCATCCCCATTATCCAATACTATAGATTGAGATTGCCATTCCTTTCCTGCCTTTGTTGTTCCTGTTTTCATTTCAAGAACCTCTTTTAATTTTCCTTTAATTTCCATTTTTATTTATTTTTTTTATTAGTTTTTTTTATTTTGAACTCGCATAGATCTGATGGTACTTGGCATTTAATTCCTTGAGAATTTTCAATAATATACCAAAGTCTTTCTCCATGAATTTTTTCTCCAACTACATTTAATTTACCTGTAAGATAACCTGCAATATTTGGGGCAAGCCCCTCTGTCGAATTGATTGTTACAGATCTTTTTTCTACTGCTAAAATTGTTTCTTTTTTCATTTTTTTTGTGCCTGTTTTTGCAGGTCTTTATTAATTAAATTATTTTCTTTTAAAATCTTCAGCCTCATCCTCTCCAAAAACTCCCAACTCGTAAAAGCCTGTTAGTTTTAAAACTGCTCGACTCATAGCCCTTTTTTCTGCCATCTCCATAACATACCAAGAATTGCAATTACCATCTTTAAAGCCTGAGCCTTTAAGTGCTGAGCCGAATGTTTGTATAAACGCCTCATCCTTTTTTGCATTCGCTTTGACTACGCAAAAATCTTTTTGACAATTTATTACCTCGTAGTCAATTATAATTCCCTCAAGTGCTTGAATTTTATCTATACCACTTCTTGTTATTATTATGTAATGCTGATGTTTAAATACATCATCTTTTGTAAGATTATACTTGATGTACTTTTCTTTTAATACTTCTGTTTTCATTCTTTTTTACTTTAAATTAAGGAAGAGGGGATTGTCCCCTCTTTTTTTTTATTGGTTGAAAAATTCATTGATTTCACTTTCTAAGTCATAAAATTCATTTCTAGCATTTTCACTAGCCAAGATCGAGGCTAAAAGTTCGCTGTTTAAGTCTTTAGTTTCGTATCCGTATTCAGCCGCTAACTCTAAAGATTCGCAAAGGCTTTGATCATTTTCTTTTAAATATTCTATAGCATTAAAGTAATAAATTATTTCGATATCAAAGGCGGTTGTTTCTTGAAGTTCTCCGAGTAATTCATCAAATGAATTGATTTCTTTTAATGTATCTTCATTAATATGATCATTAATTGAAAATTGAAGTTGTTCCGAAAGTTGATCAAAAAATCTTTGTTTTTGTATATCAGTTAAAATTTCATTTTCATCATTTAGTATTCCCTGATAATCTGAGTTAAAAATTTCTGTTAAGATTTTTTCTTTTTTTAAATTTGTCATTTTGTGAGTTTTAAAACCATTTTAAAATAGGTAGGCTGTAACCTTTTGATATTCAAAGATAATAAAAATAAATGATATAAACAAACTTTTCAACACTTATTTTTGTTTTATATACTTAACTAATTGAGTTTTAATATATTCTATATTTTCAGTATCTATCCATTCTAAAAAGTCAAAGGCTGAAAAACAAATTTGAAAGTCATTTCCGTATTCATCAGTCCCCCGTAAGTAAACTTCATTTTCATGTGCTTGAAATGTATTTATGTCGTTCATTCTTTTATGTATCAACTCTGTTTCTTGTTCTTTTAATTCTATTGGCATTATATCATTCTTAAAATTAGTGCTTTTTTATCGGATTGATTGTAAAGCGTTTTGTAATCAGTCAGTTTTTCTGCTGTTTTTTTATTGGTTTCCTTGTTATAAAAATGAGTTCCTTTTTTCTCTATTTGAAAAGTAAAGGATTCATCAAGATTTAATCCCGTAATATTTATGTAGTCATCAAGGGCGGTGTCCACTTGTTTATCAGTTCCAAAAATTCTGATTCTTGTAGATACCTCTTTTAGATCATGATCAAAGGTATATAATTTGGAACTCCAAGTTGAAATTGTTTTGTATTCTCCATTTGGGTAAAAGAAAAAATCGTAGCATTTTAATTTATCTGTTTTCATGTTTTTAAAATTTAGTTGAAAAATCTAGTGAGTTGTAATATTCTGTTTTTATTTCTATAAATAAGTCCCTGAGTTGTTCCCAAACTAATTTATCAAGAAAATATTTTTGTCCTTTAATGCTTTCAAATGATTTGGTAATCGCAAAATTTGAACTTGTGCATTTGTTTAAAAATAAAGGATTGTGTTTTAGTACATCTACAATAGATGTTATTGCCTCAGGTTTTGTAGTTGCCTCTAGCATTCTCCAATATGTCGTTTCTCTTTCCATAATTTTTTTATTTTTTTTATTAATATTATTTTTATTTTGTGAAATTTTTCATCCAATGTGAAAGTATTTTTCTAGCCTCTGACTTTTCAATACCGAACTCATAAATTAAGTTTTGACTAGCACCGAACATATTAGTAGTTCCGCTTTCTCTAAGATCATTTAAAAATCTTTTAAATTCTTTTATTTCGTTTTGAGTGTAATTCTCCATTTTTTGTGAGTTTTTAAACCTCTTTAATATAGGCGGGTTTTAACCTTTTGACATGACAAAGATAAGAAAAAAAAACGATATAAACAGATTTATAAACACTTTTCTTTACAATAAGTATATTTATCTCTGTAAGACATTCAAAGTTACGTATAGTATAATGGGGTTAAAAAGAATATAAAGTTCCTTAAAAGGCTAACAGGGGTGCCTATAAAGGCATCAAAAGGTTTATTGGTAGCGTTCCGTTATTAAGGACAACAGAACACCCTATGGATTGTTTTTTAAAATTTTTAGCATAAGCCGCTGCGTAAGAAGTAGAATCTACTCCACATCCAACTTGCATTCCAAATACTTTAAAGCGTTTTCCTACGAACCATTGAACGTAAGCCAAAGTATGGGTATGACCGCAAACGCTTGACATTAAGTTATTTTTTGATTTGGCGGCTGCCTGACCACCCTCTCCATGCTCGTATAATACATCATCATAAACAATAGACTCAGTCCAATTCCAATTAGGAGTTCCTAGAACCTCGTTATACGATCTTATCCATGCCTTAGGGATCCCCCCTGTCATAGCCTTACGGGATGCCATTCGATCATGGTTTCCAATCATGACATCTGCTTTTGGAAAAGCCTGATACCATTTCTGTATTTTTTTAATAGCAGTTTTTAATTCCAACCCCGAACTCATTCCATCAGGATCAGGCTCATGGTATGAAAACCCATGCGCATCAATTATGTCCCCAATAAATATTACTTGATTACAATTATAAGTTTCGTATTGTTCTAAGCACCAATCTAGGTAACCATCCAAGCAAAAAGGCTCATGAAGATCTCCGATTACTAAAATATTTCTAGTTTCAGATTCCCTCATTTTTTGCAAGGCGGCTACCTCATTTGGTTTTAATCTGTATCGATTATTTTTTAGCAACATCTGCTATTCCCTGACCTATTACTAGAGCAACTAAAGAGTAAAGAATATTTTGCGATACTTCAGGATCTATTCCCCAATTTTCGCTTAGTAGTTGTACAATAATTCCTACTACTGTGTAAAGAAATTTTCTACTTGAAACCATCTTTTTTAATGTTTGGTAAATTATCCATTTTTTCATATTACTTATTTTTAATTATTAAATTTATTTTTGTGCCGCCTAAATTAATGATTTCTTTTATTAGTAAATCCATAGCCAAAACAGAGTTTCCAACAAAGTCCTGTTTACTTCCTAATCCCACTAGGATACATCCGCTTGTATCTTTTGCTGTATTTCCTATATGGAAAAGGATATAATCTCTGTCAGGAACGCCCATTACGAGTAAATGCAGATAGTCCCTTGTTGCTGATTCTCTTGCTAGTCTAAGTCTGACAGGGTAATTTCCCTCAGGAATACAACTTATATTCCTTTCGTTATCTTTAAAAGGGTTTTCCAATGTATCGCAAATCCTTTCTCCATTTAAAAAGAGTTCTCCAATCGTAGATTCCTTAGTAAAGGTATCTCTTATCAAGAGTAAATTAATCAGTTTTTTTTTTATCATATTTAGCAAACTTATATATTGTAAAAGTTATTGCTAGTATTAGAGAAACGAAAGTTAAAGCATCATTACATTCTGTTAGACTAAATACTATTGCTGTGCTATTTGCTATTCCTACTTGAAGGCTGTCTTGCATTTGTTTTATTTTTAGGCTTTTTAGCCAAGTAGGTTTTTAGCCTAATTATATTAATTGATTTTGTATTGTAATGTTTTTTCATTTAATCAGAACTATTTAAAAAATTCCTTAATGTAATGTTTGTTCCTTGTTGCGTTGGTCTTTCTAAATTCATTCCATTATAGTAAGCATTTCTATCAGGAGTTACATCCGCCCCTGAGTTTGTAGAGTATTCAGGAAATAAAGATTGATTATTACAAATGTAATCGATCATTCTTTCCATGTAATATTGAGATGTATTTAATATCTCTTCCCGTAAATGTTGGCTTTCTTCAGTTGAAAGTGCTGTTCCCGTTTCTGAGGTTTTAGAATAAATATTTCCATTTTCTACTTTAAACCTTAAAAATGGTATAGCATGGTAAAGGCTGAATCCCGGTAACATATCTCCAATGTAATCATCTACTAAAATTTTGTAAGCCTCGTTTCCTAAATCTCCTAAAGTACCTAAAGTGATCAATTCTTTAAGTTTATTACTCAAGTCCGTTCCTATTTTAGTTTCCACATACAATTTTTGTGCTTGTCTGACAAATGGAAGTAAAATATCTACATCTACATTGAGATTAATTGCAGTGCTATCTTTTAGTTTGCTTTCGCTTATGAAGAGTACGTATCCTGTTGGCATAATTTAATTGTAATATCCGTTATTTTTCATTTTTCTAGGAGGTATCGCTACTAGATTGTCATTTTTTTCAGCCGTAAACCCCTCTTTTCTAGCCTGTGTAAATCCTATATTTTCATCATCTTGAATATTATCAGGATAGTAAACAGAATTGTCATCCGATTTTGGTGCTTTGTAAACCTGTCTAAGCCAAAAATGAAAGCATTGAGGACCCCCTTTCCAAAGAAAAATATCGTAATTATTAGCACCATCAATTCCAAATCCTGGATTTACAGATTTTTTACTCATTCTAGCAATATCCTCTTTACGATATATCTTTTTAGCATCCATCATTTTAGTGCAAAATTCTCTATGAGTTCCGCTTTTGTTTTCTAAAAAATTATCATTCGCATAAACATATCTTACTTTATAAAAAGCAGTTTTACTTTTATTCAGACCATCTTGCGAACTTCTAGCATTTGGATTTGCTCTTCCTGTAGATGTTAATTCAGTTTTACCATCTGCAATTTTATTAAGTTCTGCCTCGTAATCAAAATCTAAATGCTCTCCATCTACCTCTTCCTCATGAATAAGTTCCCACCCCTCAGGTATATCCTCGATAGTTTCTAAAAATATATCCAACTCTGTTTTGTTGCTAGATAATTCATCCTTTACAATTACCTCTTCATTTAAAGGTGCTAATCCAAGTTCCTCCCTAATTTCATCCTGAGTCATTACAGCCGCCAAATCTTGATTTGTAAACTTAATTGTAATTGGTTTCATTTGAACAAAACTTACAGGTAAATCTATGTTATTTACAGAGAATATAGTTTGTAAAGTTCCTAGTATATGTAATTGAAAAGGTCTTACTACAGTATTTAAGTAAAAATTTGCGGCTGCATTAAGTTCATCAGCATTTGATCCTAATCCTGTATCAGATTTTATTCCTAATAACATAGGGCTTGTAACTCTATGCCCTGTTAAAATATTCTGGACTAATAATTCCTGTAATGCAAGGTAAGTTTTGTCAGCATCTGATTGCTGTATTGGGGTTATTTCGGGGGTTCTTGTTTTATCATCTGAGAATGTAAGAACAAAGGATCCTGAATTTTGGGCTCCTGTAAATTTGTCTTTTAAACTTCTTTCGATTTGTATTCTCTCTTCCTGAGTAGGTACTCCATTTGCAAAGGAAATAAAATAAGATCCTGCAAATCCATTACTAATATTATTTAAGTGGAACTCGGCTACTCTTTGATCTACTAATGCCCAATTATTAGAGGCTATATAATCAGGTGTATGATACACGTCCATGTTAGGACTATAAGCCCCCGTATATAAAATTTGACTTCCTGCGGTTCTGTCATTCACATTAAAGGCGGCAACAGGGTATGGCTTGTGCATTCTTGTATTACTCCAATCTGAACTTATAAAGTAAGTATCGACCTTTCCCATTTCATTTGGTCTACCTGCTCTTATTCTTTCTACAGGCACATGATACAATTCTGCAATTTCTGTCCTTTCTCTGTTCCAAATAACATGAAGAGCGTAAGCCCCTTGTAATTTAAAATCGAAAGATACTTTTTTAATTATTTGATGTAAAGATTCTTTACTATTTGCATGTCTAAAAAACTTTTTTAGTTTTACATAAGCATCAAGATTCTCTTCATTTTCATCCACTACCAAATCTTCCCCCGCTATCATCTCAGAGGTTCCATTTATTATTGCCGCATGAGTACTTGAATTGTAATATAAATCAATTAAAAATTGCGGGTATAAGTTTTTCCAATCATCTGTTCCGTACTCAATATAATCTTTACCCCTTACTTCTTGAACTACGGGTGCTGTGGATGTAGCAAGATTAATGCTTAAAATATTGTCTTTCATAGTTTTTTATTGTCCGTAATAAATGTAATTCGTTTCGCTTGGTTCTTGCCTTTGAACATATTGTACTTGTTCCGTTCCTATTTTTTCTGATAAATTTAATTTACCTTTTGTAACAATTCCTTGTACCACTCCATTATCATCTGATACGGGTAAAACATCAGTTTCAGTTGCGGGTGCTCTTAATTCTAAAATACTTACCTCTCCTATCCAACTTACTTCATACACTTCATATTTCCAATATCCCGCAGGCAAAAGATTAATTTCATTTTTGAACATATCAGGAGTTACAGCATAAACAAATCTCATATTTGTATATCTGTTATAAATTTCTTTTGTTGGATAACAATATGAAACACTACCATCCATGTCGTTTATTAATTTAACAAGAAAATAAATTTTTTGTTTTGATAGTGTAGTATTAATTCTATTATCTTCCGTACTTAAATTTGCATAGATAGTAGTTTCTGTTATTGCTTGTATCATACTATATAATAGAAAACCCTCTTATTTATTTGGATAACAAAAAAAAGGGGGCATTTAAGCCCCCCATCTTTTAAAATATATAAATACTACTAATTAGATTATTGAGGTGTAGAAATAATTGGAATTGCTATTCCACCTAATCCTGAGTCAGAAAATGGACCTGTTAATAATGGGTAATCTTTTACCATCAAAAAAGGCTCTGCCTCTAATCCATCAAAAGTCAGAGTGTAACCATTACGATCTCCAAAGGCTGCACCCGTATCAGCAGTTCCTGCGTTCATTGACATTGCGTTTTGCCTACCCATACAAATAATTGTATCAGTTCCTGTAGGTAATTGTGCGTTCATTTGACAGAATACCATTACCTGAGTCTGACCTAATAAACGTATTTCGTTTTGATCCTCTTTAGTTAGTTTGTTTAAAACCATTGATACAGTTGGAGTATAGAAAATAGTCCCGTTTTCAGTAGAACCTGTTATTGCCTCACTTGCTGTAGTAGAACCTCTAGGTACTGTATATCTGTATAAAGATGCGGCAGATGGTGCTGTTGCCATGCTAATCTCAGTTATACTTCCTTTGTCTACCCCTGTTCCCTCTGTCGTTGAAAGAACTTGATCAAATACAGCAAAGTAAACATACTTTACCCCCCCTGATACTCTGTTACAATCTAGTCCCCTACCTGATGTTAATGCCGTACATGCCATAATTTTATTTTTTTATAAGTTATAAAGTGTAGGGGCTTTGACACCCCTATACCCCGTTTTATTTAATTATACAGCAAGTACAATATCAGAACCAATACCGATCTGTGTTCCACCTGAGTAACGTGCTACCAATCTCATGTTATCCGATCCATCCAAATTTGCCATGTCTAGTAAATCTATTCTAGTTGCGTCTGAAAGCAAATCCGTACCAAAAAATAAGTTAGATTTTTCAGCAGCAACAATTGTATCATCCGGCATTCCTGGACAAACTGCAATATTTAATCCTTGAAATACAGCATCATAGTCTTTATTCATTGAATAAGCATTTATGTAACCTAATTCAGACATTTTAGAAATATATAATCTGTAAGTTTTCGGGCTAACATAAAGGAAAAGATCTTCCTTTGTATAAACTGCAACAGGAATTGCCGCTGCAACTGCCTCTAAATTTGCTACAATATTTGCTACTG
>TARA_R110000803_G_scaffold15153_5_pt1 | contig 10023 bp, 9 predicted proteins | sample TARA_R110000803 | Tara Oceans TARA_R110000803 (sample SAMEA4397772) | marine metagenome | biome: Polar Biome; feature: [SRF] surface water layer (ENVO:00010504); material: water (ENVO:00002006), including particulate matter (ENVO:01000060) such as... | depth 5 m | reverse complement strand
GTACAACGTCTGATGTTGCATAATTCAAGTCACCAAATGTGGCGCCTGCAATGTAACATCCTTCAATAACCCAAGTATCAAGAACATCAGTATTGTTTATGTCCTGACCACCATCCAACGTTTGAATTTTCATCTCAAATTTATAACTAGATCCTGCTGGTGCACTTGCCCTTGCAGTAGCAGCAGGCGTATTAGAATGATTTACTTGATCATTCAGTTGATTTTGTATGGCTTTGATTACATTATTAGATGAATCATCGCGCAATACCACTGTAATATCTTGCCACGTATGCTTTCCTGCAAGATTAATTTTCGAATTATATGTGTCAATGATGATCGCTTCATGATCGATACCTGGTCTTGTTGCACTAACTACGTTTTGTGTTACCAAAGGACTTGTAGTCTTCGCTAAATTGTTAAACGTCACACGAAAGCGATATTGTAACTTTGGCATTAATGTTTGATTTTTCGTCATGCCCGACACTGGTACACCGAAATTTGCTAATACAGCCATTTGTTTTCTCCTTAGAATTTTAATAACCCATCCCAATGATAGACTATTATATATATAAATGTATTTATGCTTTTTGCTTTTTTATTTTTCAATAAATATTTTACAATAAAAAACCCGCATAATGCGGGTTTTTTTAATACTAAATTTAATATTGTTTAACTTATATCACCAGTATTTACGATACGAACTGGAATGTAAATAAATTCTGCTGATTTCGTAGGCGCAATGGCAATATCAACATAAATTTCATTACGATCAATACGTGCTGGTGTATTGTTAGTAGTATCACATACTACACTGAAATCATACACACCACGATTTGATTGAATACCAGATACAAAGTTCTCAAACGTTTGCTGGACATTCTCACGAATTGATGTATCATTTGGCTCAAACAAATATGGGCGAGAAATAACTGCAAAACGCTCACGTAAATATGCAACTAAACGAGCAACATTAACTCTATCTAATGCACTTGCTGATGCTGCTAATGTCTTCTGACCAAAGATAATGATACCTTCTGCTGGGAAGTTAACAATCGGATTCAATTTGTTTAAATACATTGCATCACGATTTCCCTGTGTCAATGAAACTGCTACAAATTCATTTTCTGAATTGATATAACCAACATTTGATGCATTCTGAACAACACCACGAGTCAATCCTGCTGGTGCAAACCATTGATAACTGACATTGTCGTTATATGCATATGTGTAAAGAACACTGTGAGATGCTGGTGCAACGACACTTGCGCCTGATACTGGATCAGTAGTGAATACACTAGGATAATAAGTTGCCGCATAAGTATTTTTACTTACTAGACCATCTTCTCCATTCTCTGTTGCATTAGTTCCTTGTACCCAAGTTATTGCTTCAGTTGGATTCAAACGGAATGGACTATCTGCAATAACAAATGCTGTTTGATTGCGATCCGTGTTTAATGTTACCATTTCGTCCATCAACTCTGGATATCCAGGTGCTGCGATTAAACGGAATTGAACAGTTTCTTCACGTAATGTCGATCCTGCTGTACTTGCTTGCATTGCTGCTGCTACAACTTTACGTTGTGCTTTACGACCAAATGATCCTGCGCCTGATGCTGCATTTCCAGCAAAGTTGCGCCATTTCCAAGTAGTTGTTAATGTTGAATCATACTTACGTACTGTATTCTTTGAACGACACATGTTAACTGCTGAAGTACCAACTGCGAATAATAATGGGTTAGGTCCACTTGCTAATACGTCTGCTGCTAATACATAACCACCTGCGGCAACGTCTAAGTCAGTGATATCACCAAATGCTACGCCTGCTGATGTGCTTTGATCTGCATTGTCTTTAACAACCCATGCTGCACCATTGCTACGATAGATAACTGGATAGTTATCTTCGTCAGTATCAACCCAATAATCACCATCTGCTCCGATTGCTGGCGCTGCTGATGTATAAGTTACATTAGTCGCTTTCTTCCATTTCTGGACACCACTATCGATTGCTACTTCAAAAATATCTAATTCATTTACTGCTTCATCAAACCAGATAGTACCAGTAGTTGCTGCGCCTGTTGGTGCAGTTACTTGTACAGTTGAAACCATGTCTACGAATGCAGTAGTAGTTGAATTGTAGCGATGAATAGATACAAATCCATCATCTATATCAAGCCAGATGTCGCCTTCTGATAATATGCGGGCTTTTCCTGCTGTTCCATCTTGCAACGTATCGCCAACCACGCCAGTAGGTGCAGTTGCTTGTGCGTAAATTGGTGTCTGTGCTACGAATGCGCCTGCTGCGGTAGTGAATAATGAAATATCATAATCAAGTCCTGCGCCAGGTGTAGTTGTCTTAACCCAAACGTCACCCGCTTGTGGGGAAACTGGTGCTGTGTAATGCGGTGACATTGTTGATAATCCACCACCCGTTGTCCAACTAGAATCTAATGCAACCCATGCGCCGCTTTCTCCAATCCAATAACGGACGTTAGTAAGAGTTGTTACTTGTTCGATGGTAACATGATAGTTTCCATTAACAACGGTTGCGGTAGGTGTTGCTGCTGCTGCTGCTACAATTTCAACACTTGGTGTTACTGCTGCCCAACCACTTGCTGAGTATTCAAAGATACCAAACTTAGATAGTGTTGGATTTACCCAATAAGTATTAGTTGCTGGTAAGCCAACTGGCTCAACTGTCTTGGGACGAAGTTCTGTGAGGTCTACATCTGCGCGTACAACATATGCTGCTGATGCTTGACCTAAGAATGAATATGCTGCTAATAGACCGTAATCGTTAGTTTCATCACCCTGTTGTACTGTACTTCCTACTGTACGAAAATCTACATTTCCGAAGTATTGAGTTAGTTCGCGCTGTGATGTTACTAAGATCGGACTTCCCGCTGTTGCTGATTTGGTATATTTTGCGATACCATCGGCTTCTGTGCCAGTTGGGTCAACTTTGTCTTGACCTGTGGCGATGAAAATCATTGGTACTGTACCAGCGCCTGCTGATCCGTATACCGACTCATCTGTTATTGATACCTGCGTGCCAGGTGATACAAGATTTGCCATTTTTGGAGTTCTCCTTTATTTTAATTTACATGTAATACTAGTTTATGAATCTATATCATTGTTAGTATTTAGCGTAAGTTGAAGAAAAGACCCGATTACAGCGTTAACATAGTAGTTTAATGGTGTTCTGTCGAAAGACTTCTAATGTTGATGTGTTATACATAGTATGATTGAATTCCCATCCCGCCCAACTAAATTCGCTTGGGTGTATATCTGGGAATGCTACTTCCATATGATTACCATGATCGTATATTTGATATTCTTCTTCTGGTGGTGTGGTGTTTGTGGTAACTGCAATGTCCCACCATTTTGGTAAATCATGTCTCCACACAGATGCAGTAGTTCCACCTAATCGCTTTATTACATCTAACTCGTTGAAGAAGCGACAATCAGAAATAACAACATTATTATCAATTTGTAAAATCTTACGTTCTGCGGCTGCTACCCATATATCTGGATTAAAATGTTTTCGCATAACATCTGTACCGATATACTGTAATGCATATCTAGGTGTAAAATTAGGTATTCCTAATCTATTTGACCACCATGTATCTACTTTCTCTCGCCAAACTCTACTCTCAGATGTATTACCTTCTAATAGAGTTCGATCCCAACTAAAAATATTTGCAACAGCATCTTTCAATACTCCTGCAAAACTAACTCTTTCAAATCCTTCTTCAATTAAAAAACCTGCTGCTGTGTCTTTGCCATGTCCGATTAATCCACAAATACCGATCAATTTATTTTTCATATTACCTTCGTTTATTATATTAACCTATAACGAAACCTAGTCCTGATGATCCGTCATTGTTGAGTGTTAGTTCCATTTCTAGTTTATCTATTTCTGCTTCTGCCGATGCTTGTAATTCACCAGCATTCATTGTAGTACCGCCCTGTGGTCCTGCAATCTGTGAAAACTTACCACGTGCCTGTGCAAGCATTAATTTAGCATGACATAATGCAAAATCTTTAAGCCAAGGTCCAGCATATATATCTTTTAATAATAATTCTAATGGGCGATGATTGTATACATGAAGAATACATATATCATCTGCTTTCATCATGCGATGTAGAATTAATTTATTATCTGACTTACGCCATGTAAACATAATCTCTGCACCGAATAAACGACCCATTGTTTCTCTGTTCTGTTGAAGAAAATCAAAACTTGCTAATCCACCACTACGACTTGAACCTAATAAATAAGTATTCAAGTAATTTGCTTGGAATGGTTCGAAGTCATTGCCAGTTCCTGATGATACACCAGTTGTACGTCGATATATATCAGTTACTTCATCTATTTCACTAGGTAAAGTATATTCTGCAACATCTTTCAATAATTCTAGTGAAACAAAACTTTCTTCTACCGAGTTTGCGGCTCTTTGACGATATTTTTCTACTGCTTTCTTGATAGATAATTCATAGTGTTCAGGATCTAATTCCACGTCCACCATTTGACCACCTAATCGTAGTTCTATTTCTTTAATTAATTCAGATTGTGCCGACATAACTATATTCTCCTATTATGTATATTTATGCTTTTTATAAACTATAGTCGATATTAGTTACTACTTGAATACCGCAAGAATAACGATTTCATCATTAAATCTACCGTTCATCTTAGTATCTGTAGTAGTCAATGCATTAAATGCTTTTAATGCCTTAGGCTTCGTAATCTTCTTAAATTGTGGTAACACATCATTGGGCTTTCGCAATGTCTTCTGTGTACTAGTTTCTTCATTGAAGTCGATTAACGTAGTTCCCTTGACTTTAAATCCATCTGCGTCAGTTGCTACATATAATCCTAGTTTTCGATTCTTACAATTAAATACTACTGCTGCTACTGCACCAATTAACCCACTAGGTGCAACACTTGCAATACCATATGAAGAATCATTTGATTTATATTTTAATTTTGAAACTAACTGATCTGCCGACTTCTGTTTTACTTTACGAGGAGCCTTTGTTGCTTTCTGTTCAATGATAACAATGTCACATGCATCAATTATCTTCTTGTGCATCGCAATGATAGTCTTTAACTGCTTTGGGTTAAAATGTGAATATGCTTCCGCTAATTGTTCACATGTATCTTGCTCTTTTTCACTTAATTTCTTAAATGCTGCTGGTTTAGGCATCGCTGCTACTTCTAATAATTCTTCATAGACCTCATTATAAAAACTTTTAACAATACGAGCATGATTTGCCTTTGCTTCTGCTACAATCAATATCGTGTGAGGATCAAACTTATCTACTAACGTAGTATCGCGAGTTATTACAAATTCTTCAATTCCATCATCAATACCTTCACACATTATAGTGGCTGCTTTACGCATAATATCTTGAATACTAGGTGCTGCACTAATTACTGTGGGGTTTGCATCTTCAATGACTTCTTCGTTACCTATAATAAGTGAACCTTCAGCAACAACGTCAGCAATACCACCAGATACGAATTCACTAACGGGCTTTAGTTCAGATGAAGTGCCTTTCAGATTGCGCCACATTTCTGCATGATTTTCTTGTAAATCAGGCATACCAGTAGTTAACAGTTTTGCATAAATTCCAACTTGAACTGGAATATGTGATACTGCCTTTGCTGCTTTGATATCTAATGCGCTATATTTGTTTTGTTTCATGTATTCGTACACATATCCACGCAAATCTGCTGTCTTTACATTCTGATAATACAATCGTGCAAATGCTGTACGCTCTTTATGAAATTTATCACCAGACCATGTTTCTGCGGTAGACCAATCAGGATCTGTGAATCCAGTCTTACGATTAATTTTCGCCCTAGGCTTCTTACGAGGTACTTTGATGCTAATTGCCATGTTATAATTTCCTTTCGTGTTTGATTTAAATATACTATACACTACTTATAGTTTTTTGTCAAATATTATAGGGGAACGGCTTCATATAAGCGTTTTTGCTTGATATTCCACTTTTCAACGATAGGATTACCATCATCATCTTCATTAACCACGATATATGCAACGCCTTTCTTAACATTAGCATAACGATACCCATAATCAAACGATGATCTATCTGTTACCCATACTAAATGAGGATATGCATCAAGATACGGGATTTTTGATTCATCTAAGTTCTTAGAAAATTCAAATAAGTTGTCAGTTGTCTTTTCTCTGAAACAACCTAGAATTGAACTGTCTCCCTTGTCAAAATAAACAGATGAATGTGCAAATGCCATAATTATACTCCCTTTGTGTTGTATGTCTTACCATCATTGCTTAGAGGAGACATTTAGCGTACTGTAGCGACTGTTTATGCAGTACTACAGTGACAAATATAAACCAGTTTCTTTTTCAATTAAATCTTGCATCATATCACAATATATTCCATCATGTGATGCAACTTCTGCGATCTTAACACCCCAAATCTTACTAAATGTAATGTCGTATGTATCCATAGAGTTTAAAGCAACTTTAACATGATTAACTCTCTTACTTCCTCGAATGCGAAAAGAAAGATCATTGCCACTAGTGGCTAAATTCTTAGCACCCATCATATATAATGCTTTGTTACCGATTTGGTTTCTAATAATAGAAGCAACTTGTGACATAATGTTTCTCTCTTTGATTAATTAACCTACTTAACTATTATAGCAAGATGCCTTGCATTTGTCAAGTGTTTTTGAAATCTTTTTGCATAAATACTCTATATATAAGGAGTAATCTATGCCTCGTTTAAGTCTCTATCGTGCGACAAAAACCAATGACTTTAACTTTCATGACAGGACCATCAGAGAACAGTTTGATATTGGTGGCACTGCGATACATGTTCATAAATATCTTGGACCAAAAGAAACTATCAATAGTGATGACCCAACTGAACCAAATTATGGTACTGGTCTTGAACTTGATCCCACACTTGGCATTGAGATAAATCCTGACGGATTTATTAATGAAACTAAGATACAAGACTTGTTGTTTATGGAAAATCGTGATCGTAAATATGATCCAGACGTTTTTGAATTACGTGGTGTATACAACGTAACAGACAATGATTTTGACTTAACACAATTTGGTCTATTCTTGACTAATGACACAATGTTTATCACATTTCATACAAATGATATGGTATCAAAAGTTGGTAGAAAATTAATGCCGGGCGATGTACTAGAATTACCTCATTTACGAGATGATCTTTTACTAAACCATGACAGGAATGCTATAAATAAATTTTATGTTGTGCAAGATGCTAACCGTGGCAGTGAAGGTTACAGTCAAACATGGTATAGTCATATTTGGCGTGTAAAAGTAACACCATTGACCGATACACAAGAATATGCAGATATATTAGGAACAGCCGATGATCCAAATAGTTTGAAACAGGATTTAAGTTCATATAAAACAGAGATAAATATTTCTAATGCTATTATACAAAGTGCTGAATTGGATGATCCATTAGGAATTCCATTAGTTAGTCATTTGTTTGGTTCTACACCGACTGATACCGAATATGATCATGGTGAAGTATTAGAAAAAGGCGATCAATTCCCACAAATGCCAAACGATGGTGAATATTTCATAAGAGAAGATTTCACTCCAAACCGCTTATTCGTATACCGTGGCAGTCGTTGGCAGAGATTGTATGACAATATAACCGATTCTACTTGGTCTGATAGAACATTCAATGCAAGTGGATTTATAGACAATAAAGCAACAACTGTTGTAGACAATAAAGAAGTGCCCGAAAGACAGGCACTATCAGATGTAATCAAACCAAAGAGTGATTTTTAATTATGGCACAATATTTTTATGATAGACAAATTCGTCGATATATACAACAGTTCATCAGATTATTTGGTGGATTTGATGTACAAATGGGAATCAACGATCAAAAGATGCCCATATACCAAACTGTACCAGTTAGATATGGTGACACAAATCGCATGGCTGCACATATTACTCGCGAAAATAGTGAGAATGTAATAAACACTGTTCCATTCATATCTTGTTATGTAACTGCGCTTGACATGGCTCCTGAACGTAGAATGAACCAGACACATGTAGATAAAGTACAGGTATATGAAAAAGAAATAGACGAGACAACAGGTGAATACACAGGTAAAGTCGGTAATAGGTATACAGTAGAGCGACATATGCCAGTTCCTTATAACCTAACTATGAATTGTGATATATGGTCATCAAACACAGATCAGAAATTACAATTGCTTGAACAAATAATGGTATTGTTTAATCCTACGTTGAATATTCATACCACCGACAATCCACTTGATTGGTCAAGTCTTGCATATGTTGAAATGAAGAATTCTCAATGGTCAAGTCGTAGTGTAGGTGCAAGTGTTGATGATATCATTGATGTTAGCACACTGACATTTGAAATGCCGATATTTATTAATCCACCTGCAAAATTAAAGCAGCAAAAATTGATTTATACCGTAATCAATCAATTATATAATTTAGATGATGTTAATCTTGACGCATTTAATGAAAAAGAAGAATTTGATAAATCTTCACTACAATATGTAACAGTTACATTAGATGATATGAAAATTAAATTTGATAATAACAAAGCATATTTACTAAATGAATCTGGTACTAATTTAGATGCGGAAAGTGTACTTCTTGATTGGTCTACGTTCCTTACACCATTTGGTGAATTACGAGAAGGCATTAGTCAAATTCGTATACGAAAATCAAGTGCGCCTAACGTAGTAGATAACGATATTATTGGTAGACTTAGTTTTGATGAAGGTAATGTAAATGCACTTAATGTAGATATAGATACTAGTACATTACCAACAAACACATTGACTGCTGTTAATGGCGTATTAGACCCATTACAAAATTATCCTGGCGATGGATCGGTTGATGCTGCTGTTATTGGTGCTAGATATATTATTACCAATAATATTCCAGGCGGTCCACTATGGGCTGGACTAAATGCATACACTAACGACATTATCGAATATAACGGATCAATATGGACAATATCATTTGACAGTAATGCAGTAACTACTCAACAATATGTAGAAAATATACTTTCTAATGACCAATTGGAATGGACAGGCACCGAATGGATTAATAGTCATGAAGGAATATATAACTCAGGATTCTGGCGACTTTATCTATGATCAAATATGGATAAGTTACATGCAAGTGGGTGCATATTTTTAAGTATAGACACTGGAAGAGTATTACTACAACAACGTAGTGAGAAATCTAGTCATCCGCGTACTTGGGGATTCTTTGGTGGTAAAGGTGAAGAGGGAGAGCGTCCATTAGAAATTTTACTACGAGAACTTGAAGAAGAAGTCGGATTATTGCCTGATGTTGAGAAAATATATCCACTGAATAAGTTTATATCACCTGATAGTAGATTTGAATATAATACATTTGCGGTTGCTGTATTTGAAGAATTTATTCCACAACTTAATAACGAAAGTGATGGGTTTTGTTGGGTTAAGATAAACAACTGGCCTCGTCCTCTGCATCCAGGAACAAAGGCACAATTATACAATAAAGAGATAGTTAAGAAAATTAGAACCATACATCAAACTAGTTCAATTAATGGTTCTAATTGGTTAGATACTCTTTAACCTGCTTCTAATGCTTCAATACGAGCAATTAACTCTTGAATGGTTGCTGTTAATAGTGGAACCAACTTAGATTGGTCAATGCCCTGCATATCTGGAACGCTGCGTGTCCCCATAACTGCTTCTTCTGTGTCGGTAGCGGGAGTAACTTCATACTCTTCGTCCATCATGGCATCTTTAGTGCCGTATACTGCGTCTGGTACTACCTCTGCTAGTTCATGCGCAATGAAGCCGTTGACGTTACCGCCAGCAATCCAATCAAAGTTGCAGGGCTTGAGTAACTTAGTCTGTGCTGTTGCACCTGACATTGGGGTGACGTTAGTTTTTAGGCGGTAGTCAGATGAAGTAATAAAAGCTGTGCTAGAAGTTGT
>TARA_R110000803_G_scaffold69100_5_pt1 | contig 10028 bp, 10 predicted proteins | sample TARA_R110000803 | Tara Oceans TARA_R110000803 (sample SAMEA4397772) | marine metagenome | biome: Polar Biome; feature: [SRF] surface water layer (ENVO:00010504); material: water (ENVO:00002006), including particulate matter (ENVO:01000060) such as... | depth 5 m | reverse complement strand
CTGAATTGGAATTAGCAAAGGTAAAAGGTGAACTTGTCATCGCGGAAGATGTCGTTAAGGCATGGGAGGACGTTCTAGGCGCGTTAAAGGGTAAATTGTTGAACATTCCGGCTAAAGCGGCACCCGTAGTCGCAAGCGAGTCTGATGCGGGTAACTGCCAGACCATTTGCGAGGATCTAATCAACGAGGCATTAGAGGAATTGAGTAATTATGACCCGAAAATCAACGCAACCAGAGCGAAAAGTACTTCAGGGACATCTGAAGACGGCAATACAGACGCTAAAACCACCACCAAGACTAAACGTAAGTCAGTGGGCAGACCTAGAAAGGCGACTCGACTCTCAGAGTAGCGCAGAGCCTGGACGATGGCACACTTCAAGGGCAGAGTATCAGCGGGGAATCATGGATGCTTGCAGTGATGCGAGTATAAATGAGGTAATTGTCATGGCGGGTGCTCAGTTGGGTAAGTCTGAGGCGTTGCTAAACATCATTGGATATCACATCCATCATGATCCATGCCCTATTCTCATGCTGCAACCCACGCTAGACATGAGTCAGTCGTTCAGTAAGGACCGAATTGCCAATGGCCTATTACGCTCAACGCCTTGTCTAGCAGGAAAGGTGAAAGATCCTCGCGCTAGGGACTCCAATAACACCACGTTACACAAGATATTTCCTGGCGGCGCGATTTCTATCGTTGGTGCTAACTCGCCTTCGGGACTTGCTAGTAGACCGATTCGCTTGGTTCTCTGTGATGAGGTTGATCGTTACCCTGCATCAGCGGGATCTGAGGGAGATCCTATTCAATTAGCTCGTAAGAGAAGTTCTACCTTCTGGAATCGCAAGATTGTCATGGTCTCTACTCCGACTAACAAGGGTGCTTCTAGGATAGAGGATGCATACGAGAAGTCCGATCAGCGAGAATACTACGTCCCTTGCAAGCATTGTCATCATGAACAGACGTTAAAGTGGTCCAACGTAAGGTGGCAGGACAATAACCCAGAAACTACTAAGTATTTGTGCGATGAGTGTGCCTGTTTGTGGACCGATTCAGACAGAAGATGGTCTGTTAGAAACGGAAGGTGGATACCGAAAGGAGAATTCACTGGTATTGCGGGATTTCACATATCTGGCCTTTATTCCCCTTGGACACCTCTGTCGGATGGCGTGAAAGAGTTTTTATCGGTAAAGAAGAACCCTGAACAGCTTCGGGTGTGGACCAATGTCTATCTTGCGGCTAGTTGGGAAGATGAGGGCGAGCAGATTGATGATTACGCTTTGTCTGAAAGAAGGGAGCCAATGGGAACAATCCCTAAAGAGGTTGCGTTCATCACTTGTGGAGTGGATACACAGGATGACCGACTAGAGGTAAGTGCAATCGGATGGGGCAGAGACGATGAGTCATGGGTGATAGATCACCATGTTCTGTACGGCGATCCTTCTACGCCTCAATTGTGGGCCTCTCTGACGAACATACTCTCTAAGGTTTACGATACTTCTGACGGCAGACAAATCGTTTCTCGTGCGGCATGTATTGACTCTGGTGGTCACTTCACCAATTCGGTGTATTCATACTGTAAGAAGAACTACGCTAAGAGGTTTTTCGCAATCAAGGGTTTTGGTGGTGAAGGCAAGCCGATAGCAGGAAGGCCAAGCAAGAATAATACAATGAAGTGTCCTTTATTTCCGGTAGGAGTAGATGCGACTAAAGACTTGTTGTTTGCCAGAATGCGAATACAGGAGGAAGGTGCAGGGTATATGCATTTCTCCGATAGGCTTAATGACGAATATTTCCGTCAGCTAACAGCAGAAAAGGTTATCACCAAGTTCGTAAGAGGCTATAAGAAGCGTGTTTTTGTCAAGCGCCGTCCAAGGAATGAAGCTTTTGATTGCATGGTGTATTCTGTAGCCGCATACGCTATACTTAACGTTGATGTCAACACCATTTCGGATAAGATAAGATTTAAGCCGAAAGAGGCTGAGAAGCCGAAAGAAAATAATACTAGATCTTTTGTCCCGCGAACAAAAGGTTTTGTTAATGCATGGCGGTGACAATGGCGTACAAAAATTATTTTGACGATATTCTGGAAGGCGAGCCAAGTGAGATCGTTGTAGGCGATTTCATTCAGTGGAAGCGTTCTGATCTTGTTGATGCTTACCCCACGAATTTATACAGTCTGAATTATGTTGCTCGTATTGCTGCCGGTGGCGGCACTCAGGAGATAAACATAGCCGCGACTGAAACGACTGATTATTATCTTATTCAGGCAAACTCTGACGTAACTGCGGATTATAATCCTGGCGATTATCACTGGCAGGTAGAGATCGTCAGAACTGCGGACGATCAAAGAAAAGTAATAGACCGTGGCCGCTTCACGGTAGTACCGGATCTTGACGTTAACGCCTCTGATCCTAGATCTCACTCAGAGATCATGCTGGCAAAGATAGAGTCTTTGCTGGAAGGTAAAGCAGATGCTGATGTTTCTTCATACAGTATCGCAGGTAGAAGTTTGACCAAGATGACTTTTCAAGAGCTTGTTGATGCTAGAAATTACTTTTCGGGCAAGGTCTTTAGTGAAAGGGCCAAGCTGGACGCAGAGAATCATCGTTCAACCTCTGCAACAATTAAGGTGAGGTTTTGATGGGGATCTTGGACGTTTTTAAACGTAGTCCTGAGAAAACAACAAAAGCAACAAAAAGAACATACGCGGGTGTGGATAATGGTCGGCTTTTCGCTGACTTTGTTGCATCTGAGCGGTCAGCAGACAGTGAATTACGATCTGCGCTGAAAGAATTGCGTAATCGTAGTCGTGACCTGTCAATGAACAACGAATATGCTCGTCGTTACTTTGAATTACTCAAGGTTAACGTAATTGGCGAGAATGGCGTGTTTCATCAGTCCAAAGCGGTTGATTCTATCGGTCAGTTGGACCAGACAGGCAATCAGGCGGCTGAGAACGCATTTAAGATGTGGGGCAGATACGGATTCCCCACTGTTTGCGGAAAACTGTCTTGGATTGACGTACAGAAGCTTGCCGTAGAACTCCTAGCGAAGGACGGTGAAGCGTTTATAGTCAAGCATAGATCGCCTGAGTTTCGCGATTCGTTTGCGTTGGAGTTCATTGAAGCTGATCAGATTGACGAGACTTACAACAAACGTCTTGCCAATGGCAATGAGATAAGAATGGGCATTGAGGTCAACAAGTTCCGTAGACCGATTGCGTACCATGTTCTCACTAGCCACCCTGGAGATTACGACTTCTCATCGCAAACTCGCGAGAAGAAGTACAAAAGAGTTGAAGCAGACAGAGTAATTCACCTATTCAAGCAATTGCGGACGGGGCAGACTAGGGGCGAACCTTGGCTGGCACCAGCGATATCTGCAATTAAGCAATTAGGTGCGTTCAGAGAAGCTGCGGTTGTTAATGCGCGTGTTGGCGCGTCAAAGATGGGGTTTTTCAAGGTTGATGGTGGTGACGGTTTCGTTGCAGATGATTACGAAGACAAAAGCCCTATAATCCAAGCTGAACCAGGATCGTTTCATACGCTACCTGCTGGCGTTGACTTTACTGCATTTGAACCTGCATTTCCGTCTAATGAGTTTGATACGTTCCATAAGTCCATTCTCAGAGGAATCGCAAGTGGTCTTGGCGTGTCATATACGTCACTTTCTAACGATTTGGAGGCTACTTCGTACTCCAGTATCCGTCAAGGAGCATTGGAAGAGCGTGATTTCTACAAGAACATGACTTCCTTCATGATTCAGCACTTTATTACGCCTGTTTATACGTCTTGGTTAAGTTCGGCAATGGAACTTGACTCGTTTGGCATCCCGTTAAGGGAGTATGATCGTTTTGCGCTTGCTGCTGAGTTCAGAGGCCGAGGTTTTAGTTGGGTTGACCCGCTGAAGGAGATGAACGCTGCTGTCACCGGACTAAAGAACGGTATTCTAAGTTTAGGTACTGTTGCCGGACAGTACGGCATGGACACAGAGGAATTATTGAGCCAAATATCGCGAGACAAGAAGTTAGCAGAGCAGTTTGGTGTAGAATATGCCATAGAACCTTATGGTAGCCAGAGAAGCGCCAAAGTAGAGGAAGATGACGAGTAGCTACAAGCCTAATCAAGGCATGAAAGCTGCTGCTAACAGGGCGTTAGAGTGGCGCAAGAAGTACGGCAGAGGCGGTACTGCGGTAGGTGTAGCTAGGGCGAGAGACATAAAGAACGGTGCCGAGTTGTCTGAAAGCACTGTTAAACGGATGCATTCATTCTTCAGCAGGCATGGCAACAATAAAGCCAAGCACTACGCCAAGAAAATGCCTGACGGTGGACCGACTGCCTGGAGAGTGGCGTGGGATCTCTGGGGCGGGAACGCGGGTGCATATTGGGCTAAAGGTATTGTTAACAGATTAGACGAAAGGCAAGAGGATATTCAAATGGAACGTCATGTAATTAACGTAGAAGAAACTGAGGGAAGTTTCATCGTTGAGTTGGCAAAGGAAGAGCAAGCAGAGGAATCTGCCGAAGAAGTATCTGCTGATTACGATGATGAAAGAGATCATAAAGCCATGACAGAAGACATGGAAGCTATAGAAGTTATAGAAGCTGACCGTGATGCCGAAGTTAAGGTTGAGTATCGCGCTATGGGTATGGACAAAGGTCCGATAGACGAAGAAGGCAGAACGGTAATGATTGCCTTGTCCTCTGAGGAGCCTGTAGAGAGATCTTTCGGTAACGAAGTATTAGAACACAGTGCAGAAGCGATTGACTTGAGTTTTCTCGCATCTGGACGAGCGCCATTGCTTATGGATCACGATCCAAAGCGGCAAATCGGCGTAGTAGAATCTGTAGAACTTGACGGTGAATCGCGGAGACTCCGCGCTAAAGTGCGTTTTGGAAGAAACGGGCTTGCAGCCGAAGCGTTCTCAGATGTTGTTGATGGTATTAAAGCTAACATTTCTGTTGGTTACGCTATCAACAAGATGGAGAAACGAGACAAAGATACTTATGTAGCTAAGTCTTGGAGACCCGTTGAGGCCAGTTTGGTCTCGCTTCCTGCTGATGTGACAGTCGGTGTGGGGCGATCTAGCGAGCCTTCCCAACCCATAACAGTAACTGAAAATAGGAGTAATCCCATGACAGAACAAGTCATAGAGTCAGTTGACGTTGCGGCAGTACAAGCGGAAGCTCGTAAAGCTGAACAACGGAATGCTGCACAAATCGTTGAGCTAGGCGCTCGACACAGTAAGTCTGACATGGCTCAAAAAGCTATCTCAGAAGGCCGTTCAATTGAAGAATTCCGTGGAATCCTTCTGGACGCAATCAAGAGCACTGAGGGACTAGAGTCTCAGAGCATCGGCATGACAAGAAACGAAGTTAAACGTTTTAGTCTGGTCCGTGCAATCAATGCACTTGCTAACCCACATGATCGTCGCGCTCAAGAAGAAGCTGCGTTTGAGTTTGAGTGCTCAAGAGCTGCCTCTGAACAGTATGGCCGCACTGCACAAGGTGTAATGCTTCCTTCTGACGTTTTGCGTAACTGGACACGAGACATCAATACTTCAGATGATTCCAACATGCTTACGGAAGATTTCCGTGGCGGTGATTTCATTGACGTATTGCGGAATCAGTCTTCAGTGATGCAGGCCGGTGCGCGAATCCTCAATGGTCTTCAAAGTGATGTCAAGATCCCCAAGAAAGCAACTGGTTCTTCGGCAGCTTGGCTTGCAACTGAAGGCGCTAGCACGGCTGAATCTGAGCCTACTTTCTCGCAAATCTCTCTCAGTCCTAAAGACTTGGGAGCATTTACGGAAGTGACTCGTCGTATGATCCAGCAGAGCACGTTGGACATTGAAGCACTCATCCGTGATGACTTGGCACAATCTATTGCAACCGCAATGGACTTGGCTGCATTGGCGGGAACTGGCACAAGTGGTCAGCCTACTGGTATCAAGACTACTAGTGGCATTAACACCGTTAGCTTCGGTGCTGCCGTAGACTTGATTCCTACGTTTGCACAAGTTGTACAGATGGAAACTGAAGTAGCGGCAGACAACGCTCTGCAAGGCAACCTTGCTTACATCCTCCCTGCGTCAATGTACGGCGCTTTGAAGACTGTAGAGAAGGCAACCGGCACTGCACAGTTTGTCATTGAACCAGGTGGCACTATGAATGGTTATAAGGCTATTGTCTCTAACCAGTGTGTAGCGGGTGACCTGTACTTCGGTAACTTTAGCGACCTACTTGTAGGTATGTGGGGCGGTTTGGATATATTGGTTGATCCATATACCAACTCCAAGTCAGGTACTATCCTGATCCGCGCTATCCAGAGTATGGACGTTGCAGTTCGACACCCCGTTAGTTTCTGCTTGGGCCAAGATGCCTAGTAGACATTAGTGGTAATTAAGATAGGCGGGGATTCGTCCCCGCCGACTCTTGGAGGCAAGATGAAATATCAAGTTTTGAGAAACTGTGTTATTGGCGGTGCGCCTAGAAAGGCTAAGTCGGTAATGGAAATCTCTGACGAAGAAGCTAGGAATCTGATGGGTATCGGACGAATTGCTCCATACGATGAGCCTAAAGTAGAGAACAGGGCAGTTGCTCTTGATGACTCTGCTGAAGCACTGAAGAAAAGAACATACAAGAAGAAGAAGAATGGTTGAGACTGCCGCTGATCGGCTAATCATGCTGAATGACTTTGGCGTTGACTGCGTGTATACCCCATCTGGTGGTTCTGCGGTTACGATAAAGACGATTCTGCTTAACGATTACTATTCTGTTGAGACAGGTAGTGTCGCGGTAGAGGTTAATCAGCCTATTGCAGTTATTAGGACTGCTGACGCTGCTTCCATAGCTCACCAAGACACCATGGTGATCAGCAGCATTACATACAAAGTGGTAAACGTTAGACCGGACGGCACGGGCATTTCTGAGGTCCAACTGGAACAGCAATGAGTCATATAAGGCAGCAGATCAGAGAACAGGTAGGGACAACGCTGACAGGTCTTACGACAACTGGTAGCAATGTCTTTGAGTCGCGAGTCTATCCGTTGAGTGATGCTTCGTTGCCAGCTTTGATTATTTACTCTAAGTCTGAAACAAGCAGCATATCTACAATGGGTACTGGTCTGGGAATAGATCGGACCATGACGCTGACGATTGAGGCGTATGTAAAAGCTAACCTTACTTTTGATGACACAATAGACACTATTTGTGCAGAAGTAGAGGTTGCTATGGGGACCGACCCAAAGTTAAACGGCAAGGTGAGGTTTAGTTACTTGGAGTCCACTGACATAGATTATGACGGTGACGGTGAGAATCCGATAGGGTACGCAACAATGAATTATGTTGTAGAATATAGGACCGCACAAAACGCTCCTTCCACAGGAATATAGGTGATATAATATGAAGTTATACAGCCCAGACGGTTCAAGCGAAGTTGATGCTCATCCGTCTAAAGTAGAATCTATGATTAACTTCGGTTGGACAAAAGAAAAGAAGGTGAAGGCAAAGTCTAAGAAGGCTAACGTTGATCCTGAAATTAAATCAGATAAGGAGTCTGAATAATGGCTAGTCACATCGGACGCGATGGAATTGTTAAAGTCGGCAGCAACACTGTAGCTGAAGTTAAATCATTTTCCATAGAAGAATCTGCGGATACCGTAGAAACCACTAAGATGTCAGATACCGCGAGAACTCATGTAATCACATTGACCAGCTTTTCTGGATCAGTAGATTGCTTCTGGGATGAAACGGATGCTACAGGACAAGGTGCTTTAACGGTTGGTGCCAGTGTAACTTTGGCTTTATATCCTGAAGGCGATGTTACTGGTGACACTTACTATTCCGGCACGGCTCTAGTGACAGGCGTTTCAAAAAGCTCAAGCTTTGACGGAATGGTTGAAGCTAGTATTTCCGTACAAGGAAGTGGCGCACTAACGTCGGCTACGGTTTAATATGCCGAAGCTAATTGAGAACGCTGTAGCTCATTTTGGCACCAAAGAATTACGCAAGATTGAAGTCCCAGAATGGGAGGTCACCTTGTATGCGAAGAATCTTACGCTTGACGACAAAGCTAGGATGCTTCGACGTGCGGATGCGGATAACACAGATTATCTAATCTACGCGGTGATCTTTGGTCTTAATGACGAAAATGGCGACCAAGTATTCACCCTTGAAGACAAGGTTCCGTTAAGGAAAAAAGTAGACCCAGACATAGTGACCAGACTCGCTACGTTTGTTCTTTCCGCTGACAATGAGTCAGAGGAGGACAGGGGAAAAAACTTATAACTGACCAAGACACCCCGACTCAGCTATACTACATGTACGAGTTAGCAGAGCGTCTTGGTCAGCCCTTAACAACAATCCTAGAAATGACTGTTTCTGAGTTTGATCATTGGTGGACTTTCTTTAGAGTAAAAAGAGAATTATCAGATGACGACAAGAGACACAGTCCTAGCAAAGATCTTAATAGATGATCAGACTAAGTTAGGGTTCAATTCCTATGCTCGTAATGTAGAGCGAGCGAAGAAAACCTCCGAAGCTTTTCGTAAGCACGCCATAGACAAGGTTCAGCTAGGTCTTGAGAGTCAAATACAGGTACTCAAGAGGTCAGCCAAAGAGCTAGACTTGCAGGCCGCTGCTACCCATGGCGCGAGTCAGGCTCAGTTAGACCACATCTCCTCTCTTCATCAAGCCATTGACGCGCACAGGCGAGACGCTGCCGCGCAAGAAGAAGCCTCCAGGCAAACCAAGCTTAAAGCAGATCAGGACATGCGAGCGGAAGAAATTACCGCTAGAGCTATTCAGCAGTTAAAATTTGAAGGAGATGTTGCCGGTAAGACTGCTGACGATATTCAGATCCTTAGATTGAGAATGCAGGGGCTTAATGAGCAGCAGATTAAATCGGTCAAGGCGGCACAAGCTTTCACAGAATCAGCACGAGGAGTAAGCGCCGCAGCAACAAAGACCTCTAAGGGAGGTCTTAGATTGATGCGTGGTGGGTTGGGGCAAGTTGGCCACCAAGTACAGGATATTGCAGTTCAGTTGCAAATGGGCCAGAACGCGCTTTTGATATTTGGTCAGCAGGGTTCGCAGATTGCTTCCTTGTTCGGAAAGAACGGTGCTTTGATTGGTGCTTTGCTTGCTGTCGGTGCAGCAATTGGCACAACGTTAGCCCCAAAACTGTTTAGCTCTAAAACCGCAATGGAGGATCTAAAGAAAACTTCTGAAGAAACGTCAAAAATATTGGAAGTTGATTTTCTTTCTTCTACCGCAAAGCTAACTGAAAGCTTTGCCAAGCTGTCAAAGGAAAGCAAAGAGCTTGCAGACAGCAGAATAAGGCTTGCGTTGGTGACTTCCGTTGAGGCTGCTAATGCTGCCATGAAAGACCTTGACTCTACCGCCGTCGCTCTTTTTAAAGACTTTGGAAAGTATTTGCTTGCTTCACCTGAAACGCCGTTTGCTGTCATGGCAGATGTGTTTAACGTTACTCAGGATGAAGCAAGAAAGCTGTCAAATATGTTCTTTGTTCTTGAGGATGGTGGTGAAGAAGCGGCCAAGGCGCTTACGGATTACACTGAGAAGTTGCTTGTTTCTAAGGATGCATCAGACAAAAAGAATTTTTCTTTAATTAAAGTAAACACAGCGTTGACAGAAAGCGTTTTTGCGCTTGATAAGGCTGAAAAAGCTCAAAAGATGTATCAGGATGTGCTAAACGGCACTAGTAAGGCTTTTAAAGATTCAGCCCAGGCCGTTAAAGACAAGGAAAAGGCTATAGAGGATACAGATAAAGCATTTAAAGATGCCTTGGAAGGGTATGAGCAGGAGTTAATTGCTCTCAAGGAGGGAGAGTCTGCCCTTATTGCTTATAATTTGCGCCAAAAGGGAGTTAGTGACGAGCGTATAGCAAGCGTTCTGACCCTGCGTCAACAGGTTAATGCGCTGGAAGAGTCTAACAGGGTCGCAGACGAAGCAACGGCGAAAGAAGAAGCTCTGGCAGAATCTAAGAGGTCTTTCGTAGAAGGTGT
>TARA_R110000803_G_scaffold5586_2_pt1 | contig 10052 bp, 20 predicted proteins | sample TARA_R110000803 | Tara Oceans TARA_R110000803 (sample SAMEA4397772) | marine metagenome | biome: Polar Biome; feature: [SRF] surface water layer (ENVO:00010504); material: water (ENVO:00002006), including particulate matter (ENVO:01000060) such as... | depth 5 m | reverse complement strand
TATGTTGAAACTTGGAATGTAGAAAATTATAAAATATTTGATCATTTGGTTAATAATACTAAACCTATAACATTCAAACAAGATGATATTAGCACATCAGTAAAACATACATTAAGAGGATTACATGGTGATGATAAAACCTGGAAGTTAGTTTCATGTATTTATGGTTCATTATTACAAGTAGTTGTTGATATGAGAGAGTCAAGTGATACTTACTTAGAATATGATATGTTTAGCATTAATGATAAGAATAGAAACCAAATATTAGTACCACCGGGTTTTGCTAATGGTCATTTAGTAATGAGTGATTTTGGGGTGTTTAGTTATAAACAATCAACATTATATACAGGTGCATCAACTCAATTTACAGTTAGATGGGATGATAAAAAGATAAATATTCCTTGGCCTATTGATAACCCTATATTATCTTCCAGAGATAACAACGCAAAATCACTATGAAAGAGAACGTATTAATAACAGGAGGAGCTGGTTATCTAGGATCAGTATTAGCAGAAGTATTATTAGATAATGGTTATAATGTAACCGTATTTGATAATTTAATGTATAAACAAACATCATTACTACACTTATGTGATGATAAAAAATTTAACTTTATTAAAGGTGATGTTACTAATAAAAAAGAATTTCTACCTCAAATTGTTAATAATGATGTAATTATCCCTTTAGCAGCTATAGTAGGAGCCCCAGCTTGTGATTCTAATGAAGAATTAGCAACAGCTGTTAACTATAGTCAAATTGAATTTATTGTAGATAATTTAAGAAAAAATCAAAAATTAATTATGCCTAATACTAATAGTCAATATGGCAGTTCCGAAAACATAATTACTGAAGATTCCCCATTCAATCCACTATCTCACTATGCTATTACAAAGTGTAAAGCAGAAGAATACATAATGGATTGGGGTAATGGTATTTGTTTAAGATTAGCTACTGTATTTGGTTCATCTCCTAGAATGCGTACTGATTTATTAGTAAATGATTTTGTTTATAAAACCTTAACAGAAGGTGTATTAGTTTTATTTCAATCTCACTTTAAAAGGAATTATATACACGTAAGAGATATTGCATATACTTTTATGCATTGTATTGAAAATTATAATAAATTAAATGGGGAGGTATTTAATGTAGGGTTATCTAATGCTAATTTAAATAAGAGGGAATTAGCTGAAACTATTAAATCTTACCTCCCAAATCTAGTAATTATTGAGAATGAGTTTGGAATAGATAAAGATAATAGAAATTACATAGTATCCAATGATAAGTTAGAGGCAACAGGGTGGAAACCAAGGTATACTATCGAAGATGGTATAAATGAATTAATGTCGGCCTATAAAATGATAATTACAGATAATAATAAAAAATATACAAACTTATAATATGAAAATATTAGTTACAGGATCTACTGGATTTGTTGGGAAGCATTTAGTAGAAAGGTTAAAATTAGAAAAACATGAAGTTATAGAAATAAATTCTACTAACTTTACTAGTATGTGGAATTTAGAAAAAAATTCCATTGATGTTATTGTTCACTTAGCTGTTAAAACTGAGGCCGGGGGATATTGTCAAGATCACCCAGGTGAACAGTGGATTATTAATAATAGTATTAATGCTGATATGTTAGCTTATTGGGTTGACAATCAACAAAGAGCCCATATGGTTACTTTTGGTTCTTCTTGTGGTTATAATAACGATGTAGTCAAATCAGAAGATAATTATTTAAAAGATGAACCTGAAACCGGTTATGAGGTGTATGGTATGGTTAAGCGTAATTTATTAGTTGGTTTAAAAGCATTATCAAAAGAATTTTATATGGGATTTAATTATTTAATCCCATCAGTATTTTATGGTCCTGATTATAATTTAAATGATAAACATTTTATTTTTGATTTAATCAGAAAAATTGTAACAGCTAAAGATTTAGGATATACCGTTACTTTATGGGGGGATGGTACACAAGAGAGAGAATTAATTTATATAGACGATTCTATAGACTTAATTATGGCCTGTATTAATAATACAGAATCACCAGCAATATTCAACCTATCATCAGGTAAAACTCACACATTAAAAGAATATGCTCAAACCATTTGTGATATCGTTGGTTACGATTCAAACAAAATTATTTGGGATAAAGATCAATTTGTAGGATCTCCTAGTAAAAAATTAGTTAACACCCATTTAACAAAATTTAAATTTACACCTTTAAAAGAGGGATTAGAAAAAACAATAAAATATTATGAAAATTGCATCCGTAACAGTAAATAGAAATGATGGTTATAAAGATTTTAAAAGAGGATTAATCCATTTTAAATCTATGACTGACACATTTGATGAAGTTAACTATGTGGACTGGAACTCCCCGGAGAGTTCATTTATATGGGAAATTGAAGACAAACTCCCCAAAACAGGAAAAATAAAACATTATTGTATCTCTTCTGGAGTTGTAGATAGATTGATATTTGATAAAAATGCTCAAAAGTGTAATGAAGCTATAAGTAGAAATATTGCTATTAGAAGAAGTGATGCTGATTGGATAGTATCAACTAATATAGATGTAATACCTCCAACTAGGAGAGAAATAAAAAACCTGATAAAAGGATTAAATGAGGATACATTCTATACAATATCCAGAAGAGAAGCATCAAAAGAAATTATTCAAAACAATTCTAAAAATATAAAACTACTAAGAGAATCATTAATCAACATACCAGCAAGACACTTCCCCGCAAAGGTAACACCCAATGATAATTATAGCTTAATTAATTGTTGTGGTGATTTCCAAATAGCACATAAAAACGTTTGGGGTATGATTAAAGGTTTTGAAGAAGAAATGATATATGCTTGTTTTGTAGATTCTAACATACAGAAAAAAGCAACACTTAATGGTTTTAATTTAGAGGTTAAATACGAACCAGCTGTTTACCATATGGAACATGGTGCTTATTTTACTAAAGAAGATGGTACTAGGGTACAAGATGGAGAAAACACAGGAGCATATAAGGGAGATAATAAAGCATATAATGACCCCCATACATGGGTTGAAAAATTTGAAAAAACCAGAAATACTAAAGATTGGGGATTAGGAAATATTGATATTGAAGTAGAAGTAATTTAATATTTATAACTGAACCTCTTAAAAATTACTACTATGGAAGATATTATCGAAGAGACCAAAACAAAAACCACCCTTATAGAAATTGTTTATAATGACAGTTCAGACTTAAAAAAACTAGCATCAAAGGAAGAATTTAGAACATTTATTATTAAAGACAGTTTAGAAAGTATTAAAAATGCCCTAAAATATGGTGATGATAAGGTTGAATTATTTAATATATTTAACTTATCACTAACAGTTGAATTAAAAAGATCTAATTTTAAAAATGTATTAAATAATATTACTAAATATTACATTAAAGATGAAGATTATGAAATGTGTAACCAAATAAAAAAATTGATAGATGAGATTTAATGTTTATAATAAAAACGGAGAACTTAAAGATGCATTAATGACTTTTGATGCTGATAGTTTAGAAACAGCAATTGATTTTGCAAGTCAGATTAAAAAAATGAGTATAAATGTTTTTTTAACAATATTTGTGGTAAAAAAGGCAAAATAATGGAAGAATTTGAAGGTACTGATGATTTAAAAAATCTATTCAAAGAGATATTAGGATCAGATGTCGATATTAGAGATAATCTAGTTATAACAGATGAGAGTGTATTTTGTGTTTTAATAAATAAATTAGATAAGGCACATAAAGACGATGAGATATTATTTGAATCATCAGGAATAGATTTAACACAATCTAAAAGTGAATTATGGTTAGTAGTTGAAACTTTATTAAAACTTCAATATGGAGAATCATCATTTGATCTTATAATGTGGTGGATACTAGATAGATTTAACCCAGATGGTAAGGTAGTTCCTTTTGAAGGTGAGGATAATAAAACATATTCAATAATTACAGCCAAAGATCTTTACCAATTTATGAAACATCGATCTCCACATAATGGAAAAATCTAAAGATTTATGTGGTAATTGTGGCATGTGCTGTGATGGGACCTTATTCCCATATTTTAGAATCAATCCAGAAGAAGCACATTTATTTCCATCAGATAAAACTCACGTAGTAAATATAGCCCAAAGATGTATGCATTTTGATGGGTGTAATGGTTGTAAAATTTACTCTAAAAGACCAGAAACCTGTTCAAGTTATAAATGTCCAGTTTTAAATTTATATGAATCCGGAAGTATAACATTTGAAGAAGCAGAAACATATATTAGTGTTGTAAAAGAAAATCCAACTAGCGATATAAATAAAACCCATTTTATAACAGGGCATAATGTTAAGGATATAAAAGACCATAAATAACTTGGATTTTCCACCCATTTTTCGTATATTGGGGTAAATAAGCTAAGAACAAGCATAATTATAAATATGATAAAAAAATATCCAAAGGATTTGAAGATGATTCCTTGCATGACGTGTAATGAAGAAATGCCAGAGCTGAGATTAACTAAGTTTGGGTATAATGTCTGCGTTGAATGCTCAACTACAGGTGCATATAAAGCAGTAAGTACAGTTAATGGTACGGGTGACCATACATGGAATGACATTCAAATTATGTCACCGGAACAAGCTGAAAAAACAAATGCTGCTTTAAATAAGAAAGCAAAATGGGATAAATTCGAAGACTAAATATGCCAAAAGCAAAACCCCTAAATAAGGAACTAATTGTAGCTGCTATGAATAAAACCCTATCTAATAGGGCAGCAGCTCGATATTTAAACTGTTCATATGTCCATTATAAAAAATGGGCTAAATTATATGAGAGTAAAACCCATGATAATTTATTTGAACAGCATAAGAACCAATCTGGTAAAGGTATTCCTAAATTTCTTAGAAGTAAAGGTAAAGAACCTGCTTTAATGGACATAATTGAGGGTAGAATAGATGTTTCTTCGTTTTCACCTGATAAAATTAAATATAGGTTAATAACAGAAGGCCATTTAATGGAAGAGTGTAGTGTTTGCAAGTTCCATGAACGTAGAGTATCTGATTATAAAATGCCCCTATTATTAAATTTTAAGGATAATAATAAAAAAAATTATAGAAAAGAAAATATTGAATTACTATGTTATAACCATTACTTTTTAACAGTAGGAGATATTTTTTCAGACAAACAAATTAAAGGTATTGAAGATCATGTACCAGTGAATGGGGGAACAGTAGAGTGGGAGTTAGATGATTATCAAAGGCAGAGATTAATTGAGTTAGGTTTAGAGAAAGAAAAAGATGATGGGTTAGATATAATTTCATATACATAATATGGTAAAGAAGACAAGAAATATTAAAAAGTCAAAGCATGATCAAATTGTAAATGATTATGATAAAATTAAATCTAGACATCTAGAAAAGTTAGCTAATAAAATGCTTAAAGATGAGGAAAAAAGAGATAATTTAAGATCAAAGAATATAAAAGGTAATTTTTTAGATAAATTTTAATATGGCATTTAAGATAGTTGTTGAAAACGTTGAGGAATTCGAACAAAGAATTAAAGATAAAGATTTAGTAATATCTAAAAGTATTGTAAGTGGTATACTTCAAAATTTAATAGGTAAAAAGAAACATATCCATTGTTTAGAAGTTTATATTAAAAATGAAGATACTACAGTTGATGTAACTTGTCATAGGGAAGATTTTGTAGAAACTTTAGAAGAAAACCTTCAAACCCATGTATACCATGAAGATTATGAAGCATGCGCTGGGATTAAAAAAGCAATCGAATATTTAAAAGGAGAATAATATGAAAAACACAACACAAATTTTTTTAACAATAGCATTAATATTTTTAATGAGTGTATTTGTTACTATTACTATGGTATCGTATGAAAATCAGATAAAAACATTAGAGCAACAAATAGAACTACAATTATATCAGAATAGTTGTGTGGTAGATAGTTTAGAAAAACAAATCGATACCTTAATATATGATAGAGAATTATCTAAACATAATGTAACCAACGAAGATATATTAGAAGCTATCATATTTGTAGAATCACGTAATAATGACTCAGCATATGCTGCTAATGAAAATGCTGCGGGATGTTTACAGATTAGGCCTATAATGGTTAAAGAAGTAAATCGTATATTAAAAAAACAAAAATCATCCTTAAAATATTTATTAAATGATAGATGGGATAGGAAAAAATCAATAGAAATGTTTAATATATTTGTTACATATTATAAATTTAACACAGCTGAGGAAATAGCAAGGGGTTGGAATGGTGGTCCTAGAGGTATAGATAAACAAACAACTGTAAGATATTGGGCTAAAGTTGAAGCAGAATTAATGAGTTAATATTTATTATAAAATGATATTTAAGGATAAAAACGAACAGTTTAGAGGAGCTGGAGATGTAGTAGAATGGATTACTGAAAAATCAGGTATAAAATTCCTCGTAAAAAGAATATATGGAAAGTCAGATTGTGGATGTTCAGGAAGGCAAAAAGCTTTAAATAATTTAATCCCATTTAATCCAAAACTCGACTATACAGAATCTGTTACTCCCTTAAATAAACTAAATGAAAAAAATTAAAGAATTGTTTGAAGAATTAACATTTACAGATATATTTGAGACGTTTGATGATGAGTATTTAACTGACATGGCTCTTAATAATCCAGAGCAGTTGAGTAGAATGTGTGTATTTCTAAGTTTAGATGAACAGATAAGAAAAGAAAACCAATATAAATCATCAAAAGAAAATATCAACTAAATTATGGAAGAAAAAGAATTAACATCATCCCAAAAATTATTAAGATTTGCAATAGTTTTTTTTATTGTAATATGGTTATCAATTTTTATAACAGGGTGTGCCCCCACACAACGAATAGATTATAATTTTGTAAAAGTATTAGGAGTTACAGTTGAAGGTGACACTATTCTTATAGACGTCAATTCCTTAAGACCTAGAGTTTACAATAATTATTATTATGATAATGGGATTAATAGATACCCTTATAATAACTATTGGAACACACCACCAGTAATAATCCAACAACCAAGACCATCTCCAATTAGACCTGTTATTATTCCAAAACCCCCAAAACCAAGGCCTATAAATAAACCTAATAAAAATCCAAAGAAAAATTAAAGGTATCGCATAAAATATTTGGAGAAGCAAGATATTGTTCGTATATTTATGTATAAATGAGGCGTGAGCCCAACACAGTTATGAGACAAAAAATATTATATTTACATGGTTTAGAAAGTCCACAGGGTGGTTCAAAGGTTGATTTCTTAGCAACCAAATCATTTGTCCATGCTCCTGAATTAGATTATACTCGAAGTGATATTTTTCCATTTCTTATAGAAACCGTTGAGGAATTCAAACCTGATGTAATTATAGGCTCATCAATGGGTGGTTATTCTGCATTTATTTTAGGCGCGCTTTATAAAATACCAGTCATTGCCTTCAATCCAGCTTTACATTCTAGAAGAATCGAGCCTAATTTCCCCAAATTTGTCAAAGAACATATTCCGAGTGATATGCATATTATATTAGGTGAAAAGGATATGATTATTGATGGTGATAAAACATTAGATTATCTTAAAGATCATATTAAAGATAGACATATAAAATCTCAAATTCATCGTATTAAAAAGATGGGACATAGGGTGCCACTTGATGTTTTTATTGATATTTATAACAAAACCATAAAATAATGAGTGATTTCAATTTACATAAATTCTTTAATAAAAAGTACTACAATCAGGCTATTCGAGAAGATTGGGATAAACTATCAACTCCAGAACTTGCTGATTATAGTGAAGATATTATAGATTTAATATCAACAGCCTATTCATATCTTCCAGGAGGACATAGTAATTATTCAAATGATAAGGATGTTTATAAAGAAGCTGGAAGAGGAGCTGAGTATGAAGTAACTGATTTAGATGCAGATGGAGAAATTGATGCTGTGAGTGTATCTAAAAAGAAACCATCAGGTGAGAAATTTGTAGCAACAGGACATGATGGTTCTAGTCCAGCTAAAAGAGCAGTAATTACTCATAAAATTGATAGATTAAAACAGCCTGGGTATTATGTTGAGGTGTCAGGTAAAATAAAAGATATTTTACTTAAAGCAGGTGTACCTCAAGTAACAGATGAAGCTACTATTGAAAGAGTTCTATCAGGTAAAGATGTTACTATGAATGATGATGGTTCATATGTTAGAAGCATTGGGGGAACAGATCATACAAAAATATTATTAGGAAGACCTTTGGCATAAAATTTGGCTTCCCAAGATATTTTTCGTATATTTAGGTATAAATAAAGGTTACATATATGGCACTCTGGAAATTCACAAATTTAAATAAATACGGAAACCCAAGGTCTAGAATTATATTCAGACCAGATGGTGAAGCATTTGGATTCAATCCTAAAGGATTTGGCCCATTTGTTAATGTTCAAATGTTCAAATATGAGCATAAAGAACCAATACTACCCCCGGCGTTAGTAATATCAAATGGTAAAAAATACATTGTACCAACATGGAAGGAAGTAGATCCAAATACCACATTAAATGATATTATATGGGTTAAACCTAAGGTAAAAGTTGCTAAAAGTGAAACAATAGTTAAAATTAATAAAAGTAGCAGCAGTGACGCCAAATATACTACAAAATATTATCCTGATTCAGGTAAATATCATTGTGATTGTCCGGGTACTTGGAGAACTAGAGGAAATTGTAAACACGTAAAACAAATGAGAAATGAGCAGGGGTAGACCATCAGAACAAATAGAAGTTAAAACCAAATGGGAACAGGTATTTTATGAATATCCTTCTAAACCCGAGTTAGGGGAAACTACAACATGGTATTATGATATTAAAAAGTCAAAAAATGGTCCTTATAAAGTAGAAACTACATTTCCAAAAGGAGTTAAATATCCTAAAGTAAAAGTTGAAAAGAATAAAACATATGGTAAAATGCCAGTTGTGTTAGTTTTTAAAACATCTGATAGGAGTAATGCAAAGATAAAAATGAAAGTTTGGAGGAATACAAATATAGATTATATAATTTCTCTAGCTAAAATTCCAGGCGTATCGGATAAAGCCATTATTTTACATCTATCAGTAGGTGAGAACTTTGTCACAAAATATAAACAGGAATATAATCTTTAATATGTATAATAAAAGAACAAGATAATGGCAACAAGAGCACTTATAGGATATTTAAGCGAAGACAGGGAATTTACCTGTACTTACAACCACTATGATGGTAATCCTGAATATTTAGGTAAAATACTATTGGATCATTTTGATAATGATGCAGATGCAGAAAAAGTAGCTAATACTGGATATATTTCATATATAGAAGAAGACGGAACAATTAATTCAAAATACAATGAACCTGCTAGTAAAATGGTTCTTGATGATGATATAATAGAAGCAGGATTACAAATCGGTGGACAGGTAGATGAGTATAGTGGTAACTATGGGTATGTATGGTTTAGTGGTGATGGAGGTGGTTATTGGATGACATTAAAAAACAGTGGCATTCGTTCAATGGCGGATCAATTTGAGAAAGAAATGCCAGCAGATGCTGGTGGGGTATTTAGAGTAGACGAAAATAAAGAAAAAAATATTATGGAAGAAGGTTACGAAGCAAAATGGGCTAATTTTTTAAATGAAGCTCAAGAAATGGATTTTAGTGTAATTAAAAAATTCATTCAAGACGATTTACAAAGAGGTGATCAAAAAGATCCAGCATTGGATGCTTATATTGAATCGCTTCAAAGAGACTTTGCAGCAGGCAGAGAAGATGCTTATAGTGATTATGAAATGGACGATTATGTTGAAGATTTCCAAAACTATGAAGCTGATAAAATGGATTCATAAGTAACCTACAGTATAGGTAGGATCCCCAGGTCAAATTTATTATCATTACCGTTCGATATTTGAAATATGTAGAGCGTGTCAATGGTATGTTATTCAAAGTAGTTGGCCACTACGTTTTCAAAAG
>TARA_R110000803_G_scaffold90401_6_pt1 | contig 10054 bp, 20 predicted proteins | sample TARA_R110000803 | Tara Oceans TARA_R110000803 (sample SAMEA4397772) | marine metagenome | biome: Polar Biome; feature: [SRF] surface water layer (ENVO:00010504); material: water (ENVO:00002006), including particulate matter (ENVO:01000060) such as... | depth 5 m | reverse complement strand
TTACTAATTGCCCTGTCCAGTACTGTACCTTGTATCGGTAACATGCTTTGTCTGTATTTACTTTTGTTTTCATATTATAATATAATACTATTTACCTGAAATAAAAAACTTTTACAGTCTTTTTATTGTTACCCTATTAATAATTTGATTATTAATCTATCCTTATTGACATAAGAAATTTTCTGAATCAAGATTCATTGATAGTGGTGACCTGTTAAATAAGTCACTCATCATCTTATTCAATACATCACAAGTTACTATTGTATCTTTATGTATATTAAAACGGTTTGGTATTTTGCTAACGTTGGTATAAGACCTAATATCTGTCCCCGCAAAATCAACTCTAAGAAATGGATGGTCATGTTCAGATTTATAAAGATGAAACCATATAGCGGAATCTTCTATTTGGGATTCAGTGACTTCGGGGAAATTAAACTGTATTTGTGAAATTAATTCACTTTGTAATCTATCAATTTCATTTTCTGCAAGGGTATCATTAACATATTTAAAATCTACACCATCATAATTATTTTTTAAATTAACATACCTTAATGCGCTATCAACACTTTCCTCTATGTTATGCATTAGATTTTCATACTTACTATCGTAGGTTGGTGAAAACTCAAGCATTCTATCTACATCTACATTAATAAAGATATTAAAAAGAAATACCTGTTGATTGTGATTGTGACGTAGTCCTGAGTAAGTTCTAATTTCGTACTCTATACCTAGTTTTTCAAATACAAGTGCATCCAAAACTTTTCTGGCCATTTTACTTTTTTCTTCTGAGTCCTTCTTTAAAACCGAGTCCTTGAACTCTCCTTTGAATTTTCTATCCATATCTTATTATAGTTATTAATCTATCCGTGACACAGAAAACTTTCTGCCTCAAGACTCATTGATAGTGGTGACCTGTCAAACAGGTCACCCATTATATTATACAACTCATCACAAGTCACTAATTCAACGTAAACTCCCTTTTCGGGTTCCTCTTCAATATTCTCACCCTCAAGCTCTACTCTTATGTATGGTTGTTCACTTTCAGAATAATAAAAACTAAACCCCAATCCCGCGTCTATTATTTGTTGTTCAGTAATATCTGGAAAATTAAACTGTATTTGTGAAATTAATTTAATTTGTAATTTATATAACTCATTTTCTGCAAGGGTATCATTAACATAATCAAAAATTACTCCACCAAAATAATTTTGTAAACTAACGTATCTTAATGCCTTTTCAATACGGTCTTCAATATCATACATTAGACTTTCATACTTACTATCGTAGGTTGGTGAGAACTTCATCATTTTATCTACATCTATATCAAGTCTGATATCAATATTAAAAGGTGTTTTAATATTATCATTATCTTTATTATTATAGACGTTACGGGGAGTGGTGAGTGTATAATCGATACCTAGTTTTTCAAATACAAGTGCATCCAAAACTTTTATAGCCATTTTACTTTTTTCTTCTGAGTCCTTATTTATATTTTCTTGGGATGACATTAATTATATATTTCTAACTATAATATTATTTTTTTAATAATGTAGTTTGTTTAGTAATAAATATCCATAAAACTAAAAAATCCTCACACCCCCTATTGGGTTATGGTCCCATATATCAAAATAAAAATTCTGGAAAATTTTAGGGAAAACCGGATATTTATAAACATGGGAAATCACGATAAAGGGTATACTATGTTAACCCCAACAATAATACGTAAGTTCATTGATGGATTATATAGAGAAACCTACCCTGGATTTATAGAGGAATATAGGGTTGAGATAAGGAAAATGGATGATGATAGGAATTACCCTCAAGTCATTCTTCATGTTTTAATAGATAAGGATGTTTATTTATCTACAGGTGAGGATTTTCTTGCGGTTGAAGATATGGAGGATAAACTTCGTGGTATTATAAAGTACTTACCTTATCCCTCTGATTTAACGATTGTTCGATATTTCCCGCATCATTTAGAGGATGATACGGATTGGGAAACTAAATTTGGCAAACCTAAATAATATTTAACTATTGTATTTATAACTAAAATACGTTATACTATTAAAAAACTACTAATAAAAATATGAAAACTACTGACAGACCACAATGTGGATGTGGACAAACTACTGACCCTAATGGGTATTGTGACGGTTCCCACCTAAAATAAAATAAACTCTTACCTAATCGTAAGAGTTTTTTAGTTTTATGGATATTTATTATTAAATATAATTAATCATGAAAAAGACTATAAAAATAAAAGAATCGGATTTAAAGAATATGATTCATAAAGTTCTTAAAGAACAATCACTACCAGGACACATCAAAAAAGGCTCCAAAGAACATGCTGACTGGGTACGTTCACACCAACGTGATGGTTCAGACGAGTTATTAGAAAAACTATTAGTTGGAGCACAAAGATTAGCTAGATTTGTTGAAGACACTAGACGTAATGGTAGTGGAGACGACTTAAAAGATATACAAGAAGTTATAGATAACAATATATCACAGTATATTGAAACTACTTAAGGAATATACGAATAACCATTTACGGATATTTTTTATTAGAATATAATTAATCATGAAAAAAACTATAAAAATAAAAGAATCGGATTTAGAAAATATAATTCATCAAGTTCTTAAAGAACAATCATCAGATAGAAACCCACTTTGTCCTGTACAGTGTAAGGTAAAGGTATTAGGTAAGGGTAATGTAGGTGTAGACATTAAGATGATACAAAGTGCCTTATCTAGATGTGGTTTTAATAAAGAGAATGAGGGTGGTGGTATGAATGTCGGTTGTGGTAAAGACCATACAAAGTGTGATGGTAAGTTCAACGTTGAAACTGAAAATGCGGTTCGTGAATTCCAAAAGAAACGTGGAATAACAATAGATGGTCTTGTGGGTCCAAAAACTTTAAGACAATTAACGAGAGGTCCTGAATCATGTTTAAAACCATTTAAATGTGACTGTAATAAAAAAATAGTAAAACCTGGAGACCCTAATAATGGTCTTAACGATAAAATTGGAGACTCTAATAATGGTCTTAACGATAAAATTGGAGACTCTAATAATGGTATTAACGATAGTCAAGATGTTAAAGTTAGTTGTGATAAATCAATATCATGTTTTAAGAAATTTAATAAATATGCAGATAGACCTGACATATGTGCATTAGCTAAATGTTTAGGAGTATGTTTACCTAAAGGAATGTGTTTAGGAGATAAGACTGATAAATGTAAAGGTTGTCCTAAATATGTATGGATGGGGATGCAAACTGCTGTGTACGACGCTGAAAAAGAAAAACTTAGAAGTAGGTGTATTTCAAATAAATGTTCTATACCTACAAGAGACTCTAGACTTATGTTCCCCGGAAATCACATCTGATTGTGACCTAAATTCTGGGTATTAATTTAATTATAGGATATATTTATATTATGGAAGATAAGAGAGTAATTAAATTAACTGAATCTGATTTGGAGAATATAGTTAGAAGGGTTATCAATGAACAAGATAAAATTATGTTAGCGTATTTAGAAAACGCTAAGTATAGACTTAACAACGTCCTTAAGTATTTGGATATTGAATATATTAGTACCTCTAAGGGGAAGTTTGTCAAAATACATTATATCCCTGTAGGGTTACCTCAATCGAATAATCCTGAGTGGGTTTCAGTACGATATACTACTGATGAAGATTTAAGGAAGATTGGTGAAGAATTAAAACTTAGATTACTACCTAAACATGGTAAAACTCTACCCGTACATTATCACGTTTAGGTTTATATAAAGAATCCATCGATTAAGGGGTGTATTATCTCTGTACTATGGTTTACTAGTACTTATATTTTATATAAATAAATAATATATTATGGATAACGAAAGTAAAGCAAAATTATACGACCGATTTATGTCGGAGTACCACAGTTTGGAGAATGAAATATCATTAATCAAAATGAACAAAATCGATTTAAACGAATCTGACACTAAGTCTGTCTCCCTTTTGGAAAGAAAGAAGATTTATATCATGAGTGAGATTGAAAGATTGAGTGCTGGTTTAAATTAGGTATCTCGGGGTGTTTACTATATGGGACCCCCTTATCTTTTTTAAGGTCCTATAGGTCAAAATAAATTTTTGGAAATTTTTATGAAGACATAGTTGTTTATCGTATCTATTTTACTTATATTTGTCGTATAGATAAATTATGGTGTAATGAATAGAGTAAAATACTTCATAGAGAGTTTTAGTTGGATGAGAGTTTTCTTCTCTCCCTTTACTCCTCCTACCCCAAAGTTTTACATCGGTAAGGTTAATGTCGGTACCCCCTATTTTTTTCCTAGACGATGGGTTGTGAATAAGGAGAAACATGGATATAGAAAACCTGTAGATAAAAGAATTGGTTTTGATTTTATTTCTTTGGGTTGGAAAACCAAGTTTGATAGTTATCGATTTGAATATGCTCCGGTATGGTCGTTCGTCTTCTTTAAATGGCAGATGTCGGTAACCTTTGTTGCTCCTGAGATGGACCATTATTGGGAATGTTGGTTATATTATTATTATCATACGGACAGAACCAAAACTACTAACGAAAGATTATGGCAATCAATGAAAGAATATCCTTGTACATGGACCACCCATACTAGTGGTCAAGAGGGAAGAACTATTTGTTATTGGGATGTGATTTTAAAAGACAAATATAAGTGATGACTAAAAGAGATTATATAAAAATAAATAATGGATTGATAGGGGGGATGGTTATCTTAAATCAAAAACTAAAATGATTTGGAACTACAGAGTGATGAGACACACCTATAAAGGTAATGAATGGGTGGATGGATATGACACTCTCACTATAAACGAAGTATACTACGAAGAAGATAAACCTGAGACATGGACAAAAAATCCGGTAAATTTATCAGGTGATAGTATAGAAGAACTAAGAGATATGTTACAAGATATGCTCAAGGCATTAGATAAAGATATTTTAGATTATGAACCGATAGGTGAAATGGATAGTACCGGCCTAATAGGTCCAGTCAGAAAGAGGTTCGAAGAACTGACCAAAGATGGAAATAAGCCACACCTCGAATGGAGAAGTTTTTATACTGGATGGTTAGAAGGCAGGGTTGATATGAAGAATAAACTAAAACAGAACTAAGATGAAATTAGATTTTTACAGAATACCAGCCAGCCTATACCTTATACCCACGATTACAATCCATTGGGGATGGCGCAAAGCCATAGACATAACATGGCTGCGTTGGGTTTTAGACATAGAACTCGGTGATGAATACCCACTAAAACAGAAATAAGATGAACGATTATCTTTAAAGTGTGTTATAAAACACAAATAACTAATATAAAACTAAAACATAAATAAAATGAAAATCACACCTTACACGATAGTAAACTCATTTTCCATGATACCGATAATAACATTCCAATGGGGTGTCGGTGAATTTAGTCTTGACATTGGATGGGGTAGATGGTTTATATATTTCGAATTAGATAATCGGAGAGAAAAAAAACTAGACTTTCTAGTTAATCAAGCTCAAGAATTAAATCTCGGATGGGAGGATAAGGAAGATGAAAAATATACTAAACTAAAAGTTATTGAGGAGTTAGAAAACTATATTAATGATGTGTATGAAAATGGTAATCTATCCGATGACCAATTTGGGCGGTTATTAAAGATTCAAGAAAATAGAATTAAAGAATTAAGAAAAAATGGAGAGTAAATATGATTAAAGTATCAATAATAATAGTATGTATGATAGTAGCTGCCGCGCTCTTTACTGTATATGAGAAGTAGTAATGATTAATTCAGATATAGAGTGGGACTGGATGGTTGTGATAGCAGCTGAAGATGAAGGGTCAGAGACCCTATTATACCTATCAAACCGAACATTTAATGTAGTATAGTGACTAACTATAAAATAAAATATTTGATATCATTAGGTTTATATCAATAACTTTGTTATCTTTGTCATATGAAAGCAATATTAGAATTTAATTTAGATAATCATGAAGATAAAATGTATCATAAAAGATGTGTTAAATCTTTAGATATGGCCTCGTTCATATGGGAGCTACATCATAACTTTTGTAGAAAGTGGAAACATGATGATTCAGAGTTCAATTTAGAGACCTATAAGGCCGCGATAAATGATTTGTTGGATGAGTATAGTATTGATATAGATGATTTGATAGATTAATAGATTATGAAGATAAATATATATTCAATATTGGGTCAGGTGTACATAACCCCTTTTATTAAGGTTACTTATGATAGCTACCTCAATGGAAATATGGAATTAATCTTTGGTTGGTTAAAGTGTAGGTTATGTATTAATTTTAAATAAGAGATAATAAAGATGTTAAAGGAATTATTAAAGAGTCGGGTAGCCCATTATGTCGGTTTTAGTTTATGGTATTTTATTTTTTATAAGTTACTTGGATTTGAACTAACAACTATATTATGTTTAGCTACTATAATTGCTGAGCAGTCGTTTTTACAAAAAGGTTAAACCTATGACATAGTGTACCACCTGTATTGTAATATGGTGGAATTCAGTTAAGAATATGGTAAGTGGTAAAACATTCCCTCCAACCTTAGGTATTTACAGCTCGACCATTTATATTATATTATAGATGGTGATAATAGTTAAAAAGTGAAGTGAGTACTTTGACATATAAATAAAAAATAAAAATCATGGAAATAACATCATTTATTTTAGGTGTATGTGCAGTCATTGTATTAATGATGGTTGTGGGTACGTTTATGAGTCACATGTCAATTAAAGTCTTGAGAAAAGACATAAACTATCTTCAGAAAGATATTGAAAATTTTCAATCTGAATTAAGAGAAGTGGAACAAAACATATATACTTCTGTAAATAAAATAGAACAGAATAGTGTAACAGAAAACGAGAATCTCTATCGTCATATTGATAGTAGGGTGGATAAGGTTGTTGATAATCTATCTCGTGAAATTGAGAGCATCAACACAGAGTCAAGTAAATTAAAAATACCAATATCTGTAATTAACGGATAATAAATAAACCGTCAAGGTACTCACTTTTATTTATAATCCAAAAAGGTTAAGTAATATAGAAACAATTTTAAAAAACTTAAAGAACTAACTATACCCAAATAATGAAGAATTTGATGAGGTAATAAGAAGACTGGTATTGGAAGAAGAAGAAACTGTAAATAAAAATACTAAACATGACTAAACTAAACGAAGAGATTGTACATCGAATGAAAATGATTATCGAGGACGCTCAAAAAATAATTATTCATCTTAATGAGGGTAAATCATTAGAAGACCAAGCTCGAGATGCCGATGATGGTTATACTTATTTTAGTAATATATTAATTGCTGCGGATTTAAACGATTTAGAATCTTTATCGTGGGGGAAACGTAATCATCTTAATAATTCTTTAACTAAACCCGAAAAGCCTATGAAAGAACTATGTGTTAGTTGTGAAATTGAGACACCATACGATAAAACTGAAAATATAAATAATCGACATAACTATATTAGAGGTGTTGGTCAATTATGTTATATGTGTCATGAACATAGTGTTCATGATTAACTTGATAAAAAATAAAATGAGTAAATCAAAATTAGAATATATTTGGTTAGATGGGTATAAGCCCACCCAAAATATGAGAAGTAAAACTAAAGTGGTAGAAGACTTTAGTGGGAAGTTAGAAGATTGTCCTATGTGGTCTTTTGACGGTTCATCAACAAAACAAGCACTCGGAGATTCATCCGACTGTTTATTAAAACCTATCGCTATCTATCCTGACCCAACAAGAGTAAATGGTTATTTAGTGATGACTGAAGTTTTAAATGCTGATAGTACTCCTCATGAATCAAATGCAAGGGCAACTATAGATGACGATGATAATGATTTTTGGTTTGGATTCGAACAAGAATATTTCATTATGGATAATAATACCCAACGACCTCTCGGATTTCCTATGGGAGGATATCCAGGACCTCAAGGATTATACTATTGTTCTGTAGGTGGTAAGAGTACTCATGGACGTGATTTTGTTGAAGAACATGCAAATCTTTGTATTGATGCTGGGCTAAACTTTGAAGGTATTAATCAAGAAGTTGCTAGTGGTCAATGGGAGTATCAATTATTCGCTAAAGGGGCAAAAAAGGCCGGAGATGAATTATGGTTATCCAGATATCTTTTAGATAGGTTAACAGAACAATACGGTTATTATATTGAATACCATCCTAAACCAATTAAAGGTGATTGGAATGGAAGTGGGATGCATGCAAATTTCTCTAATACAATACTAAGAAACTGTGGCTCTCAAAAAATATATGAAGAAATTTGTGAAGCGTTCAGACCTGTAGTGAAAGAACATATTGAAGTTTATGGTCAGTATAATAATCAAAGATTAACAGGGTTACATGAAACTGCCTCTATAAATGATTTTACTTTTGGAGTGTCTGATAGAGGAGCTTCTATTAGAATTCCAATATCAACTGTCGAAAACGGATGGAAGGGATGGTTGGAAGATAGAAGACCAGCCTCTAATGGGAATCCTTATAAAATTGCGTCAAGAATCATAAAGACAGTTAAGTCTGTAAAAAAATCTAATATTTATAATATTAATAGAACAAAAATTAACTACGGTGTGGAACACCATTAAGTAACAAAATGAAAATAAGATTTATTATAATTACATTTATAAGTTTAATTGCGTGTAACAGTGACGAAAAATCATTAGGACCTGCGCATAATTACGAAGTACCGGATAACCACGTCATAACTGAAATGGACGGGGATAGAGAGATAAATTGGTATTCAGAGGATGAAGGTCAGGTTAATCCTGACTAATAAGATATTAAATAATTTTAAAACAAAATAATAATGAATAATCACGACCTCCAACGTATGAACAACCACGACTACCACTCTAAGACCAAGTGGAGAATAAGTCTAACCATCCGACAAGAAAAATACATTGCTTGTGCGGTTTGGATTATAGGTATATCGGCCATAATCACAACATTAATAATCTTAATAAAATAAGTAAATTTATACTCCTATATATAACGAATAAAATGACTAAACTAAAAAACAATTAAAATGAAAAAAATATTATTAACTCTAACTGTGATAAGCCTAATTGCTTGTAATTCTACTGACGAATGTTGTATAATTGATATAAAACAAGAAGGTAAATCAGACCTACCTTTTAATTTAGATTCAATTACAAATGTAAACCAATTACTAGACTCATTAAACGAAGTCCCATCGACTAATTTCTAAATAAATATGACTAAATTAGAAGAACTTAGAGAATCAGTTGAAGATACATTACGTACCTCATCTGCGGCATATGATGTTTGGCTTGAGGCTTCTTTTGAAAACTTAGAAATTGATACTTATACAGAGTTAGCCGCATATCATGCATCTAAAAGGTTACATGATATTGCATACGCAGCATATAGAAAAGAATTAAACAAATAGAATAGATTAAACAAATAACAAAACTGGCATATTTATAGTATACTAAAACAAAGACAAAAAAATACTTATGAAAAATTTATTCAATAATATGAGCCAAGAGGAAAAAAATGCTATTCGTGAACAACATACAGGTGGGAAAAAAATAGCAATTGAGAATTTCTCTAATATGGTTAATAAAAAATTAGGTACTGTTAATTTATTTGAACAGTCAAACAAAGACTGTACACTGAATTTTAAATCAGAAATACTTCAGGACTGGATTAAAGGAATCTTAGAAAAAGGTTTTGAATTGATGAAAGGTAGTGAGAGAAGTACAACATTAGTTGAAGTTAAAACTATGATTCAACTTATTCAGTGTGAATTATGTATTACGTCTGATGGGCTTTATGGTCCTAATACTGTAAAGGCGGTTAGAGATTTCCAAAAGAAGCATGGACTTACTATTGATGGTATTGTTGGTGATGAGACCTTAGGTAAATTAATTACTCAATACGGTAAAAATTGTGGTCAAAAATCTACTGATGACAGTATGACTGATGGAAATGGTGT
>TARA_R110000803_G_scaffold47952_2_pt1 | contig 10063 bp, 12 predicted proteins | sample TARA_R110000803 | Tara Oceans TARA_R110000803 (sample SAMEA4397772) | marine metagenome | biome: Polar Biome; feature: [SRF] surface water layer (ENVO:00010504); material: water (ENVO:00002006), including particulate matter (ENVO:01000060) such as... | depth 5 m | reverse complement strand
GCATCGGTAGATGTTATACAAGACCATATAATTAGCGGAAAATACATCGGGGGGAACGGACAAACGGCGGACGAGTGTTGGGAAAGTTTAACAATTATGGGAAAGGAAAAACCTGATAAGGAGGAGTTTATTAAAAAGGTGAATGAGCGAAATGTTTATTACCAAATGAAGGAATTACGCAGGAAACGAGATGAACTATTAACCGAAAGCGACTGGACGCAATCAAGGGATTTAATTCTTACCAACGATGAAGCATGGATTAAATACAGGCAGGATTTACGAGATTTACCGCAGACAACAACCGATTTTAATAATGTAGATTATCCAACAAAACCGCAATAAAAATATGTAGTTTATATAAATGCCGATCATGTATTTATATAAATCTAAATCAAAGAATAAAAAATATACGATTATAATGGAAGATGCAAATGGGAAACCTATGAAACACCGGTTCGGGGCAAAGGGTTATAGAGATTATACTTTAATCAACGATAAGAATAGTAAATATTACCTCCCAAATAAAGAAGACAGAGAGAAAGTAAAACGAGCATACAAATCACGCCATAGCGGAGATAAGGGATTAAATAATTTACACAGCCCCGCAGAGTTAAGCATGGTGTTACTTTGGAATAAACCGACATTAAAAGCATCAATAAAAGATTTTGAAAAGAAACACAAAGTAGAGATTAAAAAAATGTTTTAATATATATATAATGCCTCCAAAGAAGAAGGTTAAAAAGTCTAAACCTCAAACGAAGAAAAGTCGCAAAGTATTACAGAAACAATCTCAAAAACAAGTAGTTAATATTAATTTTGTTAAAGCACCCAAGAAGAAGAAAAGGAAAAAGGCAAAGGCAACACAACAGCAAACCATTCCGCAATATTCAACGATGAATTTATTGAGTTCTGATACTGCGAGATTTGATACTTTATTTAATAGATTATACGATTTGCAAAATCAAAAAGGATTAGCACCCCCGCCATCATCTTCGCCGTTAATTGTATCAACCCCAATATCAACCCCAATCTCAACCCCAATCTCAACCCAAACAGATCCTTTACCTTCTGCGACTGAAATTATTATTCCGCCAATTGCTACACCCATCAAACAACCATTAAAAGCGGTAGAAGAGATTTATAACCCGCCATTAATCCCGAGCGGTAATGTTGTTGGCGATGTGTTAGATATATTTAGGGGTATATTCCCGACATCTGATCCTCCGAAAGCAAAAGTAAAAAAGCAACCTGTTCCCCCGAATGCCCCTGTTGTGTTTGACGAAGACGATGAAATACCTTTAGTTATTAATAGAGATAAACCCGTTGTTACTCTGGTTGAAGAGCCTGTTGTTACTATTGTTTCTCAAAATAACGCATTATTAGACCAAATAAGAAACCCAACCTTTATTTTACAGGAAACGGGCGACCAAGCGGATTTATTGCCCCGTGATGCTGGTAATTTTGATAGAAATGTTGATTTGCAAAAACTAAAAGCATCATTAAAAACAGACATAGAAAACAGAGCGGAAAAATCTGCCTCTCAATATCCGGTTATACCTTTAATCGCTGGGGACGGACAACAAGAATTAATACCATATATCAATATGAATGAGTTGTATAATGTAGGAGATGAATTAGTACCCTCATCAAATACAACGAGAGAACCCGTACCCAATTTAATAAGACAATATGACGATTTGGCTGCTGAAGATTTTGATGCTGATGATTATATGCCGGATACATCATATAGACCTTATGAACCGAGAGCAGATAAGGGAATTCCGAGAGGACAATATAAACCTACAAAAGATAAAATAAAGGCGGATCAATTCCGATCTGATAAACTAATCGAAGGCACATCTCTACCCGATGGGACTTTTCAAAGCGACCGAAACCTATTACAGGACATTTTTGGAAGTTGGCGAGAAACGGCAACAAATAGTCAAATGCTTTAAAAATAATATCTTTGTCTAATATATAAATGGATATTGACGAAGATACGCACATAATAGAGGACGATGGATTTATTGCAATTCAAACAATCATGGACGAAATAAGTTGTCTAACTCAAGATAATCACCAATTATTTTATTTATATAAACAATTTAACCTCAAATTTTTTAACGAGGAAGAGAAAACGAGTTTAGATAATATTATTAACACACTCAAACGCAAAGAGGTTAAAGTGAATATGAAAAATGTTAATAAACTACAAGTAGTAGATTTAGGCACGAACGACCCCCTTTAACATATATACTTTTTATAAAAATGTATATATATATATAGAATGAGCGAAAATCATGTGGTGCATAGTAAAATCATAACAATCAATAGTCAAAACGCACAGCGATTAAATGGAAGTAATTTATCTAATATAATTTTTAATTTCCAAGATGTAATAACAGACGACACCGACACGACACACACAATCTCTCTACAATCGGTAGAGATGCCCTTTAGTATATATAATATTGATGAAAATAGAAGGGTATTATCTATAAGGATCACAAGAGCAAACGGGACAACGACAGATTATAGTTTAACATTTACGGAAGGTAATTATAACGCCAATACATTTAGGACGGAATTAGTTGGAAGGTTTTTAGCAACAACCGGATTTAATTGCTTAATGACTATTTCGCCGACAACGGGAGTATTCAATTTAACCCCTGCCGATAATACACTAACGAATATTATAGTTTTTCTTAATGGTACTACTTGCAATAAAATTATCGGTTTATCGCAAGATACAACATTTCCGTTTAATCTTGGTAATCCGACAACTTTTAATTTCCCTGCTAATTTTCTTGGCGTTAAGAAACTCTCTTTGTATAGCGATGCTTTAGCGGGAAATAATATAGATAGTCTTTCTCTCGGAGAGAATACTTTAATCAATACAATATCCGTAAATGTTCCGCCTTTTGGATTAATAACATATCAGAATGCTTCACTAAACGAAAGCATTTTAAAAAATACTATGGTTAGTCGTATTGATTTGCAAATTAGAGATGAAACGGGGTTTTTAGTTGATTTCAATAATACGGATTATGAACTCACCTTTTTATTGAGGAGTTATTCAGATCGCAAGGAGAAAATAAAAGTTGCCGTATTTAGCGATTTAGTAAGAAATGAACGACGAGATGTAGCAATAGAAACAATTTTAGCAAATGAAGAAGATTTTGAAGATAAACCGATATTAAAAACTTTAACAAAATTACAAACAAAAGAACAAAATGATATATCAAAATATAGAGATCTTGAATTAGATATTTTAATGGACGAGTAAAAACACTTTATAGATAAATTTTTTATATTCTAATAGTATATAATGAGTTTAAGCGTTCCTCGTGAAGTAGATTATTCCAATCGCCCGTCTGCCCTCCCCCCTAATACGATTAATACCGATGTTGTTGTTGCTCCGAGCAACGGACAGACATTCGGCGATGATGGTTCTATTATCCAATTTACGCTCCCATCTCGGGGGTTTATGGTGCCTGGTTCTATGTATTTAAGGTATAAGTGTGCTGTCGGTGGTTCGGGTGCGGCTGCTACTATGAGAGGTTGCCCTTTTTACACCCCCTTCGTACGCAGTCAGGTTTCGGTCGGTAGTGCCGTTGTGGAATCTGTGGAGCAATATAATCAGCTCGCTAATGTTCTTATTAATACTAAAATGGATTTTGCAGAGAAGTCGGGTCTTTCTTTCCCGCTTGGTCTTATTGATTACACTTCTACCCCTACCGCCTCAAATCTTAATGGTCGTACTCTTTCGGCAGATACAGGCGAAACTTGGGACATGGCTGGATTTCTCGGAAATATTCTTTCAAATTCCGATCTGCTCGTTCCGCTCGGTGCGATGCCGTCGGTTCAGCTCCAATTAACTATGGACGCTCGGACTAATATGTTTACTCCGGCGACAAGTGCGGTCATTAATACCCTTGTTCTTTCCAACCTTGAGTTATGCTTTCAGTCGGTAGAATTCGGAGCTGAAGTAGATCCGCTAATCCTCAGCATGACTGATACCGAAGGAAATATCCTTATCAAATCGCAGTCGTTCTCGTCGTCGTCGCAGGTTGTAGCCGCCCAAGCGGGACAGACAGAGATTATTTACAATCAGCGTCTTTCGTCAATTAAATCGGTCGTTGCTAATTTTAATGGTGCGGGAAATCAGAAAAACGATTGGGCGGATAGTGTAGACATAACCAACGGCCTCGGCGACTACCAATTTATTATAGCCTCAACTCCCCTTCCGCCTCGGCCTCTTTCGGTCGTTCAGAATAAAGGTGGTGTTTACCAGGAGCTTTCTAACTGCTGGAATATGGCGGGTTCGCTCTATTCGTCTAAACTTGCGATCACCCCGAAAGAGTTTAACCGAACCGATGGCGATACTACGACTTTTGACGAACCGGGTAAATTCTACATCGCTCAGAACACCGAAAAGTTGTCGTCGTCTGCTATGCTTACTGGTATTTCGTCGCAGCTTTCGCCTATCTCCCTTCGTATCAATTTCGGAGGTTCTGCCCCCGCCCAACCTCACGCCGTCGCCCTTATCTGCTGTTATGATGCGATTATGGTTATTAATCCTCTTGCTCGTCAGGTTCAGGTTCGTCAGTAAATAGGGGCATACAAAACGAAGTGTAAATAGGAGTGCAAATATTTAAAAGTTTAGTTTTTTAATAATATTATAATATAGTAATGATTACTATTAAAAAACATAAGAAACCTATATTGAAACCTTGTGAGATGAGATGTGATAAACCGCTTCATAAAAAGTTGGATAAGTTTGAATTAACAAAGTTTCTCAATCAGCATACAACTAATTTATTAATCGGGAAACCTCGTAGCGGTAAGACATCGCTTCTCTTTTCTCTCTTTGAAAATAAGGAGATACTCCGTAAGGTATATCATAAAATTTATATTTTTCAACCATCGCCTTCTCGTGCAAGTATGAAAAACGACATCTTCGGAAAACTTCCCGAAGATCAATTATTTAATGAATTAAACTTTGAGAATTTAGATTTAGTCATGGACGAAATAGAAGCATCAAGCGATTTAAATATTGCTATTATATTTGATGATGTTGGAGCATCTCTAAAAAATAACGATACTATGAGCCTTATGAAAAAATTAATATTTAATCGTCGCCATTTGAGAACATCGGTATTTTTTTTAGTTCAGACATATTTTAGCATTCCAAAGGATATTAGAAAGTTATTTAGCAATATATTCGTTTTTAGAGTTAATAAAAATGAACTTGCTACTATTTTTGATGAGATAGTAGAAGATAAAGAATTGGTAGATCTTGCCCCTCAAATTAGTAAATTAATATATGATAAACCTTATAATTTTATGTTTCTTAATACCGATAGTCAGAGAGTTTTTAAAAACTTTGATGAAATTATAATATCATCATAAAGTATAATGCCTGGATATTTGGGAGCAGCCGCCGGATCAGTCGGAGGTAAAGCTCTTGCAAAAGAATTAGGTGCTGGTGATGTCGTTTCTGATATTGTTGGAGGTATTGGAGGTCTTGTCGGGGGTTTCTTTTCGCCCGTCGCTACTGGTGGCGGGGTTAAAAAGGATACTAAAGTTATTCTACATGCTGGAGAGTATGTTTTGCCTCGTGGTGTTAAACCTACCATGGCTCAAAGAAAGGCGGTCGCCAAGAATAAAGCGGTCGGTTTTAGAAAGCAACCCGCTCGTAAAGTTCCGGCGAAAAGAAAACCGAGAGTTCGCAAGACAAACGCCAAACTAATCAAAAAGAAAAAGAAAAATTGATTTTTTTATATAAACTAAATGTATAATGATCTTTAAAAAAGCTGCTCGTTTTGGTCGTAACCTTTTCAAGAAACAAGCTACAGGAGTTAATAAGATATTTAGCAAGGTTGCCGATGGTCTTGATTATATCGTTCCTGGTAAGAATTTGAAAGCGTTTATTAATTCGCCTATTGCCGATGCGATCGCTGCCGGAACTGGAACAACGAACGCCCTTAACATGGTTAGAACCGCTATACCGATTGCCGAGAGGGCGAGAGATGGAGCGAGAATAGGAGCTGAAGTAGGTGATATTTATGGTAATATTGCAAATAAGGGTCTGACGAAAGAGGTTAAACAAAATACTCTTGAGAGAGTTGCTAAACTATCAGCCGATAGTATGGCGGTACTTTAAAAACAAATTTGATAAATTTTTATAAAATGATATATATATAATGAGTTTTAGTGTTGTTATTGATAGTAATGTTGCTTACAAAACAACAAATATATACGATAAAGATTATGCGATTGATTGGAGTTTTTTAGACGAAGGCGAGTATGATTTAACATTTTCTTTTGTGTCTTCTCCTGGTGATGCTAATACTACTGATGTTAAAGGGATTGCTCTTTTAGGACTTGGTACGCAATTGAAAACCTATACGGCAGGGGCGGAAACTAATACGAAATCGTCAAATATTATCGGTTTGTTAAAAAGAACTATGATTGTAAATGATACGACTGCCGACCCTGAAAAAATGTCGTTCTCACAGAGCGATTTTAATGTTCCTGTTGTTCTGAATAGTCGCCCGAGCAATAACATTTTCAAAGTTAGAATAATGGCGACTTCTCTTAATGTTGCGTCGGTGGGTATGCCTGGATCGTATCTTTTAATATTACATTTTAATAAGAGGGATTGATGAGAAAAGAAAGCGTTGAAGATATTATAACATCTTTAAGAGCAAGAAGAGATGCGATGGGGTACGCCCATGAGAAACTAAAACAGGACAGCGACGCATATAATAAAATTATAATATTAGTATCGTTAGGGGCGGGATTGATGGAAAGTGTAAAAATGCGACTTGGACTAAATGAGGCGGGTTGGAGTTTAGCTCCCATTATATTAAATTCATCAATCGCAGGAATTAGTGCATTAATGAAATTCCAAAACTATCCGGCAAGAATGGAGAAAATAACTCAAGCGAGTTCAGTATTAAATAATTGCCTACAGAAGGCGAGAAATCATCAACACGAAGACGAGATTAATGCCGATTTAATGAATGATTATAACGCCTCGCTGATTGCTTGTGAAACGAGTATATATCCGAGCGAGAGAAAGTTATTCATGGTTCAAAGCCATAAAAATTTAATAATGATTTTAAAAGCAGAAAAGAAATATTATGATGCTATTGATAATGCTAATTCGGGTAAATCAATTATAACCGAGAGCGATGTGAGTAATGATGATTTGATCTCATACAACAATTCGCCCCTACAAACTAAAAAGGATTTAACATGTATTAGCGAAATAGATGAATTGTAAAGATTTATATTATATTGATTTTAAGTAAAATATATTATAAACCCAATATATAAGAATAAATGCAAAACGAAGATATAGACAGCGATGAACCGATTGATGTTACAAAAAGTTATAATGAAATTACCAAAGGTTATATTTATAAGTGGAGAGAAAATCACCCCGATAAATATAATGAATATCATAGAAAATATTACGCTATGAAAAAAAAAGATCCCGTGTGGAGGTTAAAACATAATTTAAGATGTAAAGAATATAACCGGAAGTATAACGAGAAGAAACGAGGGGGACGACCGCCCAAACCAAGAGGCAGACCGAAATTTTGTATGAATTTGATTGAGAAAACCCTTTTGAATGAAGATGTTGATATTAGCGATATAATTGAAGAATTATAAACTTTTAAAAAAGTTTGGATAAAACAACTTCGTTCTTTTTGTATTACTTTTTTTTAAAAAGTATATATATAGAAAATGATATAAATATAATCTATATATATATATAACATGGTGAGATCTGAAAGTATGAAAATCGCACAAAAAACCTATTATGAGAATAACAAAGAGAAAATTAATGAGATAAATAAAAAGTCTAATAAAAAAAACTATGACGATGAGCGTAGGCAAAAGAAAAAAGATTATTATGAAAAGAATAAAGAGGCGATTTTGTTTAAGAAAAGGTTAAAAATGGTTCGTGATAAAGAAGCGAAGCAAATGCAAGATGAGGTAAATGAAATGAGAAAAACTATCGTTAATTTAACTGAAGGAATGGACGCAGAAAGAAAAGCGTTATTTATGCATAATATTCACGAGGATTTGAAAGAAAGTGGAAGAGAGGAGAGATTAGCCATGTTGGAAAAAACGGGTTTAGTTTAGGAGAAATGAATTATATAATATTTAGGGATTTCATATATATATATATGGAGAAAACAACTTAAATATTATCTTTGTATATATTATATAAATGGGAGAAATAATAATATCAACTAATATTAGTATGTCGTTAATACCCGATTTGAATAAAGTTGGGAGATCAGGTAAGAAGAAAATTCGTGATTTGTTTGGTGTGAATTCAACAAAAAATTTAATCAAATTGGCGAATGAAGATGGTGTTAATTTGGGTAAGAGGAAAGAAACACAGGAGAAGAGGGCTTATAAATATTTCGGCAATATGTATAACGAGATTGAAGAAGAGTTTGCAATTAAACAGCAACAGCAAAAGAAGGTATTAAAAATAAAGAAGACTAAAGAAGCAAAGCAACAAATAAAAACAAATACGACGATATTAAATTATTCTTATGATATGCTAAAAAAGTTCTACGATAAATTAAAACAAATTTATAAGGTAGGGGATAATATTAATGTTGTTAAAAAGGGCGGTGATGATTTTTTGGGTATTGATTTTAGTTTTACATTTACAAAAAGTTTATCACAAGATTTTAAAGAAATGTTCTTAACCTATATACAAATAGATAGTCTATCCGATAGATTAACCAACGACGAGAATTATAAAATATATATTAATGTCGGTAAGAAAATAAAAGGCAAAAAAATATTACAGGCGTTCAAATTCGGGACTACTAATTGTTTATTTACTCCGATGATTAAATGGTGTGATGAGAAAGAGGAAAACGCAAAGACAAAAATGACCGCTTACAAATATTCCGGTATGAAAAAAAAACTAATAAAAGACGAGTTATTATATCGTGAGTGTGGTGTTAGTGAAGAAGATATTAATATGATCTCAAATAAGTATCAGGTTAATATTGAAGTCAATACACCATTTCAAAAAAACTTTATTACTTGCAAGAGCGACAAAAAAGCATTAACAACATTCAAATTTATTAATACGAGAGTAGATCATGTAGAGCATAACAGAATAGTCAATTTAAAACCCGAGATTGTTTCTCAATCGGAATTAAATGAAATTAAAACATCATTAAGAGGCAAGTATCACACATATACAAAAAATAATCGAGGCGTTAGTTCAATATCTACTATTGATAAGACATACAAAAAAGATAATGAATATAACAATTACATTACAGAGTTTCAAAAAGAAACAGGTATTAAAAATTATTATCTTGATGATATGGTTGATGTTGATGTTAGTAGGTTTGTTAGGCAAGGCGTTCATTTTAACGAAACAATAGATTTTAAGGATATTGAAAACGCCAAGAATAACGAGAAGAAATATAATCATATTGATATGGAAAAGGCATATGCTAATTTTAAAATGTGTAAATATTATAAAGGGTTTGTTGGTAATATTACCGATTACAGAAAGACGAATAAGATTGTAGGGTTAGGATATTACAGAATTGAAAATATCAGATTTCAAAATGCAACAAAGAGATTAAAACAATATAACGATGTTATGAAGATATATAATAATAATGTATATCCATCACAAGAATTAGAATTTCTTAAAGCGAATGGCGTTGAGTTTGATATTATTGAGGGTTGTTGGGGTACTACATTTGATTTTGAGTTTGACGAACACATGTTAAACACCAAAGACAACAAAATTAGATATTATTGTAAATATGTTGGTAGTATGTTTTATTATAGCGAATACAAAAGTTTCTTTATGAATTGCGATGAAACATTAGCAGAACATATAACCTATAGTAGCGATTATGATATGGTTAGTTTTAATCAAGAAGAAAAAGAGGTTAAAGTATCATATAAAAAACAACATAACAATCATCTATCTCATGTCTGCGGATTTATAACGAGTTATATGCGAATGAACGCATTAGAACAACTCTTATCTATT
>TARA_R110000803_G_scaffold59101_3_pt1 | contig 10084 bp, 12 predicted proteins | sample TARA_R110000803 | Tara Oceans TARA_R110000803 (sample SAMEA4397772) | marine metagenome | biome: Polar Biome; feature: [SRF] surface water layer (ENVO:00010504); material: water (ENVO:00002006), including particulate matter (ENVO:01000060) such as... | depth 5 m | reverse complement strand
CCCGCCGCGGGCGAGGAACCCGGCGGGAATGGGTGGAATGATAAGGTAAGGAGATTTTGGAGTCAACCCGATCGGCTCCCATGGCTAAAAGATATTGTCGCGACGGGGGACGTCGATTCTAACATCGGCGTGATCTCGCATATCGTCGCTAAAACGGGAAGCGAGGATTTGGATGCCTTCCCAGCGGGCGAAGAGGATCCCGTTTACGATCTTTGGGACACCCCTCGGGTGTTGGACACGGGCTCGACCACGGCAGATTGGATGGACGTTAAATCCCAGCAATTGACAGTTAGCTGCAAGTTGATTTTCAAAGGAGTTGATAAAAACGATCGGAAGGTCCGGGGCTATTTCGACGATGCTCCGGATCCTGATACCGGGTTTCCAATGGTGACAGCTAGCGTGACGGTAACGGCAACGAACGCGGTGAGTAAATCCTATGAGCGGACAACCGCCTCTACTGCCGCCGAGACTCCCCCCACCGGGATCGCTCAAAAGTTATTTGATGACCTTGCAATCCTGAAAAACACCGGATCCGTCCGCTTCGATGTGGACGAACTTCCCGCCGCCGGAACTTACTACATCGGTCAACCCGTTGATATTAGCGACAGTGGGACGCCCGCATGGGGCGAGGTTAATGCTCAGGTGCAGCAAGTTAGCTACCACCTTCCTACCCGGGCGATCACGCTAACGATCGGAGCCCCGAAGCATCTGGGGCTAAACGATTTTATCACTCTCGCCCGCCTTTGGAAAGCGAACCCACCGAGCTTCACGAGCGAGGACGAACGAAAGGAGGGCAAGCCTACCGGAGCCAATAAAAACAAGGCGATCGGGGGTGAGGCAAGTCCGAAGAATGACGTAGATAAAAGGGGCGTTGCTAAAATCCCTTTTGTTGTGTCGGTGAGTCCCGACGTTTCGCCCGGGACAGGTTACAAAATATTTATTGAGGAGGGTCACGTTACTACGGATCGAGGAGTCAATGGGTTGACTCACGTTCCTCCGATCATGCCGGATATCGGGGGAACCGACTTGGATGATGCGACCCGACCAAAATTATCTTTGGCGGCAAGCTCGACTACTCAAATCTACGCGAAGCACAAATTTACCTCAGAGGGGATATTGAGCAGTGTCGAGTTTCTCTCCGGAGCCCTCCCGGCTGATGCGGGGGGGCTTGCAGATCCAGAGCATCGGTTGATAGCTACGGTGACAACCGACACCTACCCCAAAGCCGCGACGGTGATCCCGGAAGTCGAGGGGTCATATCATTGGGCATCTAAGTTTGATCCCTCGGCGGACGATGGATCCGGAACCTCCTCCCTTTATACCCCTCCTTTTCACCCGGTCCGAGTCGGGAACACTCTCGGGTATCGCCTCGAATGGGGGGTTGCTATGGGACCCACCGGAAGCGATGAAATGGAAGATACCGGGTGGTCGATATTTTACCCGACAATGATGGGTGTTGAGCTTGATCATCCCCTGTCTATAATGCAGTGCGACCCCGGTCGGATAAATTACTTTTGGATGGTGATCGTTTACGCCGAGGTCAGGACCTCGATAAACTCTCTGTGGACTGACACGGGTGAGGTTTGGATGGATATCCGGTATCGATTGCAATACCCGCCTGAAATTATTAGGGGCCCGGTAGGAGGGAATGAACCTAACATTGTGACAAACGAAACAAGGGTGATGCCTCTGGGGTATGTCGATCTTCTTAATCCCGCCGCTCCGAGGGTTGTCTCCTATTGGCATGGCGCGGTTGATATCACTCGCGAAGGTCACGCCGCTCCATTGGCGGGAACCGCCGAGGCGGCGAATTATATGATCTATCCTGCTTGATCCCTAAAAAATGAATAACCTACTCAATGTCCCCGCCCACCTCCTAGCAAGGTTTTCGCGATTCTCTCCAGTCTGCTTTGGGGATGAAATGTTCCAGCTTCATAACGGGGCGGTGCCCTTCCAGAAATATTTGGATTTCTTTGCATCCGAGGAATGGTGGAAAAGCGAGCCCGCTATTTTGGCCGTGGTTCCCGATTCCGCGAGCAAGTTAGTTGAGGGGCACCGGAGAGCGGTCACTTACGCCTATCTTAACCGCGGGCCTATCCCCACGATCCATTGCTACTCTCAAGAGGAGTGCGCCTATCACCTGAAGGAAATCTATGGTAAGGAACTAACTGTCACTCGTAACGCCACCCTTAAAAAAACATGTCCACAAAATTCACGCTAGCCGACGTCGGAGCAACGAACATCATCCATATAATCGACGGGATCCCTCGCCTAGTAGTCACTACGGGAACGGATAATACTTTGCTTTGTTCCAGTGTCTTTATCGATTCTCAAAGTCAGGTTGTCGGGGTTATTGACGCAACCCACACCACCGAAAGCGCGGCCTTTACGGTCTCTCCCTCGGTGGGAGATCGGATTGTCTTCCCCTCCGCAAGTCCCCCGACGATCGTCCCCGGCTAGATCGGGGACCACTAGATGGTTTCGACAACCGCGGTAGATGGGGCAAGTCTTCCGGATGCCAAGAACACCCGGCAGCGGTAACAAAATCTCTTGTTCGTTTGCGGAAGCCTCCAATGTTACGGAGGCTCCCGATTCGATTGTCTACATGCCGGAAGGAACGCACACTATTTGCGCAACGGTGAACGGGAGAGCGAAGGAGGTAACCGTTAAAGTTTCGTCGAGCATCCTCGCATCTTTTCAGGCGGGTCTTGATGAACGGGGGAAAAAAGACGTCCGATCGATTACGGATTTCGATCACGCGGGCAAGGGAGCGGCATCCGCACGCCCCAAGGCTTTTCGCTATGAGCCGGGGCGCGGGCTGATGCTCGATCTGGAGTGGACTCGTGCGGGGCGCACCGGTATCGAGGGCAAGGATTACTCATATTTTAGCCCGAATTTCCTACTCGGCGCGGACGGCGTCCCTACGGGGATTTCCAAGCGGGGACCAATAGGATCCCTTGTTAATGATCCGGCCTTTGAGACAATAGAAGCCATTGCAGCCGCCAGAGCGGATCTTGACGAAGAAATCAAAACCCAAAACGAAATGGAAATCTTACAAAATTGCGGGCTCCTCACCGCCGACGAAGCCGCTAACGCGGATCACCTCCGGATTGCGTGCGCCCGGGTAACCTCTCTCGAATCTAGCGCCTCGGTTGCTCGGGTCGAAGCCGCTAAAGCCGTAGTGTCCATCCTCAAGGACGCGGTGACTGCCGCATCGATCTCCGACGCCGCTCTCGCGAACCTCGGGATCCAAGCAGCTTTTGACGACGGCGCAAACGTCGAGGGCATCGCCAAGCAATTCTCGACGTTGATGATCAAAGCCGCCAAGCAGGACGAAATCATCGTCAAGGCAAAGGAGACCGAAGCCGATCGCTTTGTCTCGGCTAGCATCGCGGAAGGAAAGATCGTCCCGAAAAACGAAACTCTCGTCAAATTCTGGCGCGAGCGTTACCTCGAAAATCCCGAGGGATCCGTCGAGGCAATGAACGCTCAACCGCAAATCGCTCCGAAAATCACAGAGCGATCGATCGGATCCGCCACTTCGACCCCCGGAAATTCCGATATCGTCGCGGAGGCTGATGCGCTTATCGCCGCCGGATCCGCGAAAACTCGAGTGGAGGCATTTGGGAAACTCATGGCAGTCGAGGGCACCTTCGACGCCTACCGCGTATCCACCACCATCGCGGTCCCAAGCTGATCACCTGATCCAAGTCAACCCAATCACCAAATAAAACGATGGCACACCACCCAACCAAAAACGATAGCGGTTACCGCACCTTCCTCGACGATGATACTGGCGACTTCGATGCGGGCGCTCCTCTCATCGTCGAACTCAATGCCGACGGAATCACCGTAGCTCCAGTGACGGTTGTCACTCGGGCGATCGGCATTTTCGATGGAAAAATCGACGTAACCGCGACTGGCGACAATCTTCACAATAACGTCCGCCTCCTCAATAGTGGCGGAACCGCATTGGTCAAAACCAGCGGAGCCATTACCCAAGCCGCGGGCGGGACTGCCGTTTCCGTCGCAGTTGGCGGAACCGTTGTTACCGGGGCCGCGAACCAAATCGGAATCCTTGTCGGACCCACCGCGGCATCTGGCGATATCGTCGAAATCATGCTCGTCGCCCAAGTCTAGTAGTCGCTCGAAAGGAAAACTTTAACGCCCAGAAAAAATGCCAGCATTTACCAGCTCCACCACTACCAACCCCGTCCTCGCGGCGACCTTTTCCGAGTTCCTCAACGATCCCGGATCCGGCTACATCGGTTCGAAATTCTACCCGACTTTCAACTCGCAGACTCAGAACGGGAAATACTACAAATGGGATGAGGAAAACGTCCTCAACTTCCCGACCGATCTGAAGCGAGCCCCGTCGTCCGCCTATGGTCGGACCTCGATGCAGCTCTCGGATGATAGCTACAATACCGCCGATGAGGGTATTGAAGTCCCCGTCGATGACAGTGTCCGCGCCCAATACGGGGATGCGTTCAACGCTGATATCGCTGCCGCTCGCCGTGCCGCTAGCATCGTCCTCTACGCTCACGAAAAAGCCGTGAAAGCGGAAGTCGAGGCCAACGCCCCGACAAGCGCGGCGGTCAACTGGGGGACGGATGCCGTCGCGGTAATCCAGACCGATGTCCATACCGCCAGCGAGGCGATCCGCCTCGGTGTCGGCATGAAACCGAACGTTTGTTACATGACCGAGGAAACTTGGTTCCAGCTCAAAACGAACCCCGCGGTGGTGTCTCAAATCCAATACACGGCGGCTCTCGGCGTGCTAGAGCAGCTCTCCTCCCTCGCGAGCCTTATCGGGGTCGCTAAGATCGAGATCATGGGCGGCATCGAAAACAGTGCCAACGCGGGGCAAACTGTAACGCCCGGAGATATCTGGAGCTTGGATGACGTTTACTTTGCGATCGTCAATCCGACTCAGGATCTCGAAGTCATGAACGCGGGCCGGACATTCGTCTGGACCGGCGGAATGGGCGGAGCCTCTGACACGGTGGTCGAGACCTACCGCGAGGAGAAAATCAAGTCGGACATTCACCGGGCTTGGCATTACCGGGGTCTGAAAACCACCGCGCCGTCAGCGATGTATCGCTTGACCTCCGTCCTCAGCTAACCCTCAGATCAATCTCAGGTAACCCCCAATCCAATGGAAAAAACCAATTATTACAAACTACTCGAAGACGTCAAACACCTCGGCGGCAAGCGAAAGGGCGAGATCCTCACTTGCGTCGGAGCCCCTAAAGGGCCCCTTGCCGCTCTGGTGCATTTCAAACAGGTCAAGCAGATCAAATCCAAGCCCGCCAAGTCGGTCGATCCGGATCCGAATGCTGAACCAGAGTTGAAGGCGCTCACGGTGGAGGAGCTTAAAGGGCTCGCCGCCGACAAGGGGGTCGAGATCGCCCCGGGGGCGGCAAAGCCTGATATCATTGCCGCCATCGAATTGGCTTCTGAGGAGCCCGAAAGCTCGGACTAATGGCATGGCGGGAAATCACCGTCAAGGACGTTGAGTCCCGGGTAACGGCTACCGAGCGGCTGTCCTACGAGGATACCGATGACAATGACGTTGTCATTACGGATAAACTGTCCGATCTAATTTGTCAGGTAACGGATAGGATCCGAGGAGCGATCCAATCCTGCCGAAACAATACAAGCTTCGGTTCCGCCGGGACCGTCCCGGCGGAATGCATCTATCACGCCGTCTCCCTTATCCGTCATGCGATGGTGGGATCGATCCCGAACACCAGCGAATTACAAGGCGATGAGAGGGATCGAGAATACGAAAACGCTATCACGTATCTCAGCCGGGTCGCCGAATGCAAAGAGGTAATTTCTCCCGACTCCGGCGCTACGGGCGACACCACCTCGGAGGCTATTTGCTATGGCAGTAATACCAAAATGGATTTTTCCATAATCTGAAAAATTGAATGCCCGATACCAACACCTCCAAGATGACGGCTTTCATGGTCGCGGCGAAAGCTCTTGTCGAGACGGTGAGTGGTGTCGGCGCGGTGATAATTATGGGGCAGAGGGACGCGGTCGAGGTTTTTGCTCGAGCGAAATCGAAAGCGTCCGGGCAGGTTGTAACGATCCAGCCAGTAGGCGGGAACAACCCCGCCACCGACGTCGCCGGGCCGCGGATGGACAACTCGTTTCAAATTCATATTTACGATCATCCCGGACTCAGGAAAAAACTCTCCCCTCATGGATTCGAACTCTGCGAACAAATTATGAGGACGGTCCACAAGGCAAACACTCAAGCTCTAAAATCAGCCTGCCAAGACTGTCTGGTATTGAGTTGGAATATTGAGCAGGAAGGCGGGGCAGATATTTACGTTATCCCTCTCCAAGTAAACTTTCATTTCTCCCCACTATAACATCCCTATAAAATGACACTTACACCAATTATCGGCAACCATGTTTTTCTGGCGGGCTTCGAAGGCGAGACCGTTGATTCCGTCGTCATCTCGCCGACCGTCGTCCCGGATGAGGCTCCGACAACTAACTGGAGATCGATGGGTTGCGTCAGGGATGCTGATTACTCTCACGTTTTCGAGGGGGAGAAACGAAATTTCTGCCCTTCCCCCGGAACGTATCAGGATATCGGATCGACCTACGCCTCGACGACGACGAAGATCGATATCGGGCTCAAAGATTTAACCGTTGATTCGTGGCAACTCATCATGGGTGCCGCTTCGATTGACGGGAGCGACGTTTTCACCCCCGGCTCTGAGGGGCAACCCCGAAAAGGTTGGATCAAGGTCCAGATGTATGAATCGGGGACAGAGACCAACCTCGTAAATCTCAAGGTCTGGTGTCAGATCATGTTTGGCGGGGCGACGAAATTCTCCTCGGCTCAAACCGAGCCTACGATGAATCTTCGTATCCTGAACAACGTTCTCAACTCTGGGCAGCTCCTCGGAAACGCCGCAACTAACGCCCTTGGAGTCTAAACCCAATGCCTGAATTTAACGCTTTTGGCGGGATCCAGAGGGTGATCTCCGTTACAGGATTTTCCGCGGCAGTGTCCGCGGCAGAGGCGGCTATTCTAAATACGACTTATAGCCCCGACGCCGCGCCAACGGTTAATATCCAATATTCCCCCCCCGCCCCGAACGGCGATAGTTACATCGGATATTTCACCGACCGATGGAAAATTTACGGTGAAAACACGGGATTTGTAACGGACGAATTTAAGGCCGAGTTGGTCACCGCCGATGATACCGATCCCAGCGGAACCTACGCCGGACTCAATTCGCAGGTGGGAGATAGTCCCGTTGTTACCTCGGTCCCCGTTTTTTCTGCAGTTACGGGGGTTACCTCAAACCCCAGTGCGCCGACAGCTTCGACAGTTTTGGGGGTGACTTCAAACCCTAGTGCGCCGACAGCTTCGACAGTTTTGGGGGTGACCTCTAACCCCAGTGCGCCAACGGCTTCGACAGTCGCGGGGGTGACTTCGAACCCTAGTGCGCCGACAGCTTCGGCTATTTTAGGGGTCACCTCTAATCCCTCCGCCCCCGTCCCCTCCGCCGTCTAATGAGTCCCAATGAGCGTTGCAAACGATGATTACGCGGTCGAAATTGACCTCCCAGCTTATCGCCGGGGGAATGCCTTTCCGGGGATCTACCAGATAGGCCCGGTCGTAGTTGATGATGCGACTCCCGCCCTATCTTTGGCGCGGATCCGTTGTCATTTCAAAAACCGAAATGGGACTCTGGTGTTTGCGTTCGATTCGGATGCTAGCGCGTCTCCCGACGCACCGATATCGATCGACGACGCTAATACGTGGCAAGCGAGCATCGCTCCTCCCTCCGCGTTCATCACCTCTCTCGGGGTTTTTGACTGGGATATGGAATTTTATTCGACCGGGCTCGCCTTACCTCAAACTTTTTACAAGGGATCCATCCTCGTTCTCGCAGATATCACGACCTGATAGATGAGCCTAACAACCGTCCAAACTATTATCTCGGCTCCGATCACGATCGGTTATGCAGGACCGCGAGGCTTGCCCGCGGATGGTCCTTACGTGCTATCGGCGGATCCAACGGTGACGGAGGATATCAACTCCGGGTATTCAAACGGGGCGATGGTCCTGAACGAGTCGAACGGTCACGCCTTCATCCTTGTCGATAATTCGGCGGGCGCGGCGGACTGGCAGCGATGGATCTACTACTCCCAGCGGGACGTAGCTAATGGCGTTGCGGGCTTAAATGCAAGTGGGGAGCTAGTCGCAAATATTATCGTCAGGACGGGAACCACCGCAGAACTTTCGGTGATCATTTTGGCTTTGGGGGAGTTGGCCTACGATTCAGATACCGGCTATATTTACAAGGGCGACGGATCTACGGGTGGGGGCATCGTCCAGCCTCAAACACTCCTTCAATTTGGAATTTTGACCGCTCAGGATGCGGTAAATATTGGGCCGGGAGCGGGCTCCGCCGGATCAGTTTCGTCGATTGCTATCGGGGATGGTCCGACGGCATCGGGAACCGCGGCGATCGCAATGGGGGCTAATGCAGTCGCTAGCGGTGTCACCGCGATCGCTCTTGGATCGACCGCATCGGCTACCGCGACAGGAGCCATTCAGATCGGAGCCGGAACCAATGGCACCGCGAATTCGATCCAGATCAGGGCGTCGGGGCCAATCCTTGAGGCGGAATTTGGTCGGCTAAACAAGATTCGGGAACAGACCCTCACCGACGGCGCGAATATCAGTTGGGACGCGGACTCGGGGCATGCCGCGGTTGTCACGCTCGGCGGAAGCCGGACCCTGGACAATCCAACAAACCTAGTTGTCGGGACAATGGTCCTGAGAGTCGTGCAGGACGGAACAGGAAGCCGGACCCTTGCTTACGGATCGGCATATAAGTGGTCCGGGGGGACGGCTCCGACCCTTACCCTCACGGGGGCGGCAGTTGACCTGCTTACTTTTTATTGCGACGGAACCAATCTTTATGGAGGATTTCTGGGGGCTTACAGCTAATGGCTATCACCGTGCGCCCGGGATCTGGGATCCCTCTTAGGGGTCCGGCTGGGGGCGAGAACCCAACCTTTACCTCAGTGTCGGATCCTGAGATCACTGATTCCGGGACGTCTTCGCAAGTCACAGTTTCAGACGCAATCCTAAACCGATCCACGGGAGCATCCACGAGGAGCCGCTACCGATGCGAAGGAGGTTTTACCAACGCCCCCGCTCCGGTCTATTCCACGAGTGATCCCTCAATTGCTACAATCGACTCGGAAGGGGTCACGACTTTCGTCAGCGCGGGGACGGCAACGGTCCGGGCTGAAACCGACCGCGGGACGGTAGGGGCTAGTTTTTCGTTCCAAGAGTCAACTGGGGTGACGGTTGACGCTTTGAGCAGTTGGGTATCTGGGAGCCTTGCCCTAGAGGCGAGCGGGAACATTGACGCGGCGGTTTCGGGAATTTCCGCGGCGACCGCAAAACCGATTTTCTCCGAGAAGGATAACGCCGAGGGGTCATATCTCAGAAATATTGATTGCTGGGCATCCCCTTGGGTCGAGGCGTTGACCTGTATTTCCCCGTGGAATTCATACAGAGGGGAGCAGGGCGCGGGAACGCTAATCACTCCGAGGCATATGATCGGGACGATCCATTTTCGAACTCAGACGGGGGCTACTGTCAGATTTGTTTCGGCTAGCGGGGAAGTGCATGACCGGACTATTTTGGGCAGCTCCATACATCCCAGCTATTCGAATTTTTATCCGGACATTGCTGTTTATATCCTTTCGAGTGACCTCCCATCGGACATTATTCCTTGTAAAATTCCTCCCGCGACCCTTGCCGATCATTTTGGAAATCTCGAGATCGGGATCCCGAGCCTTGTAATTGACCAAGAACAAAAAGCATTGGTTTCGGATCTCTACTCGATCGACAGTCGAATCCGGAACAAGACTCCGACCGATCCGGATAGGTTGTCGGTCCACGAGGAATTGATTTCAGGGGATTCTTCTGGTGGCGGTTTTTTGATAATCGGCGATGATCTCGTTTTGAATACGACTTGGACTTACGGTGGCCCCGGAGCCGGGACGTATTTCGGATCACAGCTTTCAG
>TARA_R110000803_G_scaffold66732_1_pt1 | contig 10088 bp, 14 predicted proteins | sample TARA_R110000803 | Tara Oceans TARA_R110000803 (sample SAMEA4397772) | marine metagenome | biome: Polar Biome; feature: [SRF] surface water layer (ENVO:00010504); material: water (ENVO:00002006), including particulate matter (ENVO:01000060) such as... | depth 5 m | reverse complement strand
CTTCCTCATCGCATGGGTAGTCGTAACCTTCTTTCCAATTGTTCATTAGAATAATTTGTATTGGTCAAGGACATGAGCTTCAAATGTAGAGTGACAATTGGTACAGGTATATGTATCAAAGGGTGACTCATCCTTAGTCACGTTGCCATAGCAATCAAGACAATAGGTTCCTTCCTCCTCTTCAAAGGGTAGGGTCTCATCGATATCTGCATCTACGTAAACCCAAGGCGTTGGTTTAGGTGAGGTGAATGTTGAATGCATCACATCACTTGCCGTTCGTTTCTTTGGATTGAAGTACGTCCATGCATGGAAGGTATCGCTACCTACGTGGACAGCTACTCGCTTACGCACGTACCAATTGGGATGCCCCTCTAGATGGTCTATCTCCTGAAGCATCTCGTCTGTCACTCGGAAGACGTGCATCTCTACGCGATGTCCGACTCCCTTCTCAGGTAGCAGGTAGGGTAGCCCGTCGATAAGCAAAGGGTACTTGTCTTGCGTGATGCCTGCGCCTACAAACTCTGCTTGTGCAAGGAACCGATGATAGTTGCCGTGTCCTTTCTTGAGTGTGCCATACACCGCTATGTCATGCTTGAATAACACGTTGGCTTTAGAGTACATGACTCCCTTGTGTGTGTGCCACATGGATTCGTTGTACACCTCGAACGTGCGGGTCTTCGTGTTGATGGTTGTAAATCGGCAGTCGTGTTGCTCAAGTACATCCTTCCAATCTGCTCGGTCAATGTCGCCAAGCATATGTGCAAGCACCCGACTATCGCAGTCAGTCTTGTTGCCTAACCCCTTGATGGTTCCGTTCATCATGAGCAGTTCGTCTTTGTTGTTACCGCATACGAAGGGGTGCATATTGTGCTCATTGATATTTCCAATCGTAGCATACCTGAAGTGTGCAATGAAAGGTCGGTTGATACTTAGCACCTCATAGTCTGATGAGTTAAGGTATTCTGTTTCGAATGTGTCAAGCCATGTCACTCCCAATCCATGAGGGTTGATACGTGCTGATGCACGAATGATGTGATGGTCAATGGCTTGGTCAGCCTGTTGTTTGATGATGATTACGCACATGGTATATGTGTTAAATGATTAATGATGATGTAAAGATAGTACAAAGATTGTCTAATTCCTAATGAATAGAGATGTTTTTTTTAGGGGGTGAGTCAGGTGGGGGTTCAAGCCCCCACCTTCTCTCCTCAACGTGTAACGCGGCTCTCTAAATCCGCAACCACATATCCTCTGTCTTGCTTGAGCACTCTAAGCTGTACTTTGTAGTCCTCAATTTGTTTCTCGCAATGCTTTATGCAACGCGTCAATTCCTCGTCTTTAAGCATAAGCTTCTTGACCTTAACAACTTCCCTGTACCTACCCATCTGTATGATGTGTGGCGATTCTCTTTGTATCTCCTCCCCCTCTACGTCCTCCAAGCTACAGACTCTGTACCTATCACCATATCGACTGCCATTGGATGTGGTAAACAAAACCCATGTAACTTCTGATGGCTTGTCAAAGTTTAGAAGTAGCTCTTCGCAATGCTTAGGGTGAAGTGCTGAGTTGGTAATGTGGTGTTCCATCCTCGACTCGAACTCGTCGTGTGAGAATGTAGCTTCTTCGGTAGCTCTACTTAGAAAGTAAGTTGTGCGGGACTCGATAGACTTGGCTAACCCGTGGATGCAATCAATTATTGTATCCTCATAACCGAATCCTCCTGCCTTTCCTTTGTATACAGCACTCCATATCCCGTCCTCCTTTTTAATTACAACATCGTCAAGGTATGGTACGCCCTTAAATAATGGGTGAGTGACGGCAAGTGGATGGATTCTGTACTGACCTTTTGTTTCTGCGGGTAGAAGGAATTCGTTTCGTCTAAAGCTCTTGCGCTTCAACCTGATTTCCTTTGCTACATCCCATACAGCACTTCGAGTTACTCGTTCATACATCCTGCGAGCATCCCATTCATCCATAGCCTTCAGCTCCTTGTTGTTAGCTACGTATACTCGCTCTCGGTATGCGCCTAGCGATTCGTTGTAAGACATCATTGATTGGATAGAGTAGACATCCTCATCTTTGATTAACCTGTTGCCGTAATCGCGTGCGACTGCCTTCTTAAACTCCGCGTGTAATAGAGCGTGTGTCTCTACATCTACTGACATTATGTTCATGGTATCTTTTATTTAGTTATGGTTTTTTTCATTGGGTCAAAACTATCTTGGATTTGTCCGTCTAAATCAATGCTCCACATATGCGAGGTGCGGGTCTCTCCTGCTTCGTATGTGTCTTTTAGGTAAACATCTATTGTCTTGTCGGATTGAATCTCTGCAATAATCTCTTGCTGTTGCTCGTCCTCAAGCTGACAAAGTGCTTGCTCTTGTAGTGTGTTAAGTAGGTGTCTCATTTTCTAAAGGTATGGGGGGGTTTGAACCCCCGATTGATTTTATTTGTATCGTCTATGTGGCAAGGACATTCTGTCTGATTGCCCGATAGAGTACCCCATTCTTCGAAGGGTTGTACGCTGTAAGTTTTCCTTCTCGACCTTCGAGATGGTAGGTTTGTTTGTGTTGCTCATTTCTCGTTGATTTAGTATTCTCCTTGAAACGATTCGGTCGTTCCGTCCATATTAGTTAAGCGAGTCTCATCATTGATATAGAGTTCGTCTAAGTTGTAGCCCTTCGTTCGCTTGATGTAAGCGATGAAGTTATCTACGTGGCTCCGGTCTTTGAAGGTCTTGGTCACCCACCATGCGCTCCGTCCTGTGTAAAATGATAGTGTGCAGTTCATTGCTCTAGGTATTCTATGTAGTCAATCCATTCAAGTCCGTACATCTCCTGTAGTTGTTCGGTATTCATAGTGAGTCGTGTAGGTAGCAGGCAAGTGCGAGGAAGGCAAGATAGAAGATGATTACACCGATGGTGGTGCAGATGTCGATGAGATATTTCATTTGGTCAGTTCAATTTTGAAGTTGTCAGATAGGATGATGTATCCTTGCTCGATGTCAGCGAGTGCTGATGCGATGCACATTATCCCGATAGATGCAAGGTGTTGCGCGGCTTGTTCCTTGATGTCTCCGATAGCGTAGTCATACGAGAGGAAGATGCGTGTGCCTTGGCGAAGGTCTTGGATGCGTACCCGTGCACCTCGGTGGTTGGTTGGTGAGGTGAAGGTCACTCGGAAGGGTCGAAAGTTTTTCATAGTAATCAGAGATTCATTAGTGATTGTCGAAGTCCTTTGCCTAACCCCTTGCTTGCGCTTAGGATGGTTCCGCCTTCGCCTTCGCATTGAAGGTGTCCGTACTCATCAACATAGAAGTCATCGTGGTTGAATCGAAGTAGCGCGTGTCCGTTACTCTTGCTTGCGTAGTGCGCGTTCTTGTGTGCTTCCTGCTCGGAAGTTCCTTTGCCCCATACATTCGGAGCAACAAATAGATAGTGAGTAGTCATGAGAGAGAGAGATAAAGGTGGGGGTTTGAACCCCCACCTGATGAGAATTAGTAAGAGAATAAATGTCCGTTGTCTTGGTGCAGGCGTTCGTAGTTGTCAGATACGTATAGTGCCTGCGTGAAAGGCATTCCGATTTCTTCGGCAAGCTCCCTGACATTGACTGACTTAAAGTCTTTCATCATCCACCCGTAGTAGAATGAAGTGAACAGCTTTAGCTCATTGTCCTTGTTCCATTGCATCGCCTTCTCCGTGAAGTAAACGAGTGAGGATTGGCATTTAGCTAGGTCATACTTGCCTTCGCCCTTAACAGCAGACTCCAATTGAGTTGCCCAAAATTCGACCTTGCCTTGGTAGCCGTCGTCGATACGTGTGTTGCGTGATGTTCGCATGGTTGAGAGAGAGATTGTGGAGAGCTTAGGTGCGCTCCGTGTTAATGATGGTACAAATATAGTGCAGAGATTGTCTAATTCCAAACATCTAATGTTAAAAGTTGTTAACAAGTTATGAACATCAGCCCGTGTGCGTCTTCGTTTTTCACCACCTGTAGTTCGCTTACGAAGTTGTCAAGTATCAGCGAGTCATCAGATACGCGGCAGATTACCTCTCCATCTGCGTCAAGGAACACGATGCAACATCGACCTACATCAAAAAGTTTGTAGAATTTGTTATCCCATTTGTCAAGCCAAAGGATTGAATGCATCGGTGTTCGGAGTTTTTCTACTGCGTCAGCAATCTCGTTCAGTTGTTGTGTGTCTAGCATAGCTCAGGTATTTATTAGATTAAAAATAGAAGGCGGACGGGACTCGAACCCGTTGATGCACCGATTGCACCGCCTTGGAAGGTGGGGGTTTGAACCCCCACCCCCATCAGAATCTCGGTAGGTTGTATGGGCGCGTACCTTCGTCGAGCATTCGTTGGCACCTGCGTGTTCGGAATTCGTTTCCCTCATCTGCGTATGGGTCGAGATACACCATCAGCTCCATGTCCATCTTTGCCGTCTTGATGAACTTCTGCATCCCTTTGGCGAGTGACCAAATCTTCTGCTCTTTCTCATCGTCCTTGTACATGAGTGAGACGATTGGCTTCACCTTAGACATTGCCTTCGCCCATGTCGGAGCATTGCCTTCGAACGATTGACGTGCGCAGTCAACCAACACATACATCAGTTCGTACCTGCGCTTCATGTCAGCAACACAGGTCACCCTAGATGGCACACGTAGCTCAATTGCATGGTTCATGACCTTAGCAACATTGTACTTGCTGTGCATCCTCCGGTATGCTCTTTCGTCATCCAAGGCTAGGTTGACATTGTGCATACAATATGAGTTGCGAAGACGCTTGCGATATAGACTCAAAATGATCCCCATGTAAGGTCGCATATGAAGCATCAGCTCATGTCCTGTCATGCCTTCGCAGGATAGGGTGATGTGACCTCCGCATCGTGTATCAGATGGTGACCATTGGTCATCCAAGATGCGCTCCGCTTGATGGAACATGGAGTACACTTTGTTGCGCCATTCCGATGCAGGTAACAAAGGCAGGATGTTGGTGATGGCTTCATATCCGCATGAACCATCGCGTTCATATCCGGAGAACAAAGGCAAGTTCTGAACTGCATTGCGAGCAAAGGATGTCTTTTCAATTTCAAATCCGATGCCGTACTTCGCATCGATATTGAGCAGTCCGGTTTGCTTGAGTGCGTTCCTGTCCGCAGGACGCAAGCCTGCAATGTCAGAGATGGATGCACCTTTGCGAAGGTCGCGTGGCGAAGGTGAACGATGGTAGCCCATCATTTCTGCACGTTCGCTGTTGGTATCAGGTTGGTAGTTAATCATAGCTGAGAGAGTGTAAATGCAATCCAAAGGAGAGCGATTGAGATTCTGTAGAGGTTTTCAGGAGTCATGAGAGAGAGATTTTTGTTACAGACGCTTCACAGCGTTTCGTCCATTTAGGACTCATCAGTGTAACTGAGACGGGGGTTCAAACCCCCGGTTGGATTAGTCAGCCATCGCTTCGAAGATTGCGCGTGCCGCATCCAACGTAGCAAGCACGTCCGCTTTGCTTGCACCATTCAAATCGCCTACACCATTTTCATCGATGGTCGCACGCATCTTCGATACACCGAACGTCTGAACTTGGAAGGCTTTCTTCGCAGTCTGAGATTCCGCTTCACCGGTCGCTTCCGCAGCACCATCTACGTCAGCACCTTTGTCGATTTGCTCACATACGACCTTCGACCATTTGTCAAAGTCCTGAGCAGAACGCTTAACGCTTTCGCCTGCATTCTCCTGACGTGTACGCTCACGCTTGTATGCAGTCAGCAGTCCTGCGTGCTCATTGATTCGCTGAGCGATTCGGCACATTCGGTTCTTTTCACTTTTGTCAGCATATCCAAGCACCTTCGTTGTGAAGTCGGTGGATGTCATGACGATGCCTGATTCAACGCGCTGAGCTTTCTGTTCATCCGATGTGAAGTGCGACCATAGGTCATTCACCTGATGCCACATCTTGACTGATGAGTCAAAGCCTTTCTTCTTCAATAGCTTGACTGATTCCTTTGTATTGAGATACGCTTGCACCTTTGTGCCGTTTGCGTTGAAGCCTGTGAAGTATGCTACTTCGAGTTCGTTTAAGTTATTCATGATAGATATAGATTGTGATGCATTGCGCATCGGTTAAAGTCCTTTTTCAATTAGTTCACCCATCTCAGCTATGTATGCATCGACCAAAGCTTTCTTAGCTAGTTCTCTAGCGCCTTCGCCGATGTTCATCATGTTCAGCGTATCAAGATGCGTGCAGTAGGTAGCTGTGCACTCGCGGCGTGCTTCGGTTGTGAATTTGTTTGAGGTCTTATTCATGAGAGAGAGATTAATTGCTGAGGTCATTTGTTCGTTCAGCGGTTTTTCAAAGATAGTGCATTCTTTGTCTAATTCAATACATCAGATGCAAGATAATTTTTCAGTCAGTCACCTTTCTTTCATCCGTAGCTCTACAGCCCAATGGCAGTAGGGGTTTCACCAAACTATGTAAGGCAGGTAAATTTGGGCGCAGGGGCAAAGAGATGTGTGAACACTCTTGCTTTGTCCGCATCTGCAAGGGGTGCAGGGGGTGCAGTCACTCTTTCGTGTGGGGGTTCCAACCCCCGGAGCAGATAGGTGCGTAGCTCTACAGCCCTACGGGGATGGGGGATGTAGGCTGATAGGGTGTGTGGGAAAAACGCCAAACATTTGGGATGGCAGTTTGAAAAACATCGACCCCCCTGTCAAAAAAAAATCGATTGGGGATTGGGTGGACGTGACGTAGAAGGGTAGGGAGCCTAAACAGTGTTAGTGTCTCACCTTTTTTTATATCTTAGCTGTATGAAGACAGAAGGACTCACCATGAAGAATGGCAGGTTAGTTAATGACCGCCCTATTCAAATGACAGGGATTCAAGAAGCGGCTATGTACCGCAACCGAATCAAGTACGAGAATAAAGTTAATATGATTGCAGACGGCATTGGTCGTGCTGAAATGCGTAAGGATATGTTGCGTTTAATTTGAGAGATTTAAATGTGATTAATGAGGGGAGAGAGGGTGATGCCTCTCTCTTTTCTTTTAGTGTTGTTTTTTAACACAGCGGTGTTACAACAGTGTTACGTAACTTATTGATAATCAGCTAAAGTGTCAATAATGTTAATTAATTTAAGTTACATAGGGAAGAAAAATATTAAAGTATTGTTTCTCTCTCTCTCTATAGGGAAGGGTTAACTATAACATTCCTTTATATCTTTGAATCAAATCCAATCTAATGAATGCAGGCTACAGTCCTAAGGACTTAAAATTTGGCGACGATGGTCGCTCTCGTCTTATCAAGGGAATCACTAAACTCTCTCAAGCTGTTAAGAGTACGTTAGGCCCAAGCGGCAATACTGTTCTTATTGAATCTCCTCATCACACTCACGGCATCACTGTTACTAAGGACGGTGTTACGGTTGCCAAGTCAGTTGACTTAGTTGACCCTGTAGAGAACTTAGCTGTCCGCATGATGAAGGAGGCAGCTGAGCGCACGGCTACTAGTGCGGGTGACGGCACGACTACTGCGATTGTTCTTACTGAGGCTTTGGTAACTACAGGCTCTTCTTTATTTTCTGAGAACCTTTCTTTAAATCGCACGATGGTTCTTCGGAGCTTAACGTCTATGACGAACGAGGTGGTTGATTCGCTCAAGAATCGTTCACGTCCTTTGACTAAGAAGATGATGCTTGACGTTGCGACTATCTCTTCTAACAATGACGAGTCGGTGGGCAAGATAATTGCTGACGTTTACAACAAGGTTGGCAAGACGGGTATGGTTACTGTAGAGAAGAGTCAGGGTAGCGAGACTACGTTTGAGACTACAACGGGCATCAAGGTAGACCGGGGTTATGCTACACCTCTATTCATCAACAACCACAAGAAGGACGAGTGTGTTTACGACGACTGCCTTGTGTTGGTATCTGATGCTGAGATAGACAACATCCATTCTATCGAGAAGATATTAACTCATGTAGTTGAGCCGAGTAAGAACCGCAAGCTTTTAATTATAGCACCTTGTTCGCAGCAGCTCACTAACACGTTGGCTGCTAACGTTATGAAACAGAAGGTTAAGATTTGTACTATCCAACCTCCTAACTTCGGATACAAGCAGCACGAGTTGATGCAGGATATCGCGTTAAGTTTAGGGGCTACTTATTTTTCTGAGGCTACGGGCGATGACTTAAGTCTTATTAAGCCTAGCGACTTAGGTATTGCTAAGAAGGTAATCGTAGGTCAAGACCAAACCATCATCTTAAAGGAGGATGACTCTAACGTAGAAAGTGTAAAGAAGCGAGTAAGCGAGCTTAAAGAAGCGGCTAAGTTAGCTACTCGTAAAGAGGACAAAGACTTTATCCTTTCTCGCATCGCATCTTTGACGGGAGGTATCGGTGTTATCCGTGTAGGCGGCAATACTGACCTAGAGCAGAAGGAGTTGTTCGACCGTGTTGACGATGCGGTATGTGCGGTACGCTCTGCTTTGGAGGAGGGTATCCTTCCCGGCGGAGGTGTCGCTCTTTATAACGAGCATCAAAAAATTGAGATGAAGCTTTTGAACGAGGAGTATAAAAAAGCTGAGGACCTTGTAGCTGCAACTATTCTATCTGATGCGTTGTGTTCTCCTGTGTGTCAGATAATTATAAATGCGGGTAGTTCATTTGCTGACGTATACGAGACGGCTATGAACTTAGTAACTAAAGAGGGCCATGGCTTTGACGTAAAGAACGCTAAGTATGGTGACCTCATTGAGATGGGAGTTATCGACCCACTTAAAGTTACACGGGTAGCATTGCAGAACGCGGTGTCTGTAGCTGTCAGTATCCTAAGTACTAACGCCATCATTACCATGGCACGAACATATGAGCAGTCATGAAACCAATTGGCAAGTACATAGCTATCACTCCTATCTCTGAGGAGATAAAGAGTCAGTCAGGTCTTATCCTTACCTCTCAAGATACACGGGACTTCCGTTATAAGAAAGCAAGGGTTAATACTGTGGGTACTGACGTACATGGCATTAAAGATTCTGACATCATCTACTTTGATAAACATGCGGGTCACAGCTTAATGGTGGGGGATATCCCGTACACCATTATTCGTGAGAGCGATGTTGTGATTGTCGAGTAGCGTTATTCATATCTTCAATCATCGTTCGGTATCTCTTATCAGAGTATGAGACATTCCGAGCAAACATAGGATTAGCATCTGACCCGACAGGGATTTCTTCTCCGCTCAGTTTCTTGTATACTGAGTCTATCATGCGCTTAGCCTTGTACGATAACTCGTACAGGGCTTTTCGTTTTCCTGAGTTTTTACGGAACATAACTATCCACTCATCTCGGCGTAGTCTATCGAATCGATTAACATCCCAACTCAATAACCTATCGAACTCTTTGAATTTATCTTTACTAAAGTAGGACTCTGAGTATAAGAACAGTAGCATCTCTAGGTCTGCGGTATTGAGTCCGTACTTCGACTTAACGAAGTATCGTATGACGCGCCAATATTTTAAGTAGTCATTCATTATATTTGACAAAAGTAACTCGCTATGGCTAAAGAAAAAGAAGAGAAGAAGGTAGACTCTACTACGACCTTCAAGGATACTTTAGCCACTCGGCTCTCTGCTATCAATAAAGATTCTGTAGATAGACGCAAGGCTAGAACAGAAGCGGCGGACAAAAAGCGTAAGGAGTCATCGAGAAATCGTAAGCAGCGAGCTTCGCAGCGTAGAGGGATTGTAGGCTTCAAAGGTTTTAGAGGAACCCAAGAATAATGGCTAAGAAAACTAACCCGTACAGCGTTTCTGTATCCGTGGACTCCACGCGGAAAACTTCTAAGAACAAGAGGGGTAAGACTAAATCTAGTATTACTGAAAGAAGTTCTTCTACGTATGGAGATGGCTCATCGGTATCTCAAAATAGCAGGCAAACTACTAATAAACGAGGTAAGTCTAAAACCTATAACAGGGTATTAGTCAGGGACTCAAAGGGTAAAAAAACCGCTACTCAAGTTACTCGCAACGGAAAAATAAAAAAGCGGTAATGGCTACTAAAGGACGGACTAAAGGAAACAAAATCTGCCCTGC
>TARA_R110000803_G_scaffold59936_3_pt1 | contig 10096 bp, 8 predicted proteins | sample TARA_R110000803 | Tara Oceans TARA_R110000803 (sample SAMEA4397772) | marine metagenome | biome: Polar Biome; feature: [SRF] surface water layer (ENVO:00010504); material: water (ENVO:00002006), including particulate matter (ENVO:01000060) such as... | depth 5 m | reverse complement strand
GATACAGCAGTAGCACAATTAAATGTCTTAAAACAAGTAGCATCTGTAGTTGTAGAGATAACTTCTTGTTTACCTACATTCATATTGGTATCATACCAATCATTATCCAAATTATTTATCATATATGTTTCAACTGCTTCTTCACCACCAGAGGGTTTTACGCCAGGGGTCATCGGTGCACCTGGAGAGGCACCGAAAGGATACTTACCTTTTTGCACGACTGCTGTAATAAATTCTTGTTTTTCAGTTTTATTAAGTTGATTGGTTAGTTCAGTAGATAAATTGGCAGGAGAATAGTTGCCAGGTTCAACTTTTAATGTTTTCGTTTCTGTATATTTAATATACTCACTACACGCAACATCACGTTTTTCTAAATGAATTTCTGTGGGTTCATCTACTGCATTTGAGCAATAATCGTGTCTTGATGATGTGTAATTATTATGGTCGTTTTCATCACCCATATTTTCTTGACCTAGATGTAACACTTTAGGGAGAAACCATTTTTTAGGATTTCTTTTTGAGAAATAGGCAACTTCTTTCACATACATAGTATATCTTGACCCATCGTTTTTCTTCTTCCAAAGCATTGCTAATCTATCTTTTTCAGTATAAACATCAAGTCCCCCTTCTGGTTGAGGACCTCCTTGTGTTGAGTTTAAGAAAAACTCGTCTATACACCCTTCTTGATAAAAATGAACGTCTGCCATACACCTTCTAAATCTATTAGAATAAGCACCTCCGTAATAGTTATCTTGTAAAACACGGCCAGGAATGCCTGGAGAGTTTGTCATATCTGGAAACGTGCCAAAAGAACAAAGACCATTTTTCCAACAATCATAAAGGAGTGGTTTATAGGCTTTTTCTGTGTTGGTTCCAGCAGTCCAACCAAAAGTGCTGTCGTTTTGTTGTTCTTTCATAAGAGCAGAACTAGCCATTAAGTAAGGCCATTGCCGTAGTCTGCTGTTTGATAAATCTCCTCCTGGGCCTTGGGCCGTTTCATCTTGAAATTGAGTTTTCCAAGCATCAAATCGTCTAGGTAGATGATAATAACCTTCGCCATTAGTGGTTTTATAATAAGATATATTGAAATGTGCTTCATTATCTTTAATAGGATATGTTACATCTTCGTAAGTGTGTTGAATACAACCATAGTCTTGTGCTATTTGAGAATAATTACAATTAGGAAGATTAATACCAAAATATTCAACTGGATTGATTTGTTTTTGAAATTTCTTTTTTGTAAGTTGTCTTAATTTGATAAATTTACCAGATTCTTTACCTTGTAATTCAATTGTATCTGCCCCAGCACCTCGTTTTGAAATATAACCACTATGAATAGATACTCTATCACCACTATTTAATTTAACACCGACTCCTAATTTATTCGTATAGATACTTTGTTGACTTTGATTATCACCTTTGACTTCTTCACTAGACCTTCTATTTGCGTCAAGCAGTATAGTATCAACATATCCTTCTGCCATTATATATATGATTTATATATAAATTTATAAAATTTAAACCTTAAAAAAGATATCTTACCATAGGTAATTGAGAGCCCAATATGCGGGACTTGTCTTATCCTTGTATGCATATGAACCATCTTTCCTTTTAATTCCCATCATTCTAGCACGAAATGATTTACGTTGTTCTTTTGTAGCCGTTCCACTTCTCCAATCATCCATCCCCTTTGCTCCAAAGTGTATTATCTTATAACCTTTTTTTGTGTTAGTTTTCACATACACACTATACTTCTTACCTGCTTGTTTAGATTTGAAAGGTTTGTTTAAAACTGGTTTACCATCTGTAGTTCTAGGCATTTATATGATAACATTTATTTTAATTAAGCAAGCATAGTTTGAACCATACCATTTTTAAGTGTAGCAAACTTGATTGTCTCTAAAAAGACACGAAGGGTGTAAGCATTTGCTACTGCCACTTGACTTGCTCCATTAGGGAGAGTTACATTATAATAGAGTTCAATTCCACGACTATTAACTCGTTCCCCTTTATTGAGACGTGTTGCCTGCCAGAAGGCAGTTCCAGCAAACATATCGGCAACTGCGTGTGATTCTATGCCTCGGTTTGGAATTAATGAATTACCTTCGTTAGCATATTCTTGACGACTAGAATAGGGGGTTAGACCTTCTGCCTGAACGACATTATGGAAACACCGAGCAGTATTATTAACATTAATAGGATATAAGAATCCACCATTTAGTTTTACATTTTGAGATACTTCTTGATTGAGGTATGCCTTTGTTACTAGAGAAGGGGCAATAGGAGGGAAAGCAGATATTGCCTGACTTCTATCCATCGCAGTCGCATTCCATTTAATAAGTGGAGATGTTGCCTCCGTAGGAGTGTTGTTTTGGAATCCCCATACAACTTTAGAGATGATACGACCAGCACCACCGATATTTCTAATCTGTTGTCCAGCAGTAGCAATAGGAACACTTAATTTAGACAACCGATAATCAACATACGAGAACTGCATACTTTGATTGGCATTCGCATAGGAAACCATCATTTCTTGAGGATAATACTGATAATCGGCAAACATTTTAGTTTCGGTAGTGACTAGGTTATATGCTGCCCCTGCTGCCCCACCACCAGCAACCCAAGCACGACCACCAGAAATAGCTGGATTTAATACAAATTCAAGTGAAATCTGCTCTTTCATCATATAGAGCGGTAGCTGATTCGTTTTGAGGAAAGGGAAGAAATCCGAGAGAGCCCACTGAAAGGTGTTATTCACACGTTCACTAACAATAGGGTCGGTATTATCTAAACTCATATACGGAGGCATCTGTGTAATTTCATCGTTTGCCGCATATAGGCCAGGGATAGCATAACCATTACGTCCAACATCACAAGTAAGACCACGTGACAAATCCATAGAACCACCCCCACCATAGGCATTACCATCGGCAGTAGGAGGGTCTGCACCAGTCCAAGCATCACCTTCATTATTGTAGGCAAACTTTTTCTCCATACACTGCCCAGTCTGGTATTGTAGACGTTCTCTCATAGATTCACCACTCATAAATTGAGACCTATACGTAGTAAAATTAGCAAAATCATCAATTTCACAAATAGTCTGGTTTCCAACACGGAGGGTTGCACGTTGAATAAGACCAGCAATACCAATATTCATAGGAGTCCACGCCTCAGTAGCAGGTTGCTCAAAGGCAAACTGAACCTTAGAGTGACTATGTAATATGCCTTTATTCTGTAAAACAAAACGAATAAACGTCTGGTTATGAATAACTGGGTCTAGCACGTCTGTATCCACGTCCATCTGGACGTTAGAAGGAATACTGCCAATTTTTAAGAGGTCTGGAATCTGTCCAGATGAAACACTTGGTCCTTGAGAAGGGTCTGCAACTTCTTTCATATTATCCATAGAACTTCCGTAACTCATTTTATAAAGTTACATACAAAAAAAATATAAATAAAAAAATAACTTAACTTAATTGTTTTCTCAATTGTTCTTCTAATCTTGTATTAATTGCTAGGACTTCATCCATTTCTTGCTGTGAATACATATATTTTACTAATTCTTGTAATTCTTTAATTTGTTTTAATAAATCTTTCAAATCTGTATCACTTACGGATACTTGAATAGGTGGTATTGATTCGTGAATAGGTGGTATATTTTCTTGTATTTCGTTTATTTGATTCCAATCCATTATATTTATTTACCTAAATATAACTTTAAATAAAATAAATAAAAGATATCTTTTTAACAAAGTTTAACCTTCGGTTTTATCTACTGCATAACTTGAAGACCATTAGTATTATAGGCAATAGTCTGCTTGGAGTGAGCAAAGAGGTAGCATCCGTGTGGGTTGTCCGTTGTTAATCCACAAGTCATCTGTAGGCCCCACGCTTGAGACGAGAAGTCTACGCCTTGGTCACTAATGACATCATATGCCATACCTACACCGAAACCCTGGCCACCATCTGGGGTATTGAGGTTATCCCAAGCAGTAAATGCACTTTCATTCCCAACTTCAAAAGTATTTTTTAGACTTGTAGTGATTCTATCATTATGTGCCCAGTTCTTAAAAGCATTCAAATAATTACGACAAATCTGTGAATCCCATTCTTTATAGGTATTACCATCAGTCCCAAGATAATCAATATCATAGTTGAGAGGGAATTTATCACCACCACGTAAGAAAGATAGTTTTTCAATCTGTGCCGCAGTAAAATCACTATTTTTAATAGGGTCAGTTGCAAGACCTTGATAGAGTAGGTTATTAATACGAGTAGATGGAACAAAATTCATAAATACACCTAGAACACGTCTTAAACCAAGATTGAAATTAACAATCGCATTTGTGGAATTAATAGAGGTAAAATATGAACTGATGGAATTGTATTCAAAGGTGCCACCAGAACTTGGATACTGGGTAAGTTGTTCTGGAGATGGGTCAATAACTTCACAAACAAGGGATACATCACTCATTTCATAAGATGCATCAGTGAGTCCAGTTGTAGTTGGGTCGGCAGGAGTTGGCCCCTGTGTTTCACCAGCATTGAGGAAGTTATTATCTGGAGAAAGGTGGATTTCTAGCAGTAGGCCTTTAAGACCCCACGAGGAAGATAGAGGAATGTTGGCAGTTCCATTTAGTAGTCCGCACGGCAGACTTACACAGAAAGAATTACCAGTCGTGGCCTGAGCAGGATTATCTAAAACAGATTGTTTAAATAAAGTCTGGTTTGGCATACATAGGGACGTTTCACCTAAATGAGTTACACTATCACATAGAGTCGTAGTGGCAGGTAGATATGAACTCATAAACCGATTGTAATGTTTAATATGTTCTATGACTTGATGAGTCTGTTGACTTTTAATAACTAACTGGTCTATGGCACCATATACACCTAATCGTGATGAACTAAAAAGACCATCATTAGCGGCAACTACATCATCAGCATTTGCGGCATCATCTGCCTGAATTCGGGAACGGAATTTGCCACATAGTCTTACAGAACGACCAATCAATAGTCTATCCTGCTCACCGATAATAAAGCTAATGACTGGGTTGCCATTTTTAAAGCTAATAACTCCGTTACTCAATACGTTGCTTGGGGAAATCTCTAGATTGTGGTTGCTCATATCTTTATAATATGATTAATAAAAAAAAATAAATAAATAAAAATTACTGGATTCTCAATAGATTAAAAATCCTTAATAAAAAGACTAAAAACTCTATAATCATTTGGTCTAACATACTATCTGTTTATAATTACTATATATATCTTTAAACTTCTAAACTTATAGCATTGCCTTTCACAACAAGGCGACGTAGGTGGGCACAATAGCAATTCCATAATTTATTTTTGGAGGGTGCCGCAGACTGGGTAGGGTCAGCATTAGATGCTCCTTCATATGCCAGTTGTAAATTGAAATCTTTGCCACGTGTATCATATACGCCATCATTTAGAGATAGTGCCCGGCCAATAAAGGCATTTTCGTGTAAGTCCCTAAATGATAGTGGCCGAATGTCTGCCATAGCAAGTGCCTTTTCTGCCTCAATTGCCCACTGCTGGGATAGTTTCTTTCCAGAGGCAATACCAGCACAATCTACTTTGCGACTAGGATTGAGCTTGCCGTCATAGAATAGCTGATAGTTGGTTAGGTAGTCCCAGATGCCAACGAGTCCACTTCTTTCACTAAACGTAGGAACATATAGATTTTCAGTTACAAGTGGATTTGTCCCACGATCACTACCATCAAGACGACATCTTTCATTATTGACATTATATCCATAGGTATCTCTAATAGCATCCGTATACTCTGGATAATGGTTATTATAACCAGTCGTTACATCGTGACCGATTACATTACACGGAGTCCCTTGAATTTGACATTTAGTAGTGTAGGTAGAACTATCCGTTGGCACACATAGGATAGATTTAGCACGACTTTCTACAAGTGGGATTCGCATAGATACTTGAGTATCACTTGACAGAGCAGATGATTTATAGTTTCTGTAAGATAAGAAATCATAGTTTAATGACCCCCCTTCTTTCATCATTTTCATTAGTTTTGTTTTATACTGATTAGGCATTTCTAACTGCTGGACTATTAGTTCTACATCTGTAATCGCAAGGTTAAGGTTAGCAACTTGAGATGCCGTTGCCGTTGTAAGAGTCCGTGAAACCATCGTCCATATTGCTTCACTTTCAGTATTACCACCCATAATACGACTATTATTACCAGTTCGTGTGCAACCACTTGCCAGAGTGATTTTAGTAAGTCCCCAGTATCCACCTACCGCTGCTCCATTACCAGAGTAAGGGTAATGTTGAATAGAACCAATTTTCATAGGTAGACCATCAGCAGACGAGTAAGTCATCAGTGAACTATCGTTATTTTGTCTTGCCGCAGCAGTTGCCGTAGTTTGATTCTGGGTCATATCTACAAAGTCAAAATATTCACCAACTGCGAAGGGAAATGTTTCTGCCGTTGTCTGTTGATTATCACGTCTAACCCATACTTCGGTAATTGCTCCATCAGCACCAGTATCTGCCCATTTACCAGTTGTATCTTGTAGGTCATCTACACCACCAGTGCCGACGTTCTGTGCCACACCATTTCTAGAATGAAAGATAACTTTTTCGTTTAGATGACAATTATCACTTACTTGAGACAGAGGGACAATACAACGTGGGGCATTTTCAAGTAAAATTTCTATGCGCAAGCCGTCCGTGAGTAGGCAAGGGAATACTTTATCATTCTGGAAAATACCAGTATGAAGTGGCAGAAGACACTTGACTTTACGTTGGACGTGAGCAGTATTTTGAAGAGCAACCACATTATCAGTAAAGGAATCAAAATTAGGATTTTCAGTCACATTATTAGTTTCACTTTCAGTATTATCCATAGTAGACCGACATTTAGAATTAAACTGACTACCACCTTCGGTTAAAGACCTCTTGTTACGTAGTGAATGATTCTGCTCATAGGAATACCTTAAAGCAGTCAAGCAATTATAATCTTGAATTTCTTCTAACAAAGTGCCACCTGCTCCACCAGCAAAGATACGGATATCTTTAATAACTACTGAACCTCCAATTTTATCTAACTGAAATCTTTGGGCACCAGTTGCTCCCCACGTTGTATCATCAACTAGAATATCCATACGGAGGTAGGTTTCTTTAGGCTGAATGAATTCAATATTAGGGGGAATTGAAAAATGGATAGTTTGACCTGCTCTGTAGTTAAGACCATTTTCTGCTGGTAGACTTACTTTCGTTTGACGAATGGGTATCTTATCTTCACTGCTCCAAAAACTCATTTTATAAATAAGACTTATAAAAAAAATATTAAAAAAAAACATACAAACTAAATATTTGAGTCTGGTTGTAAGAATTAGAAAGCAGATGAACCAGCAATAGAACTATGCACATCGGTGCCTCTACTAGCAATTTGTCCTAATGATGCCATACTTGTAACTTGCATAGGAGTCTCGCCAGGTGTTGACTTTGCTATCTTTGCCGCAGCATCAACTTCTTGAGCGTGTTTAATATGACCTTCACCACTAAATATGGCAGAGGCAACACCTGCTATACCTCCTAAAATTGCTAAAGGTGGAATGGCTAATCCTAATGTATCTAATGCGGCACCAGCAACAGATAATTCATTTCCAGTTTTTTCACCTTTATCGTCTCCTTGAACTTTACCACCCATTATATCAGTCATAAGTGCTTCACCACCAGTAAGAATACCAAGACCTAATCCTGCCTTACCTACAATATCACCTGCTATACCACCAGCAGTCCTTAATAGTGATGGTTCAGTCTCTGCCGCACCTGCCGAAAGATTACGAGAAACTTGACTAGCATTAGTCTCTATGGGTGCTTCACCACCACTTACAATACCTTTGGGGTCTGGTGTTGCTGATGGTTCGTCAAGTTGAAAGTGTTGAACTGGTCTTAAACCACCTACACCATCGGTAGTAGATAAAGCACCTGTATTACTCGTTTCATATTGACCTGCTGGACGAAAGACTGGTTTTGTAGAAGGGCCTTGAACTGAACCTCCTTCATCTAACGTTGGTTTGTCAGTTGTGACACCCTTGATTTTATTGTAAATTGATTTCAAACCAAATGAAGATTCATCACCAGTTCTACCTAAATTTTTAGCATATGTCATTTTATTACCACCATACGTATCTCTTAATACACCTTTTGCCGATATAACACCTTCTGCCGCAGACCCTAATATAGCAGCAGTAGACCCTAGTTTTTCTGGGTCTGCAACTCCACTTATTTCTTGTTTGGCACCTTCTATTAAATTGTTTTGAACTACATTCCTTTGTCTTTTATGCTCTGCTATTTCACTATTATATGACTTCATTTCACCTAACATATTGTTCTGCATATCTATGCCATTACCAAAATCACCCATTTTATAATAGATGTAATATTAAAATATTAATTAAAATATATATGTTCTTTAACTTAATTAGAATACTTTATGACGAGTGGAAACATATTAAAATTAAAGAACCTACAACACCTTTTAAGATAATGGTTAAAAATAATTCATTTGATTCATTTGTTAAATATGAACTAGGTTGGATTCTTTGATTCATCTACTTCTGTTGCCTTGCCCATATTGAAATTACCTTTAGCAACAATATCAGCATATCCTTGGCCACCAGTCGCAATTTGTTCGGTAAAGTTCTTATATGCTACAGGTGGATTTTCTGTGAGGTCTAGATATAAGAAATCATATTTATTTGGTGTTGCTTTACGATAGATTGCTTCCATATTAGATGCTCCCCCAAAGCTATCACCCATCTCCTCAAAAATCTTTGTGAGCTCTTTTACATTTGGGAAAGGACTGCCAATTATCATATGTGTTGCATTGCTACGAATAACTGGATTTACACGTCGGTAGTTTTGGCTAGACATTAATAAGAGGTCTATACCATAATGCCTAAATCTACTTGCCAAACTATTTATCATAGGTTCTCTGCCACCTTTACCTTTGAAGACTCCAATAATATCATCTAATATTAATGCTATACTTGGTCGTAATGATTTATCTTCATATGAAGATTGGTCTTGGATAATACTATCTAATATATCATCACTATAAGTATCATAACACGTTGCCGCTTTACGTAAAAAACGGCTCGTTTTATCATTATGAATCGTTGGCGAAAATACGATTGTTTCATCAAAATAATCTTGGCCGAAGAAGTTACTATTCAATAATAAATTACTAATAATTGTGCTCTTGCCAGTGCGTATAGGACTTATCATTAATAAGAGTGCTGGGGGTTTAGGCAAATTAGGGTGTAGGGGTCTATCATCTTCATCTGGTAATGCTTTGACTGGTAAGACTATAGGTGCTTGTTCCATTATATATATGATATAGATATATATATATATGTTTTTTTAACCTTATTTTTTTTTAATAGTTATCTTATAAATGATTAAAACTGCCCCTTCTGCTCTCAAGAAACACTTTGATAATGACATTAAAAATGTTAAACATTCAACTATGCAAAAATTAGTTGATGAAAAAAAGATATCACAAAGTGTCTACGATACTTTAAAAAAACAAAAAATGAAATATAACAAGGGAAAGAAGGTTGCTCCAGCAAAGAAACCAGTTGATAAGAAACCTCCTAAACCTACTATGACTGATGTATTGATGAACTATGATATGGACGTCAACAAAATGATTGGGAAAGCAACAAAAGGGACTAATGAGTGGTATATGGCGCCAGTCCAAAATGTTATAGCAGGGATATATAAAAGTGGTAAAAAACCAGAAGATGTAGAGAAAGGAGTAAAATACCCAGAATTACAGAAATTTGCTGTGGGGAGTTTATCTGGGGAGCAGTCCAAATCAAACAACTTTGTATTGGTTTATAGACTGGTTGGAAATACTATGGTAGATGTTCATAGAGTATCATACTCGGAACTACACCGAGAACAAAACAAGATGTTTAAAATGGGAGTTAAAAAATACTTACAAGAAGAATATGGAGCAACTCCATTTCCCAGAGGGATAGATGGTAGTAAAGTTTCACATTTAAAATCATTGCCTCTAAATTCTTCCAAC
>TARA_R110000803_G_scaffold38467_5_pt1 | contig 10106 bp, 2 predicted proteins | sample TARA_R110000803 | Tara Oceans TARA_R110000803 (sample SAMEA4397772) | marine metagenome | biome: Polar Biome; feature: [SRF] surface water layer (ENVO:00010504); material: water (ENVO:00002006), including particulate matter (ENVO:01000060) such as... | depth 5 m | reverse complement strand
CCCACATTATTCGACCCACAATCAACCCCGATACAGACACCTGACCAACGCTCTTTAATTCTACGTGGCGGTGAAGGTACTGCTCCCGTAGCCGCACCTGCTGCGCAGGGTGAACTGTTTGCTGGTGCTGAGTTAGGTCAAGACCCTACTGTATTAGGTGACGGCCAGCAGATGGATATGTTCGGTGGCCAACGCGGTGGTAACGCCGCTGCTTTCCAAGGGCTAGAAGCTCAACAGCAAGCGGCTATGAACGAAGCTGTCCAGCCATACGCCAATACAGCCTACTCTCCACGGTTTGAGGACCAGCGTACACGCGAGCAAACAATGAACGTGCTCAACGCCGACCTTAACGCTATGCAGCCTGCACCTACTACGCAGATGGAGATGCAGTTTCCCAATACTAATCCATACGACCTGCGCCAAGAGCAGCAGTTCCAAGAGGCTGAGCGTGGGATTCAAGGTGAGTTTGATCTACGCGGTGGTCAGGCTAACCAATCTCCCGGTGCTGACTTCCCTGCGTTCAACGCTCCGTATAATACAACACTATTCCCATTTGCTGCTACTGCCGAGCCAACTATTAATATGCCCGTGCGAGTTAGTGATACCGAAGTTGTAATGCAGCCAGTTCCTGTGCGCCAAGCATTAGAGGATAGTAGGCAGCGGATTGAGTCGCTAGAAGAAGGGCAACCTACTGATCGTTTTGACGCAGCTAAATACGCAACTAAACGAAAAGACTCCACACGCCGTGCGTTTTTAGAGATGCGCTTACGAGATGCTAAACGTGAACGGGCCGCCATCATCTCTGAGGCACAGCGCCTTTACCCTAACGAAATTAATAGTAACGGTGAGTTCTTTGAGGACTTGCTGGCCGCCCAGTACGAGGCTGAGGAAGCAGGTCAGCTATCTGCTTTCGTCCCCGATCAAGGCCGCGCTTCACGTAGCGAAGAACGCACTGGCCCGTTCAATGAGCGGAGTATGGCCTCCGACCCGGAAAAAACCACAGCAGAAGTTCGCGCCGACCTCGCTCGCCAATCTGTTGCAGACCCACGGGAGGTGGAAGCCGACGACAATGCAAAAGCCAAAACCAAAAAGAAAGCCGGGGGTACGAAGCGAAGCCCAGCGAAAGTGGCTAAGCCAAAACAACCCGCAAGCCCTAGCAAAACTGCAAAAGGAGCCGCAGCCCTTAAGCGTGGTAACAAAGGTACAGCCAAAACAGGCACCGAAAAAAAGTCGCCCGACGAAAATCAGTCTACTGAACAGCCGCAGCCGGAACAGCCTCAGCGGCAAGACGAACAGCCGACTGATATAAAATACCCGACGGCTAAAGCCGCATGGGATGGGCTGCGCGAGCAAGCTCTTGCTAACCCTAATCGGGAATACAATTTTATTCTTAGTTGGCAAGAGATTATTAACGCTAGTTCTAGCCCTGAAGCGAAGACTGCAAAAGCAAAGTGGGAGACGGCTTTCAAGAATGGTAAGGCCGATATTGCTACGCTTGAAGCCATCTACGAAAACGTATCGGACATGAAGTCTGCCGTCATTGGCAGCGCTATAGACTATATCACCACCGCTGCAAGCCGAGAGGACTTTATCCTTGGCGCACGTATGCTTTTCGAGAGTACTGTTATTCTCCCAGAGGGCGAAACACAACAGTCAACAAAGGCTTGGTTTAAGCGAGCTATGCCCTACGTCGATGGCTCTCTCGATGGGCTGTATGATACGCTTGACCATATCGCGTTCTCAAAAGAAGCCTTTATTTTAGCTGCCGCTGATGTACTCAAGCCAAAAACACGCACGTTAAAGAACGGTGACCTCGACATAGTACCTCCTAAGTACAGTCATAATAACAAAGAAAAGCCGTGGGTGACAGTAGCATTGGATCAAGGTTGGATATTAGAAACTGTTAACGCACTGGATGTGACACCAACTAACCCAACCCAAGAACTCACAGATATGTTCGCCGCGACAGGTATCGATGCTGAGGTTGCTAGTATTGTAAAAGACACCCAGCGCCGTAGTGAAGTGGCTGAGTTAGCCGACGAAGCTACTACGTCACTGATGACTATGCTAGATAAAGCCCTGTCTCTGGGCCAGCTAGAGTCTGCTGCAATCAAATTTTATACGAGCGCCTTCAAGTCAACTGTCCAACAAGGAGCTAATCTAACTGAGAGCTACCGTGGCGCACCGCTTAAGGATTGGGTCAGTCGAGACCAAGATGATTTGTTCGTTGGCGGTAGGTTGAACCCACCAACTGGAGCGCAAAACTCTACAGAACAAGTTCTAACGGATATGGATGCTAAGCCTAACGATGGCCGGGCGTCACTCCTTGAGACTGGAAAACCTATTACTAGGCCACTGTCGATGGATCGTGTAAAACGATTTCTCCAGCGTGCTCGCCGGTCTATTAAGAACGGCCCCCGTATTCTTGCGTATACAAACCTAGAGCAGTTCCGTACCCGCAACCCGGAAGCCTACAAAGAAGCTATGACCTCCCGGCAAGACCGCAAGGGCATCCCCGACAATGCCGCTGGTTACTCGTTTGGTCGTACGGTAGTAATCTTCCAAGAGAACATTAAGTCTAAGCACCACCTCGCGTTTGTTGTAGGTCACGAAGTTATCGGTCACTTTGGTCTGGCATCTGTTATGCCTAAGCCACGCCTCAAAAAACTTATGGATGATATCTACACGTCAGACCCGTATGTACGGGCTGAGGCTGACCGCCGCATTGAGACACTGGGTATGGACAAGACCGAGGCTGTCGAGGAAGCAGTAGCTGACTTAGCAGGTGAGGCTGACGCTTCAACAATTATCCGAGTGTGGAATGCAATCAAGACGTTCCTCAACAAGTTGGGCCTAGAGTTCTCTGACGATATGGCGCGGTACTTTGTCAATCAATCACGCCGCATGGTACGGACCGGAACAACAGGCGACACTTCCGCGAGCGGCATCTACGCCGATCTTATAGACATCCAAAAAAGATTTGTAGATGGCCGAGCCTCAGCTAACCTTGCAGGCGCGAGCGGGTTTATGCGCTCTAACATGGGCGCAGACGGTATTACCAGTGCATGGGGGCTTGCTCAGCAAGCCATGGGTAACTTCACATCTATGGCAGGAACAGACCAGAATGTTCGGGCAGCCGCCTCTAAGATGGGAGACGTTAGCACATCTATTGGACGTGGACTTGAGCTACTACAATCTCTTGACAACAAAGGTCTGCGCAGCCTTGGACTTCAGCGAGTGTTTCAGTTGTTTGAGCGTCAGACAGCACACGTCCGCCAGCTTCAATCTATCCTATCGGATAAGACTTCGTTCAGTAACCGCTTCGAGTTATTAGGCCGGTTCTCCGAGGTGGTAGACAACGACGACTGGAAGAATGGTCCGGCACCTAAGGCAGAAGAACGCCAGCAGGCGAATGAACTTCTTGAGCAAGCTAGTATGTACCGTCGGGAGATGACCTCTGAAAAGTTAATCGGCGAGCAAAGTGATCTACTCACCGTCGAAGGTGGGTTTGTAAAGCGCAACAAAACCGTAATTGAAGATGTTATAGCAAAGGGCACTGTGACCCGTGCGCAGTTCGAGGCTGGCCTAAAGCTCCCTAAGGTAGATGACCAAGGGCAGGTTATTAAAGGTGAGTACGAAATACTTAAGCCGTCTGTGCCTATCACTGGGCGTGTGTGGAAAATCTATGAAGAGCAGCGAGCCGCTATAAACGAAGCCGCCATCATGGTCTATGAAGATAAAGTAAAGGGGATGATTGGTGCGAAGCAGGCTGAGTTAGAATACCTACAAACCAACTATGACCTCCCACAAGAGAGCGTGGACGTTATGTCAGAGTTGGTTGACACTTACTCTAAGATGTATGTCAAGGGTGCTAACTTGCAGGGCCAAGGTTTTACTTGGAATAGCGCAGAGATTGAACGGGCCAAGGCGTTTATCCACCACACTATGCGGGTAATGGACAAAGACAACGGTGACGCTAAGCTAAAAGATTGGGAGAATGGGCCTAAGAAAAACGCTGATGGCACATTGGCGTACGAGGGTGACGCCTCGATGGTGCAGTTCCTTGGTGATCCAAAACTATTAGCTAAGCTGCGTGTGCTTAACGCAACAAAAATTCAGAACGCCCAGTCTGTCCGCAACACGTTGATGAGAACTCAGCTATTAGAGACTCAGCTTACCAACGCGCAGTTCGGTGCAATCCGCAGTATGTTGAGCGCCTATGTACCGTTTGTTCGCCGTGGTAACTTCCAAGTTCGCGTAGAAGCGTACGATAAAAATGGTGAGCGTCTTCGCTTGGACGAGAGTGTATCTTCAATGCTGTTCTACACGCGAACTAATAGCCGATCTGACGCTAAAGCGCAGGCTGAGCGACTCAATAAAGAGTTTGAGACATTCTCAGACACTACTGTGTCGCTTATGACCTACAAGAACGCAAAGGATGCAGATGGCACTCCAATCCGCGATACTAAATCAGGGGTTACATTCCGCGCTGTGTTTGAGACCGCTAGAACTGTGCCTCCTTTGGGACAATCCATTAACTATGACGCTGTAGCTAATACGCTAGTACAGGCTGGCATCCAACTAAGTGAAGCTGATGTCACTAAGCTAGTGCAAATGACCACAAAGCAACATAGCATGGCGCGAAGTCGTTTGCAGCGTAGCGGCAACCCCGGTTGGGACCGCAACATTATGCACGGCGTTGCAGAACATCTTGAGATGCAAGCACACATAGCCGGTAAGAACCGTTATCGCCATAGCCTTGCTCGCATAATTGATGATAAGACTGTTGAGCCTAATCTTTGGCGTGGCAATAAAAAGAAATTGGAAACGCTCCAAGCAAAGTTTCTTGCCACCCTTAACAGCAGTGACGCGCAGCAGATTTCAGCATACAAAGCATTAGGCGAATATCAGCATATGTATATGCACTCTTCATCGGAGCCGAGTATTAAAGTCTACGACCGTAAGGGTACTGAAACAACTGTCGCGGGTTTAGGTAAATCCAACCAGTATGAGAGTGATGCAGCCGCGCTATTATCTTACTACGATAACACTACCAACATTGTAGATAACACGGGTGAAACTATTATTGGTCGCGCCGCTGGTCCGTTGATGTCCATGACTGCCGTGATGCAGCTTGGTGGTACCCTTGCCCCCGCGCTAGTAAACATGGTCTCATTGGTTTCCCACGCTATGCCATATCTATCAACATTAAATAAGAAGACCGGGTACGGCGGCGGCTTTGGCCCCGGTGCTGCAAGCGCTGCAATATTCCGCGCAAGCCGTGACCTCTCTTTACTAAGCGAAGGTATCTTTAAAGATGTTGTAGGGGACGCGGCGCTCATCAAGGAAGAGATTCTTGATCCACCGTGGACAAAAGGTGAGACCCGCTATGGTATGACTAAAGATGAAGCTATCTTCCTGCACGCGCTGACAGAGAAGGGTGTGCTTACGCCCAACATGTTTAACGCACTGATGGGTACGGCCCGCACCGGTAAGCAAGACAAATTTATGCCCCGCGCAACTGAGAAGTGGATGATCTTGTTTTCTAAGACGGAGCAGTTCAACCGTCGCGTTACAGCCATGGCTGCGTACCGCTTGGATAAGAACCGGCGCATCGAAAATGGTGACGCTACTGCGGAGTCTTTTTCTGACCCACGCTCCAAGGCTGCAAAAGAAGTTTATGCCAGCGCAGTCCGCGCCGTGGACGCATCTCAAGGTAACTACTCACAGTTCAACCGTCCGTCTTGGGCACGCGGCAACGTGATGCAGTATGTGTATATGTATAAGCAGTTCGTTGTAATCACTGTCCAGCTTATGAAAAACTTGGGCCGCCGTGAACAACTTATGATGCTTGCGTTCTTAGTGCTGGTCAGTGGTCTTAAAGGTGTGCCGTTCGGCGAAGACTTAATGGACCTAATTGATACCTTGATGCAGAAATTTGGTATTCCTTGGGAAGGCGTGGAGGCCAACATCGCTCAGATGGCAGACGCTATTATCCCCGGCTCATCACGCTTATTGCTGCGCGGTGTGCTGGACTACGCTTTCGGCGCTACAGTATCCACCCGCTTAGGTATGGGAAATCTAATTCCGGGTACCAGCATGTTCTTAGCGGGGGCAAATACTGCCCGTGAAGCTACGGATATTATAGGCCCGGTCGCATCCGCCATAACTGGCGTTGCCAGCGCAATAGCACTAACTACACAATATGTTGCAGAGACTGTGGGTATCCGTGATGACACTCTCCGTCTGCGTGACATTGCCAGAACAGGTTTTGGTTTCTCGGGTGGCAAAGCACTGGCCGAGGGGTTGATATTCTACAGCGACGGGTCCGTGTCCAATAAGAAAGGGCAAGTGGTCGCTACAGACTTTGGCTTAGTGAATATGGTTACTCGTATCTTAGGTTTCTATCCGCAGTCAGCCACTACGCAATACGATATAGAGTCTATGACTCGGCGCGTGGATGAATACGGTAAGGTACTCAAGGCCGGGTATGTCAAAGCATATCGCGAAGCCGACACACCCGCAGAACGCAGTAGTGTCAGACGCGCAGTGAAAGATTTTAACAGTGGTGTTGGTAGGAAGTCGCCGTTCTATATCCGTAACTTTACGCAATCAGCCATCAAATCTAAACGCGAAGCTGAACGGACCGCTACGGCCCGGTCGCTTAAGTCAGCGCCAACATCTTCTAAGGCGTTCCGTAAAGAGTTGATGTCGGCGCAAGGGATCGACTCGCGGGGTATCTCTATTGGAGAGTGACGTTCCCGCTACCATCTACAACACCCATCTGACCAAGAGTTAGGTCTTCGGTGCTTTGTTGGATTTCGTCTAAGAACCCTATCATTTCCATGTTAGATAGGTTGACACCAGTGACATACTGCTGGCCGGACTTGAGTGATGTATCTTTACTGAGGACGAAACGCTTTGTTAGCGGTGTAGCATCAGCGCCATACATCTTCACTTCTTTCACAAACCCGTTGTAGTCGGCACCATGGCTGCTCAGCCATTCGCGTAGTCGTGTGCGCTCAATCATAACAGTACCCTTAGTGAACTTATCCATAGGTCCATCGCGGTATACATCGAAACGCGCCTTGATCTCTCCGCGAGGTAGACGATGAGGATCAAACGTAGGGTTCCCACCCTTGGTGTGCATTACGCATAGCACATCCGCTGCGACCTCGTTTAGGTAACGCTTGACTAGGTCGAACCCAGTCGTGCGGTTATCTTCTATTGTGTTCCTCATACCTTGCATACGATCTACAACATGCTGGATGCCCGTCGCAAAGTCATATCGGATCACCCCTAGCTGTTGCCCAATCGTACACGCAACATGTTGTAGGACAAGTTCTGCTTGCCAGAACCGCTCAGACCCCTTGAACTTCATACCGTACAGGTGGTGAAACTCTTTTTTGGTCGCAGCAATGCGACGGCGTATCTCGTCCCCGCCTAACCGCACGAACTCGGGTATGATTACCTCTCCGGCTACCCCATGATTCTCACGCATAAAGTTAACAAGTATGTTACCCGCATCGCTAGTCTCATGGAATATCTTATGCACAGGAATTTCGATCTCAAGCAGCCGAATAAACTGCGCGTCCGATTCGATCCCGCCAGAAACTAGCTTAGACGCCCAGCTAATGTTTGTGGATACTGTGACATTTGTAGCCCATTCTTTCGTGTCCCGCTCGACGGCAGAACGCGTTAGCCGCGCCTTGTCCCTACCCTGTGTCACGTCGAAGCAGAACTCTCCAACACGTTCCATGTAAGTAGCCTCATCGATAGACATTGGTAGGTTGCCGTGAACACTCAGGCGGTTAAAGATTGCGTTGTGCGTAGCCTTGGATGAGAAGTGTAGTTTTTTAGGATCACCCCAGACGGACTGTGCCATCATTTGGGCAACGGACTTACCGCCGCCAGTCTTTCCGCTCAGTGAAATCGTTAGCCCAGTCAGGCCGGTGAACTGCCATAGAGGGGCAGAGAACGCAGAGTTAAGTATGAACACATGCCACGGCATCTTGGCCTTCTCAAAGAAGCAAGCGCCTTCCGCCCACGCCTCAAGCGAACCTTTGCTAGTATACATTGCAGCGCCTGAGTTACCGGCGGCTGAGTTGAGTGAGACTATATCGACAGTGACGCTGCCGTCTAGCTCACGTTTGTAAAACCGATCACCTAAAACGAACTGCGTGTTCTTCTCTTTCCACCCCATAGAGCCGTAGATGTTAGACATCGACCGCTTCTTACGAAGCTCATCCATATAGCTGCGCAACATAAATTGAAATCCTTGTGTCTGCTTCTTCCCCTTGAGTACAATCCCTTGATCTGCAATGGAGGTGGAGAACTCGCGGCTGTCATCGTTCAGATATGCTTGGCGAAACACTAGGTCAGACCACCCAACGTGAGGGCGCTTCCATTTAAACCGCACAGTCTCGTACCCAAGATGGGCGTCCCGGCCATAGCTAAGAGGACGCACATCAAATGGGCATACCTCTACCTCCGTGCCGTCGATAGACTGCACGATGCCGTTCGCGGTGTGTTTAAATATCTTATACGGTTTGATGCTAGGGTCTACACCTTCTGGCAACTCCGACTTAGGTATCTCAACTTCAGTAAACCGCATTCCACAACGTGTTGGGGAGGTAATGTTACCCTTGAGCGGGCACTTGTCGCAGCCTTTAGGCCGTTCGTCCTGTAGCTTTGTACATGTGGCCGGTCCTGTAGTCTGCGCCTTCCATTGATACATCTTATTGAGGGTCTCAGTCTCGCTATAATTGGGGTGCTTTATACTCCATGACTTCGCGACTTCCTCTGCATCTTCGCAGTACGCAGCGATACCCATTAGCTTATACCACATTGGCTCAGACACTTGGTCTTGGTTGTCTACTGCCCATGCTACCTGCTGGCATTTACTGTAGATAGCTGCCGCGTCGGCGGGATCGAACTCATTGGTAACTGCCATTGCCTTAGCAATACTGGATACTGGGCCTAGTGCGTGCTGCAAGTGCTGGGGTACAGCAGCGCCGGGACTCTGGACATTTGCCGGGTCTACTGTCAGCAACAAGTTTTGGAGGGTTGGCAGATCGTACTCCGGCGCGTCCATCAACACGCATACTTCTGCGCCATTCTTAGGGTTGTGTGTACCCACTGGGCGTAGCACGCGTGCGCTGTCGGCGGTGACTGCTGGATCAAACGCAAAATTGTTTTTCTGAAACGTATCCTTAAGCGCGTCTGCCAACGGCTGCCACTGTGCGGGTGGGACTGCCTCGTCTAGCGTCCAGTACACATGAAGGCCACGGCCAGAAGAAACAATAAGCGGTCGGGGCATCCCTGTTATATCTAAGAACGCTAGCAAAGCTGCTAGACCATCCTTCTGTGTGGCGTACCCTTTATCAGGGACAGGCGTACCATCTCTATCTACCTGATCTACTTTCTCAGGGCCGCAATCAATATCTAGGAACAGCGACTTAGTGAGCGCTACGTTTTCCTGTTTACGGCTAGCTTTAGAATTAAATGTGGATAGTGCGTAGTATGTGTTGTTACCGCCAGCATCTATTTGCTGACACTTAGTGGCGAGTTCTCCAACCGAAGCGACAAAGGCTTGCTGAGGCGCGGCCCCATCGTTTATTACAGTGACACAGTAATTGCCTTTGGTCGGGAGAACACGCTGAAAAAATTTTAGCGTATCCATAGTATCCCCTATATTTTTATAGTGTCGGGGGAGATGGGACACCACCTCCCCGAACACTGATGCTACTCGTCCTCGGCCATAAACTCAAGTAGAGTTTTAAATCTTTGGTCGGGAGACATACCAACTACCTCACGTTGAGGCCACTGATGCACATGAAGTATCGTAAATAACTTCCGTAACCCTTCACGAGCCTTGGTATCATTTGACTTCCGTATTGGGTTACCTTTAAGCCACTTTGAGTATGTCACTCTGGACACCCCCAACACTTTTGCCATCTGGGTACTGTTTAGCAACATGTGTGAACGGAGGGCTTCTACTTTAGCAAAGTCCAGCGTCTTCACAGCTTCTGAAGTATCAGGCATCGTCAGCTACCTCCGCCATTAGTGCCGTGATGTCCGCCGCCAGTGCCGCAGTTCCCGCAGCC
>TARA_R110000803_G_scaffold48198_5_pt1 | contig 10109 bp, 7 predicted proteins | sample TARA_R110000803 | Tara Oceans TARA_R110000803 (sample SAMEA4397772) | marine metagenome | biome: Polar Biome; feature: [SRF] surface water layer (ENVO:00010504); material: water (ENVO:00002006), including particulate matter (ENVO:01000060) such as... | depth 5 m | reverse complement strand
ACGACGGCCAGCAACAGCCAGGGCGTTATCGAGCTAGGCACCGGCACCACTGCCGGTGGTTTCATCTCATTGAACGTCGGCAACAACGCGATCGTCACGAGCACGGCCGCATTCAAGCTCGCGATGCGCTCGCAGTTCTGGACGCTCTCTACATTGGCAGACGAATACGTCTGTCGCTTCGGCCTGGGCAACGACGTGAGCTCGACGGGCATCGGCGCCAGAGAGATCAAGTTCCAATACGACCGACTCAACGACGGCGTCAACTGGCAGTGCATCACTCGCGACACGACCGAGACGAAGACTGACTCGGGAGTTGCAGCCACCGCTTCGGCGACGGGCGCGAACATGCAGACCCTCGAGATCGTCGTCAACCAGGCTGCGACCGAGGTGCTCTTCTACATTGATGGCGCCCTTGTCGCGACGCACACGACGGACGTTCCGCAAAACAGGCTCGGCTACGGCGTGGAGATGGAGGCATCGACGGCCTTCGTGACGAACGAGCCGATCATTGGCATCGATTGGATCCGCTTCGAATGCACAAGGAGCACACCGCGATAACGCTATGGCAGCACCAGACGAAACATGCGACCTGCGCGCGTTCCGATACCAGTCGGTGTCGCAACCGACTCTCGAAGGCGGTTCGACTTCGAACCAGATCAACGAGCAGTCGATGGAGCTCTTCCTTGAGCAGTTCAAGGCGGCGGTTTGCGCGGACATCCAATACATCATCGACAACTGTTGCGACGGTGGCACCCCCGTCGATCCGGGTGTCACGGAGTTCACGGCTCTATCCGACACGCCCTCCAGCTACGTCGGCGAAGGCGGCAACGCGGTCATCGTGAATGCCGGCGCGACCGCGCTCGAGTTCGGCACTCCAGCGGCTGGCAGCGACGCAGATGGCGTCACGCTGGACTACTCGACCACGGAACAGGCGACTGATCGGCTCGACGAGGCCGGCGCCACGATCTACCAAAAGACGATCTTGAACGCCGGCAACCTGGCGACTGGCACCGTCAATATCGCTCACGGCATCACCACCCTGGCCAATGTTGTGGCATGGCGGGGCTGGGCAGATCGCAGCAACGGTTCGCAACTGCCTCTCCCATTCCCAAGCGGCGGCTCGACTTTCGTCGTTTCGCTTCAGATCAATGCGACCAACCTCATCCTCGGTGTCGGCACCGGCTGGACTGGCGCGGGCCTCGTGTTGTCGAATGCCCGGATGACCATCTTCTACACTAAGGTTTAACTCATGACCGCAATGCCCCCCCAGGTGACGACCCCCACGATTCCGGGGCAGTTGGCGCCAGTCCCGCAAGGACAAGCACCAATATCGCAGCAGCAGATGCAGGGCTTGCCTCCAACGGGCCTGCAAACGCAGCTGAATGGATTGAACCAGGTCTACCAGAACGTCCAGGGCGCCACGGCTATGGACCCGTCGTCGCCAGGCGACACGATGACCTACGGCTACAATGTCCGAGCTCAGCAGTTCGGGCAGAACCAGCAGAGCGGCGCATTGCAGCTCGGCCAGCAGCAGCAGCAGGGTGTCAACGGCGGTTCGCTCGACGCGATGGCGCGCAACATGGCGCAGCGCTACGGCATGTCGATCGGGCGCGGCCGGCTAGTCGATGAAGCGGGCAACTTCCTCTACACGCCCAAGCAACTCGCGGAGGCTTCCGGTGGCACGATGACCATGGGGGAAGCTGCCGCGAACATGAACTACATCTCGCAGGCGCTTACGAAGAAGCAAAACGAGAAGCAGCAAGCGCTTGGCTTGGCCGCGATCCAAACGGGACTAGGCCAGGTGCAACAGCGCGGCCGTGGCTCACTGTCGTCGATGATGGGCGGTCAGTATGAGGCGATGGCCGATCTTTACGCCAACAAGGAATACGAGGCGGCAGACTTCAGCTACTACATCCAAAAGGAGTTCAGCGACATTCAAGTCGAGCTCCAACGTCGCTACGAGAAGATGGCCAAGGATCACGCTCGCGGTAAGTTCTGGTCCGGCATCGTCGTGACGGCGATCGGCATGGCTAGCGGTAACAACATCATGACCGGGCAGGGTGTTGCTGCCATCACGGAGTCAGCCGGATCAACGGGGTATTTCTAATGGCAAGGACAAGCAAGACAGTTATCGGCAAGGGCTCAGGAGCGATGAGCGATCGCATGATGCGCGCGGAGGAAACCGGCCAACGCCGGGTGATGGCCGAGCGTGAACGCGGCGATCGAATCAACCGTGAAGGCAAGCAGGACATGCGCCAGCTTACCCAAGGCTTCGTGAGCTCTATTGCTGCCAAGGAGCAGAGCGACCAACGCGCCGATCAGTTCTCTTCCAGCCAGGCACAGCAGGCCAGCCAGTTCGATCGCTCTCAAGCGAACGCTGAAGCACGCACCGACCTTGCGGGCAGAGAGGCCGGCTTCGAGCGCGGGCCCGGCGGCGGTCGCGCAGCACAACTCGAGCAGGAGATGCAACGCGGCGGTCAGCAGATGGCTGGCGGGCCGGGTGCTCAGGGTGCGACCGGTGGTCGCGGACCAGGCGAGCTCAACAGCGAGGACCAAGCTCGACTCCAAGGGCAAGTGTCGCAGCCTATGGAGCTCGATGGGCAGTGGCGTTCGACGGGCGAACGCGATCAGCAGATGGCGGACAAGAAGAAGGGCGATGCGTTCAAGGCTGACACGCAGCGCATAAACGCGGAGACCGCACGCTTCAACGCAGAGATGCGCGCCGACGAAGCTGGCGCCAAGTATCAGCAAGCCGGCATGAAGGGTGAGAATGAAACGCAGCAGGAGATCGCCGCGATACTCGCGAAGCCGATCAACCAGAACGTTGCGAAGTTCGACCGCTTCCAGAACCAGGAAGGATCCGATCAGGACTGGGGCGACCTCTCATCCATGGTTGGCGAATCGAACGAGTTCAACGCGGAGCTCAAGGCCGACATCGACGCGAAGAGCTACACGCCGCGTGTGCAGCAGTTCATGCGCGCGCAGATCAGCAAGGAGTCGTTGAAGTTCATCGTTCGCACCGGCGCAACATCCAACCTCGAGATCGACTGGACGGCGCCGCAGATGCGTCAGTTCACCGAACAGGTCGCACAAGTCAACGCCATGGCGAAGACGATGGGCCCCGAGTTTGCGCAGATGGCCGGCATCCATTCGGTCAAGGACAAGATGGCGTTCGTGCAGACGCAGGCCGCGATGATGGTCTTGTCCGGCATGGATCAATACCGGCAAGCCGACACTGACGGCAACGGCTTCGTGATGGGCGACGAAGTTGCCGGCCTGAATATGAGTGGCCAGAGCCAGCAGGAAGATCCAACTGGTGGTGCGCCGCCGAGCATGGGGCAACAACCAGAACCAGGCATGGAACAACAGCAGGGCATCGATCCGAACGCGGTGAGCTCGCAGGACCGCACCGGCACAAGGCATCGCGTCACGAGTGACGAAGAGACACAGCAGGCCATCGCAGATCGCAAGGCCGGCAAGCACACGCCCCCGGCCGACCAACGCCAGAGGCCAACCCGTGGCAGAACGACTCCATTGACCGGCGGATACCACTAGGAAAACATGAGCGGAGACCCAGCGCGGCTGATGCCGGAGACGGATCGTTTGTCGGCTCCAGCGCAGCACGCGCCGGAAACCGACCCCATGAACGCAACAGGCGATCTGTCTGGTGCGGATCAATCTCTGCTCCGACGCAGGGCCGCGCATAAGACGCTCGACACGAAGATGCGCGGGCTCGACCCGCTGACAACCACATCGCCGATCGGCGGGCCGATCCCGTGGCAAGTGGAGATCGAACGTCGTTGGGGGCTCGAGAAGGAGCGCAACCAGAAGATGAACGACGGCGTGTTTGGCAACCCAGAGAGTGGGTGGGGACAAATCAAGGCGGGGATGGACGACATCTTCAAGCGCTACAAGGAGCGCAACGAAGAAGCGCTCATCAAGAAGCCGAACAACGAAGAAGAAGCGATGGCCCAGATGCAGCAGATGCAGCCGGTCAGCGTTGATCCCAACGATCTCGCGAACCTTCGACAGATGGCGGTCAAGCTCGACCAAATGATGAAGGCGATCGATCCGCGAACGTCGTTCTGGACGGACCCGCGCACGAAGAAGTATGCCGATTGGCTCAACCGCGAAGCCGGTGGAGGGCAAGCAGGTTTCATGACGAGCGGCGAGCAAGAGCTCAACATTGGTGCTGTTGGCACGGCCGCGATGGCTGGCGTCGAGCTCATCGAAGGAACCGCAGACTTCGGCACCAACCTGGTGCTCGGTGGGTGGGACTTGGGGCGCCAAGGCATCCTCGCGATGAACGGTCCCGACATGGGGCCGTTGATGCCAACCAACTACATCGAGGGCGACGACGGCAAGCTCTACGACAACAGTGCGAAGGCGCCTGCGTTCCTTGAGTCAACGGCGATGATGTGGGCGGCGGCTACGGATCAGAACGTGAGCAAGTTCGCTTCGGAGTTCGGCCGCACGCGCGAGCTCGAGGTTGCCAGTCGCAACGGATTCCAGACCGTGGTTCTCGGTGCGTCGCGCATCGCCGGCATGGGTGCGGGCTTTGGTCTCCCGGCTGGCCTGGCAATGAAGGGCGGCGCGAAGCTCTTCGGCGGTTTGACCTCCAAGGGCCTTCAGGGTCTCGGCACGCTCAGGCTCGGCAAGGGCCTGAAAGAGAGCGAGCGCGCGCTAAAGATCATCAAGACGATGGGCTCGGGGCTCGGCGCAGCGGTCGGTAACGGCATGGCCGAGAGCGCGGCCTATGGTCGAGTCGATGGCTACGGCAAGTCGTTCATGCACGGCATGGCGATGGCACCGGTGCTGATGGGCATCGGCCACATGGGCCGAAAGACTGAGTGGCTCCTCAAGAACCGCACGAAGATGCCGAAGATGGCTGCGACGGCGATCGGCCAGGCGATGGAGGGCGTGGGCTTTGGCGCCATGGAATCGCACTTCCCCGAGTTGCTGCCGGCGGCGTGGGGCTTCATGAAGAACCCCAACGAGGACACGTGGGAGACCTACGCCAAGAACGTCGCGGGCTTCATGATGTTCTCCATCGCGTCGCGCGGCCGCAGCGTCAACCCGGCCCAGGCGCCGGCACGGGCCCAGATGGACGCTCGTGTGAGTCGCCGGCGGGCAGGCGAGCAAGCCGCCCAGGAGGGCGCACAAGGGCCTGAAGCCGAAGTGGGTCAGATGAGCCGAGCGACCCGGTCTGCGGATCCTGCGACGCGACAGAGGGCCACTGAGCAGCTGAAGCAGCGCGAGACGGAGACCGACGTGCAAGAACTGGGGCTCGAGGGCCCCAACGAGCGCACCGTGCGCGACGCTGGCGAGACTTTGGCCGAGCCGAGCACCAGGGACATCACAGTTCGCAAGGGGCTCAGCGAGACCGAGGGCAAGGCGCTGGAGGCATCCCAGATGGAGGGGCTGCGCACCAAGCTCAAGGAGGCCAAGTCGATGGGCGAGCGCAAGGCGATCATCAACGAGATGCGTGTTGCGGAGCAGCGTTCGGCGTCTTCGGGCGACCGTGTGGAGCTCGGCGAGGGGCAGGGCCTGGAGTTCACCGAGGGGCAGGGCGGCGTCAGTGAGTGGCGCGTGCGCGGCAAGGACGGCGAGCTCATCGGCGGCGGCAGCTTCACAGCCAAGGGCGGCAAGGCCGAGATCCACAACGCCGAGATCGTCGAAGCGCACCGGGGCAAGGGCATCTACACGAAGGTGGTCGAGCAGCTGAAGCAGCGCTACCCGGAAGGGCTCGAGAGTGTCCACCAGGAGCCGGGCGCCAAGCGAGCTCACGAGAAGGCGGGTGAATCACTTCTGCGACCTGACGAGCGGAAGAGGCTGATGGAAGAGGAGAACATGACTTCTGCGGAGGTCGATACTTGGGAGGCCGAGATACGCGGCGGCGATGTTGGCGGCGACGAGCTCGAGGTGCGGCGCAAGGACTTTGCGTCCAAGGCCGGCGAACGCAGCGGGCCGCAGTCGTTGCAGGTTCCCCCGACGCGCCAGGTGGAGCCGAGCGCCAACGTGAAGCCGGTGCGGGCATCCGACATTGAGCTCGAGATGGAAGGCCGCTCGGGCTCCAAGGGCATCCGCATTCCGCTCACGTCGATTCGTGTCGGCGGCAAGAAGCCAGACGCAGTGCGCGTGGCATCACGCAGCGGCAAGCTCGGCGGGCCGGCGCTTGGTCACTTCAAGTTCTTCGAGAACATGATGCGCTCGCGGGAGGGCCGCGACCTGGTGGTTCAGTCGCACGAGTGGTCGCACGCGATGCACCGGCACACAGCCGGCAAGCGGGGCAAGGACTTCATGCCGGCCGCGAAGGAGCAATACAAGAAGCTGCCGGACGATGTCATCATCGAGATCGACACCATCCTCAAGGACTACCCCGGACAAGAGAAGCTCCCGAAGGCCGTGCGGTGGATGGAAGCGTGGGCAGAGTGGAACGCGCGCAATCTGTTGGGTGAGGTTGGGCTCGGCCAGAAGCTGCCGGCGCTGACCAAATACTTCCAAGAGTGGCTCGCGCAGCCAGAGCAAGCGCACATGCGCATCCAATACAACCGCATCCAAGACATGCTCGCGCGCTACAACGCGCAGGGAAGTCTTGGTCGCGTGCGTCAGAGCATCGTGCTGAAGACCGACAAGCCGACAGAGAGCCAACTCGCCGGCATCGGTCCAGTCGTTAGGGCTTACCGCAAGCTGCGCACGGGCATCACGAAAGCGATGGTCGATGACATGATCGAGCTCAAGCAGACGCAGGACAAGCATCTTGAGATGGCCGGCGTCAAGCCGGAGGACGTGCCGATCAACGAAGACCCGGCGCGCATGTTCGACGCGCTGCGCATGACCGCTGGAAAGACAGCGGAGCGGTTCGTCACTGACGGCATCCGCCTTCCCGGTGGGCAGAAGATCCCTGGCCTAAAGCAAGTGCTTGAGCCGGCAACCAAAAACTCGGAAGCCTTCTACAGCTACGTGGTCGCGCGCCGCAATCTCGAGCTCTTCAGGAAGGGCAAGTCAGTGCAGCTACCGCCGCAGGACTACGCCGAAGCGATCAAGCAACTCGAGGAGCTGCACCCAGAGTTCCGCAAGGCAGCGGATGGCATCAAGCTGTGGACCGATGCGCTCGTTGACTATGTCGCGCGCAGTGGTGGCATGAACGAAGCCAACGCGCAACGCATCAAGGATTCGTCGGCGCTCTACGTGCCGTTCTTCCGTGCGATGGAGGGACCAGGCAAGAGCGCTGGCAACCGTGGCGTCGCGGAGAAGGGCACCGGCCTAATGAAGATCAAGGGCAGCACGCTCGAGATCCGCGATCCGCTCGTTGCTCTCCAAGAGGTTGCCGCTTCGATGGTCGCGAAGGCGCATCAGAACCAAGTGATGACGGCGCTCTACAAGATGGCGCTGACGCACGAAGCCGGTGGCCTGGCGACGATCGTTCCGCGCAGCAAGGTGCCGAGCGATCACCCGGTCGCGATGATGCTCGACATGATCGAGAAGAAGATCGAGGTGCCCGAGGAGCTCCGCGATCACGTGGGGGAGATCTTCGACGTGTTGCGCGACTTGGATGCAGTCGATCCGCAGATCATCACGACGTTTGCGCAAAAGGTCATCCCGACTGGCGAGCGCGCGATCGTCGCCTACACCCCGCACTTGACTCCAGAGGAGATGCAGCGCATCACTTCGCAGGGGACGCACGGCGCCAAGAACGAGCGACTGATATGGCTCGAGCTCGACACGAAGGCATACGAGGCGATGATGGGCATCGACAAGATGCCGCACTTGCCGGAGAACCTGCAAGGCATCATGAAGCTGTTGCAGGCGCCGCGTGACCTGGTGCGCTTCTTCGCGACCGGTGTCTCGCCTGGCTTCGTCGCAGCCAACGCGATCCGCGATGCTTTGTCCGAGCCGCTGTTCTCGAGGCAGGGCAAGTTCCGCCCGTTCGGCGGTCTCATCAACATCGTGCGCGGCGCCATCGAGTATCACAAGAACGGCGAGATGCGCGAGCTCTACGAAGAGCTTGGAGTCAAGACGAGCTCGTTCCTCAACGAAGGCCGTCAACGCGAGATCGCCGGCCAGAAGGCGGGCGGGCTATGGGAACAGTTCAAGCGCCCGTTCAAGAAGATGGAAGAGGTGATGTCGCACCCCGAGAACTACTTGCGCATGGCGAAGTTCAAGGACGCATACAACGCAGCCATCAAGTCAGGCAAGACCGAGGAGGTCGCGCGGCTAGAAGCGCTCGAGGAGGGCAAGGAGCTCATGAACTTCGCGCGCGCCGGCGTCGTGTCGCGGATCCTGAACCAGATGATCCCCTACTTCAACGCGGGCATTCAAGGCAAGCGCAAGTTCTGGAGTCAGCTGGTGGCTGGTGGTGACGCGAAGGGCGACGCAGCGAAGGCGCGCGTGCAGCGCGGAACGATCCTCAACGGCCTGGCACAGATCACCGTCCCTACGATGCTGTTGGCCTACCTCAACAAAGACGAGGAGTGGTATCACGACTTGCCGCAGTGGCGGAAGACGCACTATTGGAACACCAAGATCGGTGACGACATCATCTCGATCCCGAAGCCATTCGAAGCAGGCGCGATCTTTGGCACTGCGCCGGAGATGGTCTTCGACCGGTTCCTTCAGCAAGCGAACCCGGTTGAGATGCAGGAGTTCTTGAAGGTCGCGGCCGGCAGCTACATGGAAGGGCTCGGCTCGTTTATGCCGGCTTTTCTCCGACCGCTTGTTGAAGTCGGCACCAACTACGACTTCTTTAAGGGTCGTCCAATCACTCCTGATTGGATCGCGCGGTCGCAAAAGCCCAGCGAACAAAGCACGTTTTACACAACGGCGACCGCGCGCATTATTAGCAAGGCATTCAACGGCGTGATGACGCCGATCGAGATCGAGCAGTTCCTTGGGAGCTCGACTGCGGGCGCCGGCGTCTCGGCAATGCGCATGGCCGACCAGATGTTTGGCATGAAGGACCACCCACTAATGGATGGTGGATGGGGCGCGATAATGAAGAGCGCGAGCGGCGCCGATCGCTTCACCAAGCAAACAGAGCACGGGCAATCCGCTGCGGTCACGGACCTTTACGAGCTCAGCAAGGATCTTGACCAACGCAGCGACGAGCTAACATCGAAGGAGCAGCGTTTGCGCAAGAAGGTCAATGCGGTGAAGCGTGACATCAGCGACTTGCGCAAGAAGCAACGAGCGGGGAGGATGACAAGAAGTCAAGCCGAGCGACGCGCGTTCGAACTGGCCAAGCCACTTGTTCAGGAGACCCGATGAAGAAATCTATTCTGATGCTGATGCTATGTGGCGGATGCGTCGCACCCACTGAAGCCGAGAAGATGACCTACAACGTCATCGCGCCGGCGCACCGCATCTACGTCGAGATCGACCCGACGATGACGGCCATTCAGAAGCAGGCCCGTTACGACTTGCTCGAGACCTGGCGCATTGCCGTGGGGGCACCGAAGTGAACGTCGAATCATTGCTGGCGAAGATCGCCAAAGACTCCGGCGTCACCGATCCCGATCGCATTCTGTTGATCTCGCGCATCTCCGCGAACTACCTGCAACTAATGTCGCAGAAGATCTCCGGCGTCGATGTCACAACCGAGCTCGCGATCGTCGAAGCGTCCGTTGCCAACCTTGACCGCGCTCTGCGCCAGGTCATCAGCAACAACCTGCAAGCGTTCTTGCTGCAAGTCACGCAGAGCGTGCTCGTCAAGCTGGTGATGCCCTAATGGAAGAGGCCGTCCAATGGATGCTCCAGGGCGGGGCGCTGGCAATCCTCGTTTACATCGTCATCTGGACGACGCGGACGGGCGCACCTGGTCTGTTCGATGCGCTAGGAGGAATCCGGGGCGCCGTCGAGAAGAACACGGTTCGCACCGAGCAGACAGAACAGACGATGCGCGAGCTCACGTATGCCGTGCGGCGCATGGCCGAGCAGCACGGCACCGTGGGCGACGCAACAATGGCTACACTCAGGCACAATGAGAAACCTCGCGATCCTCCTGGTCACGTTGGCTAGCTGCGCCGGCGAACCGTCGAGTTCCCAAGGTATAGATACCTTGGGAAACGCGCACCTTGATGAACCTCCAACGGTTTGGGCTCAGGCCAAGA
>TARA_R110000803_G_scaffold63443_5_pt1 | contig 10125 bp, 17 predicted proteins | sample TARA_R110000803 | Tara Oceans TARA_R110000803 (sample SAMEA4397772) | marine metagenome | biome: Polar Biome; feature: [SRF] surface water layer (ENVO:00010504); material: water (ENVO:00002006), including particulate matter (ENVO:01000060) such as... | depth 5 m | reverse complement strand
TTAGTAGGTGCAAAGGAATTAATCCACGATAAACTACTAAAGAAAGGAAATCCCGAATGGTTGGACTTTATAGCATCAGCAATTCCAATTATAATGTTTGTAATACTTTTAAACAAATGAGAAATAGAATAGTAGGAAATTGGAAAACAAGTTTAATTGGTGCTATTGCATTGGTTGGATTAGGTATTAATGTTTATAACAACGGACTTTCAGTAAGTGATTTTTTATTACTTGCAGTCGGTGTTGGGTTTATAGTGTCAAAGGATAAAAGTTATGGCAAATAGTGGTGATGTATTAAAAGCAATTAACGAGGGAAACATTGCACAAGCAGAGATAAATGTTACTATGTTGGGCAAAATATCAGCCATATCCAATAACCTTAGCGATATGAAAACAGACCAAGGACTAATAAATATAAAAGTTTTAGGCTATTTAGAGAACAATGATAAGACTGATGAGAAAGGTATCATAAATAGAGTTCACGATGTAGAGGAGAGCGTTGAAACAATGAAAAACCAAAGAAAGATATTTCTAGGCGTTATTACTGTTTTTGGTATTATAGGTGGTGCTTTATTAAAGATGTTTAAAAGCTAGTTATGAGTAAATACTTTAAAGAGATTGAGCAAAATATGAATGTTAGGTTTCTTGATAAGTTGGACCAAGCAAGAGAATTAGCTAATATTCCTTTTCATATCAATTCAGCATTCAGAACTAAAGAAGATAATGACAGGGTAGGTGGTAAACACAATTCTAGTCATTTATGGGGTTTAGCAGTCGATATAAAAGTAACTGATAGTAGAACACGCTTTATTGTTTTAAGTGCCTTAATTAGTGTTGGTTTTAATCGTATAGGGATAGCTGATACATTTATTCACGTTGACGATGATAACGCAAAAGATTTTAATGTAATTTGGACTTATTAATGAAAAAATACATTCCATACTTAATAATTATAATCTTAGCTTTACTCTATTTCAATAAACCCGAGATAGTAAAAACTAAAACAGTAACCAATACTATAATCAAAAAAGTAATTGATACAGTTGACAATACTAAGCCGACCAAAATAGAAAAGGTATTTATTAAGATAGTAGATACCATTAGAACAAATGACACTATTGAAAAGGTAGTGTATAAGGATAGATTGGTAAATAAATACACATATATAGATACTTTAAAGAATGGTGTCTTAGAAAGCGTTATATTAGCTGATAAGATATACAAAAGAGATGTTAAACTAACTACCTTTGACAAAGAAACTACAACCACCACCACAAACTACATTGTAAAATCTAATCTATGGATAGGAACGGACTTAAATATTAATAAAAGCATACAATCTCAAAGTCTTAAACTATACTATCAACACAAAGATAAATTCATTCTAAGCGGTGGTATCGGTTATAATTACGCTTTTAAGAGTACTTATTATAGCGTTGGTTTAGCTATTAAGTTTTAGTAAATTTTCTACGAATATTACTCGATGTTACCATCTGCGTCATACTCTTTTCAACTTCTCATAAAAAAGCATTAAAACGCTTTTTATCATATAGTTGTACGCAATAAAAATTACTTGCGTACTAGTATATTTACAGGCTCTTTACCTTTTTCAATAAGCAATTTATCTGCTGCTAATGCCGCATCTCGTTCTGTTTTATAACATTTATGCCCCTTACCAAACATCGCCAATCTTCTAAAATAAACGTTGTCATTAATCATCATCTTATCAACGTATTTATATTTACTTTTTTCATATTTAGCTGCTTTCCGTGCCATTTAACCGTAATTTTAAAAGCGTACAACATTGTATAAAGTTAATACACTATGATGGTAAGTACTTTAATTTAAACGTTTGTGCAAAGCGTACTAACCTTATACTTTGCCGTTAAAATATTGTGTGTTTGTTATCTTGTTTTCGTACATAATCAGCATATTCTTTGAAATGCTGATATAATTTATCAATGTGTCCTAGACTAACTATTAATTCAATGTAGTCTTTACCATACTTGCATTTAAAATAATCTTTTGGTGCTTTCATAGCCTTAAAAGATATGGGTTAATCTCGCTATTTGCCCAAACTCCGGATGATGTATAAATCCCTCTACTGCTTTGGGTGCTCCTTTATATCCATTGCGATCATGCCATGAGTCAGTACCTGATGGACTCCGTAAACTTTCAACAGTTACATTAATAAAGTCTTTAGCTGTTTTGTGATGTACATGATGAGTATAAAAATATCTATGCTCTCCATATGCCCATAAATCTTTTGCCTCAATACTCATTAATGATCCTAAATCCTGCTGTTTAGCTCCATCTCCATGAGTTGATCCGATTATATTTTTGCCATAAGCATAATATTTCCGGTGTGATATACTACAATCAAATTTTATATTCTTACAGTCTTTAAAGTATGTTTGGATTACATCAGCCAGGAAAAATCCATTTGTATAATCATGGTTACTTGGATTAAATACAAAGTGGACATCTGCAACACTTAACAGCATCTGTAACACATCAATGTATAATTGTTTCGCTATTAAGAAATTAGTGTACCACATACCATCTGTATCTTGAGGAGTGCCGGATGTAGTTTTTCTTTGTGGTGTATCAATATGCAATATATCATTACCTCCTATAAATAGGATTTTATCAATGTTAAATCCATTTGCTTTTTGTAATATACCTCTAACACCATCTAAGACTCTCTTAACTGCTATTTGACTATTATACTCCTCTCCAGTCTCAAATGCAGTAGCTAACTTACCTATATGTATATCAGCAGGATCAACCACTAATAAATGGCCATCCTTTAATTTGTCTCTCTTTATCTTTGGGAATTTAGGAGTAAACTCCTTAATGTCTTTAAGTATCTCATCCCTTAAGTCTAAATAAGTCTTTTCAAGTTGGGCCACATATAAAGGATTTTTAACGAATATACTTGATCCCTTATCCTTTTTCCATAAATGCTTAACATTGTCCGGAGATACTTGTAATGATGAGCAGGAGTCTATTATACCCTGGTTTCTCCTATTAATAATCTCATCTGCTTGGTGCTGTTTAATCACATACCTTGCACCATTGGTATTTAAAGTATTGTTTAATTGGAGCTTTAAATGTAAAGCCTCCTCATTGGTTAACCTCATTCTCTTTTTACCACTCATAATAATTGAATTTTTGTTAAAGTTCTGTAAACTTACAACTTATAAATGATTTAAACAAATAACAAAGAAATAGTACATAATATTTGTATATGTTAATTATACTTTGTAGTTTAGCCAAATAAATAAATATATTATGGGTGATAATCAAGAGGGTTTTGATGATTTTATGGAGTGGCTTAACTCTATTAATGAGAGATTTGAGAAAATGGAGGAGAGCAATCACATCTATAATATAAACTCAATTTTAATAGATTTAGACATTAAACCAATTAAATAGATATGAAATCATCACAGGCACATTATGACAGTACAAAGGATTATGATTTAATTGATGTAGCATTAGATTATAACCTCAACTTCTTTAGATTTAATATCTTAAAGTATGTTGTTAGAGCAGGTAAGAAGCAAAACGAACTAGGCGACTTATTAAAGGCTCAAGATTACTTAAATCGTGAGATAGAATATTTAAGAAATAAACAATAATAAGATGGAGGTAAATATAATGAGAGATGAGCTTAATGAAGTTCTAGGGATGGCAGATAAAATTAAGGTGGACCATCAGCAGGTGGCTGATAAGCTAAAATACAGTTATGTATATATTGCTAAGATTAGGTCCGGAGAAAGGTGTAATAAAAATACTAAGGAAAACCAGGATTTAATGCAAAAGATAATCATAGCTTACAGAAAAGAGATAGAGATATTATTAACTAACTTAAATGTAATATATAATGAAATTAACTAAGATATTACTAACAGCATTAGCATGGACTTTGATAACATACCTCAGTCTATGCATAGAATCAGGAGAGGCAAATATCAATAACTTTGATAATAATCAACTTAAAATCCTTATCTTTTTAGGATGGTTGCCAGGTATTGTTATTGGAATGCTTAGATATTTAGAGGATTAATATAGAAACGTGGGAAACCCTAACTCACTTTAATTTTAGGGTATTAATTAAATTTATATATTATGGCACGATTAGAACGCCCAACACAAAAGAGTGAAAACCCAACAAAGAGGTTTTTAAAATGGAAAAGCAATGATAAATGTTTTTCCTATTACGACAAAGAGAACGCTAAAAATGTTGATGTAGCTCTCCCTTTTAAATTCTTATTCTTAGAGCATTATCATACTGTAAAAGGATGGAATGATGCATCTGAGAGCAGTATTTACTCTAATGAGGTTTATGCTATTGGATCAACAGAACTAACAGTTAAGGCTTTTAAAGGCTCATCTCCTATTGCAGTTGGATTATACAAAGAGAATAAGACTAAAATTGTAGAGGCAGGTGGTAAATACCACAGGAGTATTTATGTAATGAATGAGGATGGAGAGATTATTAATATCTCTTTAAAAGGTGCAGCAGTTAGATCTTACTCTGATTTTTATAGTGATAATAATCAATTACTAGATAATCAATGGATTGAGGTTAATGATGCAACAGATGGTAAGAAAGGGAGCATTAAATACTCTACTCCTAACTTTACAATAGGAGGAGCTATTGGGAAAGATGCAAATGCATTAGCAGATACAGCAGTATCATCATTACAAAATTATATGGATGTTTATACTGGTAAAACAGTAGTAAAGGATGAGATAACAGAGGACCAAGTAGCTGTTGAGGTAGAGGATAATGATGAGATACCTTTTTAATGAGTAAAGATTTACACTTTGAGATGCGTGAGCGAGAGCTTGGGCATCTCATCTCTCAAGCTGAGAGTGGAGATATTAGAGCATTAGGGTTATTTGCTGAGATTAAGAAGTTAAAGCAATTATACACAGATGCTGAAAAGGAGCTACTAGATTTAGCGCTTAATCAATCTGAGGAGTATTCAGAGAAAACATTTAGTGAGGATGGTTATCTATTCGAGAAAAGGAACGGAGCTAGGAGGTTTGACTATAAGGCTATCATGGAGTGGAAAATAGCAGATGCTAATAAAAAGGAGATAGAGATTAAATATAAAACTGCATTCCTATCTTATGAGAAAAATATCAGATCAGTTGATGATAATGGTGAGCTACTGGAGTTGCCAATTGCAAAGTACTCTAATGATACATTAATAATTAAAAAGTTATAGTATGCAAAGATTAGAGAATGAATCAAATGAGGATTTTAAGCTAAGACGTAAGGCTAATAAAGTAGCATTAAAGATTAAGAAAATGGGATATTTACACCATGATTCCAGTATCAAAGGACCAAGAGTAAATAAAATAATAATTCAGTTAAATAAAAACAAATAATTTCTTTCTTTCTTTTGTGTAAAACCTCACTATTAATTTAGTGAGGTTTTTTTAGTTAGTGCAGTAGTGCACTTATACCCCTTTCTATACCCCCCCACCAAAAAAGAGGGGTGTAAATTAGAGGGGGGGGTCTAAAACTCAATCCAATGTGCACTAATTTACTAAAATATACAACAAACTCAATGAGAATAGGAGATGCAGGAGGGCACAATCCAATTACTAAACCACACTATTTTAGTACTAATGTGCACTTTTGAAACTTATTAACATAAATTTGCGTATTAAATAAATTTGATTATCTTTGACATTCGAGAGTAGTGGCTCAATAACAACAACTTTAACAGCCTCCTTATTGATAAGTGCCACTACCTTTGATATAAGGAGGCTTACTTTTACATAATGAGAGATATAAAAATATCAGTATTCAAAACCCTATTTGAGTCTAAAGACGTACCTTACAACCTATCCCTTAAGAAAGTATTAGAAAGGATAAAAGAGGGTAAGTCTAAGGATAGAGTGGAACTTATTAGGAAATCAAAAACTAAAGATATTGCATCAGCTAATAAAAAGAAATTACCTTGTATCTTATTTGGTGGTACCTTTAAGAATAGGTCCATTAAAGGATTAGATATACACTCAGGTCTATCTATTGTAGATTTTGATGGCTATCCATCTAAAGAGATAATGGAGCAGGAGTTTAAGAAACTTACATCAAATCCTCACTTTATAGCTGTATTTGTCTCTCCATCAGGAAATGGATATAAAGGTATTATTAAGATACCTATCTCAACAGCTAAAGAACATTCTAAATACTTTAAGGCATTCCAAAAGGAATTTGAGTTTGATTACTTTGATATATCTAATTCTAATGTAGATAGGGTATGCTTTGAATCTTATGATCCTAACATCTATATAAATTGGGATGCTGAGCTGTTTAATCCAGTATTAATAGAGAAAGGATATACAGTACATGAGAGAGTGCCTTTGTTACCAATTAATGATGAGATGGTTATTATTGATAAAATAATGGGATTTGATTGGCAAAAGGACTTTAATGAGGGAGAGAGAAATGCATTTATCTTTGACTTAGCAGGTGCATTTTGTGAGTATGGTATAAGCCAAACTACTACAAATGGCTACATAATGAATAATGTAATACATGGAGAGTTTAAGCAATCGGAAGTATCTACAACTATAAAGAGTGCCTTTAAAACAAGAGCAGCAAACTCAAAGTATTTTGAGGATTGGAGCAAAGTGGATAGGATTAAGATAGATTTAAAGAAAGGCAAGGATAAAGTATTAAAGATACATAAAATATCAGAGGATGTATATGATGAGATTAAAGAGGAGACTGAGGCTGAGGATTTTTGGAGCATAGACCAAAAAGGAAAGGTTACAATTATACCTATAAAATATAAGTTCTTTTTAGAGCGTAATGGGTTTAAAAAACACTTTGTAAATGACTCAGAAAAACCTACTTTGGTTAAGATTGATAGTAATAAGGTAGAGGTAACCTCAACAGCTAAGATAAAGGATTTTGTATTAGATTATCTTATAGAGGTTAAAGCCACAGATGTATGGAATTATTGTGCTAATTACCAAAACCTATTTAGTGAGCAGTATCTATTAATGTTGGAGTCAATAGACTTATTAATGTTGGCTGATGTTAGAGGTACATCTTACATATCATTTAGAAATGGCATCCTGGAGGTAAATAAAGATGATATTAAGTTAGTTGATTACATTGATGTTGATGGTTATGTATGGAGATCTCAGATAATTGATAGAGATTGGAGAGATGTAGAAAAGGATGATAATGATTACAAGCAGTTTATTAGTAATATCTCTAATAAAGAGCCAATAGCAATGGAGTGCGTGTTAGGTTATATGCTGAGCACCTATAAGAATAGGAGTAATAATAAGGCCATTATCTTAAATGATGAGGTTATATCTGAGAATCCGGAGGGAGGTACAGGTAAGGGACTGTTAATACAGGGCCTTACACATATCAGAAAAACAAGTATAATTGATGGAAAGCAGTTTGATAGCAAGAAATCATTTGCCTATCAAACAGTAAGTTTAGATACTAAGATATTAGTATTTGATGATGTAAAGAAAAACTTTGACTTTGAGGATAAGTTTAGTTTAATTACTGAGGGTATTACTTTAGAACGTAAAAACAAGGATGCTGTTAAGTTAAATGTACATGAGAGTCCAAAGATAATGCTATCTACAAATTATGCCATTAAAGGAGCAGGTAACAGCCATGATAGGAGGAGGCATGAGATAGAGATAGCACAGCATTATGGAGTAAACAACTCTCCGGAGGATGAGTTTAGCAAAGAGTTATTTGATGAGTGGGATGCTGAGGAGTTTAATAGATTTGATAATTACATGATGTATTGCTTACAGACCTATTTAAGACTTGGGTTGGTTAAGCAGAACGCTAAAAACATAGTACTTAGAAAGTTTATAGCAGAGACATCAATGGAGTTATTTGAATGGGCAGAGGATGTAGATAATCTACCTTTAAATATAAGGAATGATAAAAAAGGATTATTTGAGGCATTTACTAATGAGTATAAAGACTTTAATAAGTGGCTTACTAGAAAGAGATTTAATATTTGGATGCAGAAATATGCTACTTATAAAGGGTTTGAGTTTACTCAAGGCTCCAGCAATGGCTTTAGATGGTTTGAGATTAATAACGGAGTAGAGGTAGAGGATAACAACGAAGTACCATTTTAGATATGAGAAAAGCAATTCAAATACTAGAGGAGTATAATAATGATATTAAACAGGCTTTAAAATTAGCAGTAGATTGTGAGAATGAGGATGATTTAGCTGAGATAAGAGGTAGGCACTCAGATATTACATCAGCTATTAATGCCTTAAGACATTTTAAATACTTTACATTCAGTAAAAGGAATGATTATCCATCTATTATTAATCTATCAATGGAGGAGATTAATGAGTATATTAATCAAATGGAGCAGGAGAGGATAAGTAATGTAAATTATAATAAATATCTTACCTCAAGAAAGCAACAATTTAATAATAAACTAAAGAAACTAACTAAATTAAGAGGGATATGATAAACATAACAAACGAGGATAATATCAAGTTAATGGCTAGATATGAAGATAACCACTTTGATTTAGCTATTGTAGACCCGCCTTATGGCATAAATGTTAAAACAAGAGTGTTTGATGATGGTAAAAAATGGGATAGTGAAATTCCTACAAAAGAATACTTTAATGAGTTGTTTCGTATTTCTAAAAATCAAATTATTTGGGGTGGCAATTACTTTTTAGATTATTTAGGAGCTACTCCTTGTTTTTTAATTTGGGATAAGAAAATGACAGATAAACACCTTATGAGTATGAGCGAAATGGCTTGGACTTCTTTTAAAACAAAAAACTTAATATTTAGACAACCACCTGTTGGAGATAGAGGTTTTTACAATATTGATGGAACTCGAATACATCCAACTCAAAAAAGTATTAAACTTTATGAATGGCTACTAATGAACTACGCAAAAGAAAATGATAAGATACTAGACACACATCTTGGAAGTGGCTCAATAGCTTTAGCTTGTCATAATTTAGGTTTTGATTTAACAGCGTGTGAATTAGATAAAGAATATTATGAAGCATCATTAAAAAGACTATCGGAACACACATCACAAATAAGAATGTTTTAATATGTATCAATTAAGAGATTATCAGACAGAGCTATCCGTTAAGGGAGCAGAGGTATTAGAAAGGTTAAAAATAGTCTATTATGCTATGCAGGTAAGAACAGGTAAAACTCTAACAGCATTAGAGACTGCTAAGCTATATGGAGCTAAAAAAGTGCTATTCCTTACCAAAAAGAAAGCAATACACTCTATCCAACATGATTATGATAACTTTGAGTATTCTAAGCACTTTGAGTTAACTGTTATAAATGATGAGTCAATGCATAAGCACTTTAATAGGTATGACTTAGTGATCCATGATGAGCATCATAGATTTGGAGCATTTCCAAAGCCTGGTAAATACACTAAGCTATTTAAGCAGAAATACAGTAAACTACCAATGATATTCTTATCAGGTACACCACACGCTGAGTCTTATTCTCAGATATTCCATCAGTTTTGGGTGTCCGATTTCTCTCCATTTAAAGAGGTTAATTTCTATAAGTGGGCCAAGACCTATGTAGATGTAAAAAAGGTACAATTAGGTTATGCCATAGTTAATGATTATAAGTTTGCATACTATAAGAAAATAAAAGCTATTATTGATCCTTATATTATAACCTTTACTCAAGAGAGAGCAGGCTTTACAACCAATGTAAAGGAGATAGTATTAACCTGTGAAATGAGAGAGGAGACCTATAAGATGTGCAGTAGGCTCAAAAGAGATAGGGTAATAGAGGGAAAAGATGAGGTCATCTTAGCAGATACAGCAGTTAAACTACAACAGAAGCTACATCAATTATACTCCGGCACTATTAAGTTTGAGAGTGGTAATAGAATGGTGATGGATAACACAAAGGCCGAGTTTATTAAAATGTATTTTAAAGGTAAGAGAATAGGGATATTTTATAAGTTCAAAGCTGAGTTAATTGCATTGCAACAGGTATTTAATTTAACGCATGATGTAGAGGCTTTTAATAACCTGGAGTATGATGTTATTGCTTTGCAGTTTCTAAGTGGTAGAGAGGGTATCAGCCTCC
>TARA_R110000803_G_scaffold1480_2_pt1 | contig 10140 bp, 13 predicted proteins | sample TARA_R110000803 | Tara Oceans TARA_R110000803 (sample SAMEA4397772) | marine metagenome | biome: Polar Biome; feature: [SRF] surface water layer (ENVO:00010504); material: water (ENVO:00002006), including particulate matter (ENVO:01000060) such as... | depth 5 m | reverse complement strand
GTCAATAAAGAGAACATTTTCTGCCTCTTTGAAATCGTCTGCATAACGACCAAACTTATACCTCTTCAATACTACATCAGTATAACCCCACCCCCATTTGTCCACTACTTTGTCCATTTTAGAATAATCGCCTGATTGATATGCTGCCAAGATTTCTAAATCTTGAACATTTTCAGCACAGTTACATTGAGAATTACCACATCCGCATCCACCTTCAGCAGAATAAGAGTCAGTTATGGGGTTGTATAGTTGAGGAGATTCAGTAAGTGGGTCATAAGACTCTGGAGTATAATCGTGCTCTTGGCCTTCTTCAGCAGAGTATGATTCACTCATTGGGTCATATGATTCTGGTGATTCGCTCAAGGGGTCATAAGACTTTGGAGTATAATTGTGTGATACTTCTTCTGCGCCGAACATTGAATTAAGTCGGTATCCCTTTTTAGCCTTTGCAGTCATTTTGCTTTGGGATTGATTACTACTCATAGGACCATAAATCTTTGGCTCTCCATATCCAATTCTTCCATAGAGGTTGAAATGACCTTCATTAGTTTCAACAAATACATGGTAAGCATTACTGCTACCTGATTGCTTAGTCATATAGGTTACAGAGTAAATCTCTATATTTGGGTATCGTGCTTCTAAAACTCTACGAGCATCAATAATATCATTCTCTCCTGCAGGAAATCTTTCCATAGCCTCAAATTTATCTCGCATATAATCTACATCCTGCACAGCATCTTGCATATCTTGACGCTGTTTTTTTGTCAAGGGTCGGTGCTTACGAACCATTGAATCTTCAGCCGCTTTGCATCCACAAGTGTTGCACATATGTTTGATTACTTGTTCCGACTATTTAAGGTTTAGGAACGCTCAAATATACTTTGGAATTTTTGTATTACTTCTTCAGAAGATAAGTTGTCCATCCCAGTAGTGCCATAAAGCATAACATCATACAAATAATTATAATCTGCATTTTCTAATTCATGTTCTACTAAATCATATCTCATGAGATTAATTTCTGCTTCGGTATAGCCATCATCAGGAGTTTTCTCTAAATCTTGATAACAAAGACATTTTGGCTCTTGGGCACTACAATTCATAGGTCCTTCTTTCATACAACGACATGGCTTATCTTCAGTAGCCCCACAACAACAAGAAGTCTTCACTAATGATTCAGCAGCCCACATTTCTTGTCCTGTTTTTATGTTTAATAAAATATCTATGATAAAAACTCCACGACCACCTATAATTTCAAGGTCTCTGTCGCCTGAAGTGTTTCCGATATTCATTTGCATTTCCATAAATTCATTCACTTGATTTAAAATCTCTAATGGAACTGATTCGGCAACCTTTTGTAAGTATTGATAAAAATAAGGGTCAGTTAATTTTTCAGGGAATTCTTCATCTAAAATCGCAGCATCAAGAAACGCAGAAAATATTTCTGGATTCATATCCATATCTTTATCTAAATCTACATATTTATAATAGGGTTCAATCATTTCTTGATATTGGCTAATATCTTCTGATGTGTCAGCAGTAGTTGGTGATACTCTCTTGGTAAAACGACCCTTCCTATCTCTTTTTTGTTGTTTCCATGAATTAGTTTCGGCATCAAAAACAACATCTTCTGAAGCAAAAACTGAATTTTTACTTACCCATTGAGTGACAAAATCTTGAGGAATCTCAATATCTCCATTGACAATTTCTGCAAAAATGTCATTGATAACTTCATAATTTTTATCTGGACTGGCTAATTCTATCGCATAGTCATAAGCCAAACTCTTCATAGCACCCATTAAGACATCACCTTGGTATAATCATCGCAAACCTGTTTAATAGATACTTCCTGTTCATATCGGGCGCAAATGGAATCGGAAAAATGCTCACAGTTGCTACAAGAATTTGGGGGTTCTCCTGCAATTACCATTATGGTTTGACGCAAATGTGGTGGGTGCATACTAATTATTAGTTCGCCCCGTTATTTAAGTTTAATCAAGAGTAATAAACTTCATCAGATTCAGTGACACCACGCTCTGTCTGGGCATCCTTGCGTTGTTTAGAAAGGTTATCTAAGGCTAACATTAAATGTGAATTCTCAATTTTTACTTTATCTAATATATAATTTTGTTCTTCAAAAGATAACATAAATGCAGTTTGAACCAACTCTTGGAGATAGGCCCCAGAAAATCCTCCTGATTTTTTAATAATAGATTTCATATCTAATTTACCTGTCTTAAATGGTTCTAAATATTTCTTAATGATGGCTTCACGAGCCTGTTCTTTAGGATAACCAAATTCCATGCGAGCATCAAACCTGCCTGGACGGTCTGCTAAAGCCCTATCCAAATGTTCTGGATAATTGGTGGTGGCTAAAGTAATAACTCCTGAATTTCTTTCTACACCTGATAAACAATTCAAAAATTCTCCCAAAAGTGGATGGTCATGTGATTCTCTCCTATCTAATCCACCTAATGTATCAATATCTTCAATAATAACTAAAGTGGGAGAAAGATGGCGAGCCAACTTATAGAGTCTTGATATTTGTCCTTCAGATTTAATGGCTGTGCGAGCAATATAGATGGTGGTGACATTCTCTAATTGATTCATAATAACATTACAGCATAATGTCTTACCAGTTCCAGGTGGCCCTGTAATCAAGACTCCTCGGCTGGCACGAAGATTATTATCTAAATACATATCCATATGTGGTATAAAATTGACAATGTTACGATTTAGCCTTTCTACTATTTCAGACTCTGCAATAATATCTTCCCAAGTAACATCAGGAACTTCTAAAAATTCAAAGTCTGCAGAAAACTTAGCCCCTTTCAGTAATCCTTCTGTATTAAAATGATTTTTTACCTTATCCCAAAATGCAGTATATTTAGAGGGTCCACTAACTGATTGGAAATAGAATTTAATATCAAGTTCATATTGGTCATAAGGCCAAAAACTGATTACTAGTGGGTCTTTTGTTGCTTTAGATTCAAGGAACATAGTTAATTTATATGGTATCTTAAATATTTCTCCTTTTATTTTTTCTTCATTCCAAATCGGTGGTGTGCCCGAATCTCCATATTTGAAATTTTCCACCTTAACAACATCATAATCTTGATTCACAATTTCCATTAATGAATAAGACCACATAATGTATTCTCGGCCAGAGTAATCTTTTTGTTTAATCTCTAAGTTATTTACATCGCAACCGAAAAAATCAGAGATATTGGAATCCATCTGGTCAGTTTTCTCAATATTATTAGCCAAGTAATTTAAAACTAATTTAAGAGGTTCAGTAGGGATAACAATATTGCCTATCGGAGAATCAATTATTAAGTCGTCCGGAACGGGCTTTTGGGTCATAGTTTGAAGTTGTGTTATAACCTATATGAATAGAACAGCATAACATTAAGTAGAACCTCTGATTCAACCAAATAAATCCCCTAATCCACTATAGCCATGCTTACCGGCAAGACGAGAGGTTAATTTAACCAACGCATTCTTATGTAGAACCATAGGTGTTTTTTCTTGGGCTTGAATCCATTCCAAAGACATTGTTTCTCTCATGGCGGCTAATGCTTTGTCTTGATGATTACAAATCTTAAGACCTAATGAAAGAGCATTCCAAATGTGTGTTGGGAACTTATCGTCCATGACGAGTTCAGCAACTGATTGGTCAAGGTTAATATTTTCAGGAAGGATGTTACACTCTTCAAAATCTTCAAATTCATACTCTTGATTCCCTATCTCAATGGGTAATTGTGACATAATTTGCTGATAAACTTTTAATTTTACTGTTGAAACGGAATTAGCATCAGTCAATGATGGGTATTGAACTTCAAAATCTACAATAGACTGATGAAACAAAGATGTGAATTCATCAAGTGTCTGACAGGAATCAAAGTCATTACTTATTTTACAGATTTTTTGGTAAAACAACCAATCACAAGAACCTTGTTGTGGGGTTATCCAATTGATAGGTAGTGGGAGGCCCATATTTAAATTGAATAGGGATTAAGTATTTAAGGTTGTGGGGTATTTTTCTTATCAATTCTTTCGTGTAGTCCAGTAGCAACAAGGTTACTTCCAATATTTAAGAACAACAAGCCACAAACTACACCTATGAAGTATTCAATACGAGGCTTACCAGAAAATATACGGTTGATATGATAGGATGAAACAGCAATACCGATACCAATCAAGATAGAACCTAGTTGTAGAGATTCCATTAATCTCCACCTACAGGCTTTTTCTTAGTGACTTTTCCGCCGGTTTCTTTGGGATTACCTCTTAAAAAATTGGTAATTACTTCCGGTGTGCCATAATTACTACCTGTGCCAATCTGCCTTGATAATCCTTTGAATGAAGTAAATATACTCTCCCATTCATCAGGGTCTAAAAATGCTTGGTCGGTTTCATCAAAAATCTCTACCTTAAGGCGTTTTTCTACTCTAGTTAAGGCTGCGCCTGTTAATATTGATGTCACACCAGCAACCATGAGCATGGACTTTAGTTCATTACCTGGGGGGATAGAAAAAGAAATCTCTCTCCCTTTGCTTTTCCCATAATTGTAAAGAACAAGACCTGCACCTAAGTCTGTGACTAATAAAACGGCGTTAATTAGCATTGATTTCTTAAATTTATCAGATACCATCAGGCATCACCTTTGTATATTTGGACTACTGTAAATCCTGCTAAAGAACCTATAAATAATCCAATTGAACAAATAGCAAAAACCATTATAAACTCATCGTGGAGTCCGCTTGATTTAGGAATCAAAGCATTTAATCCGATGTATCCACCAACTGCAAAACCAACAAGTCCACAAAGGACAATTGGTATGTAGTCTTTTTTCATGGTATCACCTTACTATGCCTATCGGCACGGTAATTGGTTGGTATTACTATGCGATAAGAACTATGCTTACATACCCTGTGCGGATAGTAGGCTACGCTTATACCAGTCAACATTTCCTGGATTGATGGAAATTCCCATCTCAAGAAGTTTGTTTGCGATAAGTGCGTCAGGTCCGTCATAAAGTGTGTATTTACAGAATGCGTTGAAGTCTTTTCCATTTCCGAAAGTTCCGGTTGGAGCGGCTGCACCAACAAGTTCCTTACCCCAATTTACTCCAAGACAGAAAGAAGTGACTCTTACATCCCAAACTTGTCCAGGTAACACATAAACATCAGGGTATAGATTGAATGAAGGTTGCATATCCAAACTTCGTGGGTAAGGGCTTGCAGTTCCAGGGATTCCATCGTTGGTTACATTGTCAGGGTTCAAAAAGTAATCAGTGGTATTGATACGAACTTGAACATACATACGAGGTCCGAAGACACCGATAGCATTGACTGTGAACAAGTCACCAGCAGACGAGCCATTAAACAATTGCCATCCAGCCAATTGACCTGTTACTAATGCGTTAGCAGGAAGTGGGTTTAGGGTATTTACGGTTACGAAATTGTTAGTTGCAGCACGGGCTGTTGCGTTTAGGGTTGGTGTGCAAGAAACATCTTCAATAACTACGAATTCTGTAGCAGTTGTTTCAGCAGGTTTGGTAATGTTGTTACCGAATCCGCCAATAAAGATTGAAGTTTGAACTCCTGTCAGGTTGTTACCAGGAACTGCAGCAGTTCCGCCTGAATAAGCGTTTGCAGCAGCAGTAGCAAGTGCTGGGTTAAAGTTACTTCCGTTCCATGCATATACTTGGCTTCTCATTGACATAATTAAGCACCTCCGTTGGTTGGCATAGCAGCAGCCGAAACTGCACTACGAGTTTGTTGTTCAATTAGACTTCGCTTATACCAATCAATGTTATTTGGGTTGATAGTTACACCAAGTTCTAAAAGTTTGTTAGCGATAAGTGCGTCTGGTCCGTCATACAGAGTGTATTTAACGAATGCAGAAACAACGACACAATCTGCTACCAGAGGAGCAGCAGCAGCACCAGTTCCATTTCCTTGTGGTGTGGTGTAAAGAATTTGGAACACTTGACCAGGAAGAACATAGACATCTGGATAGAGGTCAAAAGACTTCAATAGATTGTCAGGAGTAACAGTTACGCCACCCAAGTTCACAGTTGCACCAACCAATCCACCAACAACGGAAGTTGGGACACCACGAGGGTAAGGTGAAGCAGTTCCAGGAACTCCATTCATTTGTGTGACATCAGGGTTTTGGAAGTAGTCAGTAGTATTAATACGGACTTGCACTGAACCTGCAATTGCAGGACTGCAAGAAATGTCTTCAATCACAATAAATTGTGTTGCTGTAGTTTCCGCAGGTTTGGTGATGTTATTACCGACTCCACCGATAAAAATATCTGTGGCTTGGTTAGCGGGGATTGTGACCGGCAAATCTGCACCACTTCGGCGTAGGGTTGAACCAGCGCCACCAGGGGCAAGGTTAGTCCATTCATATACTTGGCTTCTCATTGACATATTTTTTCATCTCCATGTTTCAATTTGCTCTAAAGCGGTCTCACATACCCTGTGCGGATAGCAAACTTCGCTTATACCAATCTACATTTCCTGGATTGATAGAAATACCCATCTCAAGAAGTTTGTTAGCGATTAGTGCATCAGGTCCATCGTAAAGAGTGTATTTACAGAAAGCGTTGTGTCCTGCACCGTTCAAAAGAGCGTTTCCAGTCGCTTCTGTTTGCCCCCAGTTTGCTGCTGTAGCGAATGCTGTATAGCGAACATCCCAAACTTGTCCAGGAAGGACATAAACATCAGGGTAAAGGTTGAAGGAAGGTTGGAAATCCAAAGAGCGTGGGTAAGGTGAGGCTGTGCCTGGGATACCATCGTTGGTTACATTGTCTGGATTGAGGAAGTAATCAGTTGTATTAATACGAACTTGAAGGTAAGCCTTTGGTCCGATAGTTCCTGCTGCTGTTGCCGCAGTTAGAGTCCATCCGTTCAATTGACCAGGGAGTGTTAATACTAGACCACCAGCGATACCAGCGGTTGCTGAACCACTTGCAGGTAGTGTAGGTGTGCAAGACACATCTTCAATAACTACGAATTCTGTTGCAGTTGTTTCAGCAGGTTTGGTGATGTTGTTACCAAATCCACCGATAAAGATTGAAGTTTGAACTCCTGATTGAGCAGGGACGAACGAGCCATCACCAGCAGCGACAGCAGCACCCAGTCCTAAAAACGATTTTCCATTCCATGCGTATATTTGACTTCTCATTGACATATTTTTCATCTCCTATTATAAAGTGTTCTAATCAGATTTCTCTGATTAAGCCTGACCTCCAACGGCTGCTGTAGCGGCGACTGCACTACGAGTTTGTTGTTCAATTAGACTTCGCTTATACCAATCAATGTTATTTGGGTTGATGGTGACACCAAGTTCCAAAAGTTTGTTTGCGATAAGTGCGTCAGGACCATCATAGAGTGTGTATTTAACGAAGGCCATAACAGTTGCAGAGTTAGCAGTAGTAGGGGCAGTTCCTACAACTCCAGATGAACTTGTTGGGGTTGTGTAAAGAATTTGAAACACTTGACCAGGAAGAACATAGACATCAGGGTAGAGGTCAAAGGACTTCAATAGATTGTCAGGGTTGTATGTAGCGATTGCTGCACCCAGAATTAATCCTGATGGGCTGCCACGAGGGTAAGGACTTGCCAAACCTGGAACACCATTCATTTGGGTGACATCGGGGTTTTGGAAGTAGTCAGTAGTATTAATACGAACTTGAACTGCTCCAGCAATCCAAGGACTGCATGAAATGTCTTCAATCACAATAAATTGCGTTGCGGTTGTTTCAGCAGGTTTGGTGATATTGTTTCCAATTCCACCAATAAAAATATCTGTAGATTGGTTAGCAGGAACCGGAACTACGGTGTCATTTGCACTTCGGCGTAAGGTTGAACCAGCGCCACCAGGCGCAAGGTTAGCCCATTCATATACTTGGCTTCTCATTGACATATTTTTTCATCTCCATTTTTTATTGCGGGCGGTGTTTCGCCCTAAATAAGAATTGTATTTTTGACTACTTAAACTTTTACCTATTTTGGCAATATATGGATAATAATAACTTAGTTTGTTCGGAATAGTAATTTAGAAAATAATTGGTTGCGGGCTAAGAAGTTAATTATAGGGACTATACTAAGATAACACTCTATTTTTGAACCTACCATATCTAAATAAATTTGATTTTGCATCTCTTCTGGAGTAATAATGTAAGCATCTTGGCCCTCTACTAATACAGAAGTTCCTGCATAAGTCCAAATCCAATGTGTTTTAGGACTTATACCCTGTTTTACTATACTTACAGTAGGTAGATAATAATTCTGAACATATTCCCACCAAGATTCTGCATCTGCAAACTCTTTATTTTTTCGGAAATCAAAAGAAACTGGCATATTTGCCAAAGTTAAGGATGGCATAAAATTTCCATCTACAATTTTATACATATCAAAAAGAAATGGCTTCACATTATTTAGAGCCTTTTTATCTAATATATATTGTTGCGCTTCACCAGCCTCATCACTATCTTCTGGGCTTATGAGGCTAATATTCCGTGCTCTTTCATCTAATTCATTTCTTGTATCTTGTGAAAACCTTTGATACGCAGGAACTTCTGTTCCAAAAACTACTTGAAAAAAATCTTCAAACATAGGGTCATCCCCTATCAAGCACTATGAATTTCCTTAGCACGATTATAAAGTGCAGTTCCCTTCTTAATAGGACTAAATCCTTTGATTCCTAATTCTTTACGAGCCTTTGAAACTGCTCCCATCCAAGAACCGCCTTCAGCCTTCTTAGATTTGGTGGCCTTTTGCCATGGTTTGAACTCTCCTTTTGCTTTAGATGTGTCTTTGCTCATCTTCATACTCTTAGGTTTCTTTGATTTAGAACGCATAGGTGTTTCTGAAATCTTATCTACCGAGGTCATTGAGCCTTCTGCATCCATTACACCTTCAATTGCCCCTTCGCCCATAGCGGAAAGGGATGAATCTGCAATATCTTTTACTAGTGGGATAGAAGTAGAGAAAATCTTACCTGCTAATACTGAAATACCAATACTTAGAGGAATAATACCTAAGACACGGCCAACTGTGATTTGCTCTCCGCCGATAAGTGGGAGCATAGTTGGCACCTTACCTAATGGATATACCAAAATGTCTGCAAAACGGGGTGAGAAAAATGCTCCGCCAATAAGAAGCATAGCGGTTCCGACTATATACTCATTTAGAATTTTCATATTTTTCCCTCATAGTGTTGGCAGTTCCAAATCTGCACGAGAACGAGATTGAACATCCAATGGGTCAATACGGGTTAGAATTGCGACACCCATCAAAAGAGGAACCATTCCGAAAGTCTTTGCCCAAGTCCACCTTAGAGGACCTGTCCAAGACCAAGTGCTGGTCATCCAAGAGCGTTCTGAAGCGAAACCAACAAAGACAGCACCTGTTAGAAGGAGGCTACCGCCGATGGTCCACTTGTTTAATAGCGTTTTATCTACATTTGCATACATTTTTATTCACCTAGTTAATTTGTCCCATAACTGAACCAACGCCTTCTGCGCTGCTCATGTGACGACCCATGCTTCCTTTAGTAGTTCCTTCTGCAGTCCAGAAAGTAACTCCTCTGCCTGAATTACCTGCCGATGGCATAGCGAAACTTAGCATTGGGTTTGCTTCTGCACTTGTTCCAGGCTTCATATAAGAACCGAATTCATCATAGATACTACCTGTTTGTGTGGCATATGCACGACCAGGAACTACCATGGTTGCTGTTTCAGCACCATAGGAAACTGGAGGTTGAGTAGAGGCTCCACCAGGATAGCGGGAAGCCATGAAAGCATTACGGCCACCAAGACCTTCTGCAATTGCGCCTCCGACATCTACGGAATTAAGATATGCGCCGACTTCTTGTTCAGCAGGGCTTTCTACAGTAGATGGTTGAGCCACTCCACCGTAGTTTTGTTCAACTCCACCAGTAGGAACTACGCCGAAATCATCTTCCATATATTGAGTAGTGGTTTCAGCACCAAGATTGAATGCTACTCCATGACCCATTGGTGATGGGACTGTGTGAGAATACATTGGTTCTTGTCCCATGCCACGATGCATCATAGATAGTGTAGCCGCAACGAATGGTTCTTGAGTGCCTGTGTCAGCAGGA
>TARA_R110000803_G_scaffold51595_4_pt1 | contig 10141 bp, 9 predicted proteins | sample TARA_R110000803 | Tara Oceans TARA_R110000803 (sample SAMEA4397772) | marine metagenome | biome: Polar Biome; feature: [SRF] surface water layer (ENVO:00010504); material: water (ENVO:00002006), including particulate matter (ENVO:01000060) such as... | depth 5 m | reverse complement strand
CGGTGGATCACTCCCGACGCTAATAGAGACCCTGAGTTTCCGCACCGCTAGACGGACAGTATAAATTTTTATGTTGTCTGCCCTCTACAGCGGAATTTCTCGTTTAAGGTTTTGAACAGAGTGTCGAAATGTTTTTTTCCGTTCACTCTGTCCACTATTAACTCGTCCACCGTACCAGCTGCTACAATCTCTACAATTCGCACGTTCTCAGACTGCCCCCTCCGCCATAGTCTAGCATCGGCTTGTGACTTTAAGTCGTTGGACCATACAGGCTTTAACCATATCATTAACGACCCGCCAAACTGTAGTTCGATACCGTGTGATGCGCTCATAGGCTGCATAAGTAACACCTCTATTTCACCTCTATTCCACCTACCTACTGCGTCTTTCTCTCCAAGATTGACGGCATCAGGTCGTAATGCCCGCAGCCGTTCTAGCTCGTGTTGATACCAGTAACAAATGATAACGGGTTCAGCTACTGCCGCAAGAAAATATTCTAGTGCGTCCATTTTTGCGGAGTGTATAAATTCTTTACCTATGCGCTCACCAAAATCGTCCACCGCGTACAACATACCAGAGGCTAATTGCTCTAACTTACCGGATAGTACTGCGGCATTATCGCAGTACTGGATGCCATATTGCGTGTCTAACTCTCCATTTTTTACAAGATACCTGTACCTGCTCATAGCTTCTTCAGGCAAGGTTACCTTGTGTATACTAGAGGTAATAGCAGGCAACTCATGACGGTAATCGGGTAGAGTGTGAGTCAAGTCACTGATAGCTTCAACTATGCGCTCTGCACCATCAGGCAGTAGCTTAAAATCGTAGCCCTGAAAATCAGCTTGATAAAAGTACTTTTGAAGATATTTTTGCTTGTTCTTACCGAATCGCTTCCCTGCATCGACAGTCATAACTTGATAGAAAAGCCCTTCAAAATCCTCAGATACCGGAGTGCCTGTCATGCCTACACGCCATTCAAAAGAGTTAAGTTTATCTCTCATCTTTTTAAAACCTTTACCACCCCCTTTCATCTTTGACAACTCATCTATAAGGATGCCCTCAAAACCGTGATTAACACCGTAAGTCTCAAAAAACCACGCCATCAGTTCAAAGTTGAGTAATACTATACCTACTGGTGTGGTCCTAATAATCTCTGCCCTCTGAGCAGGAGTGCCAGTGCAAAGTCTTATTTCAAGCTCTTGTAAGTGGACCCACTTATCCCGCTCTTGTTGCCACACAGTCTGGCACACCTTGAGCGGTGCGAACACAAGCACTCTATCGACTACGCACTCAGCTATTAACTCTTCTATAGCTGTCAATGCGACGACAGTCTTACCTGCACCCATATCTGCGATGAGTACTGTCTCATCCTGCTCAAAAAGTCGGGATACTCCTAAGTCTTGGTCGGAGGTCATCAAACTTTTCGATAATAGCGGCGGCGTCTTCTTTACTGTCAACGACCCGCGTATCTTGTTCCTCAATGTCAAGCTCCCTTAGTAATCTTACTTGGTTGGTAGATAACCGCCCGTTTTTGGTGGGCGACTTAACTTCTATAAAAAGGGTATACCCATTACTGACAAGTAGCAAATCAGGAAAGCCAGTCTTGCCTTCACAGTGCATTTTATAACAGCGGATATGCCGCTCTTTACACTGCCTTTGGATATAATTTTGAAGTTGTTTTTCAGTTTCCATGCTATTGGTTGACCTTATAATGTCTATAGGAGTACTATAGACATCCTTAATTAATCAGGTGACAACAAAATGGAAGCCACACCAACTTTTAGAGATTCAGTAGTATTCGCAGCCGCGAATTTTAAAGCACTATACACGACCGTTGGTGATTCTCGCAAACGGTCATCAATCGGTAACATACCAAAACCATTACATGCGGAGTTTATAGCCAATGCTAAAGAAGCGCGGATGGGGCATGCAGAATACCTGTTAGCACTTATGGACCTACGTACACAAATAGACGGGGTGACAGATGATACATAAAAAACTTGGAGGTAGCACCGCCGCACGACTTATAGGCTGCCCTGCTTGGATAAACTTATCGGCTGATATACCTAAAGGCGGTAGCAGCAATACTGCTGCCGACACAGGCACACTACTGCACAATTGTATGGAAGAGCTATGGAGAGGTAAAAAAGACACTGATGATCTCCTTTCTGAAGGTCGCGAGTACAACGGCATACACTTAGATGCAGAGATGGTGGATGAAAAGCTGTTACTTGCTGATGATGCAGTTATGGACATTGTGGAAGAGTACGACCTAGACATAGAAAACAAACTGATGATTGAGCCGTTCATGTCTATCAGTGAGGATATCGGAGGGTCTATTGATTGGTTGTGCCTTAGTGGTGATGGGAAAACTGTCGTCGTGCTTGACTACAAATTTGGATATATCACTGTCAGCGCCAAGCATAATGCTCAGTTGCTGTTCTACGCGCTAGCTGCTGCGACTGACGAGCAGACACGCGATTGGTTTGATGAAGTTGAACAACTAGTACTGGTTATCGTGCAGCCTAACGGTGACGGCCCTGTAGTTCAGCAATGGACAGCGACAATGGGTGACCTAGACGAGTTTGAGACCCAATACTTAGCAGCGGTTGAAGCCTCAGAGAGTGTAGGGCTTGAGCCGAACTCTGGACGCCACTGTATGTTCTGCCCTGCGGCTGCTATATGCCCTGCAAAGACAGGTGAGGCGCTGAAAGCATCCCGCATCACAGAGTTAAATGCCGCACGACTGGCAGAGTACCTCCCTCTTGCCGAGCAAGTTACCGCATGGGCTGCAGAGGTTAAGAAGATGGCGCACCAACAGTTAGAACTTGGGGTAACCATCCAAGGCTACAAACTTGTTGCTAAACGAGCGACGCGCAAATGGGCTGAAACCGACACAGTAGAAGAAATCGTCCGTAGGGCACGAAAAATTAAGTTGGAAGAAGGTTTTGACTACAAGTTGAAGTCTCCACCACAGCTTGAGAAAGTTTGTAAGAAAAAAGGTGTGGACTTTAATAAAATTTTCAGTCAGTATATCTCTGCTGTCTCATCTGGGACAACAATGGCACCAGAGGACGACCCTCGTCCTGCTGCGCTAGCAATAGACGGGCTAGAACAACTTAATGCCCTAAACCTTTAAAAATTAACATTAATATTAAACTTAGAAAGGAAAAAAATAATGACTACAAATATCGTACCAATGAACGTTCAATCTGTATTAGGCGCTTTAGCAGTTATTGAGGCATCTACCCCCGACGCTAATCAAGGCGGTCAATTCCAGTACATGAAGTGCGCGAAAGGCGTTTTCACCTACGGCATAAACAATCAAGTTGTCAGTGAAGATTCTCTTTGGGCTGTCGAACCTGTCAGTTACTCGCAAGGCTTTGTTGCTTGGAACGAAGGTGAACTGGTTGATGAGCATATGGTGTCACTTGGCGGAGTACCTATCGACAAGACCACACTACCAGAAGTGTCTGGAGACGGGTGGCAGGTACAAAAGTCAATAGCACTATTGTGTATTGAGGGGGATGACAAAGGTGTTCAGGCTATCTTCAAAACATCAAGTACTGGAGGTACAAGAGGCATCGCGGAGCTAGTTTCTGCGATTATAGTCCAAGGTCGCCAAGACCCTGAGAACACCTGTCCGATAGTTGAACTGACGAGTACTAGCTATGAGCATAAGAATAAATCGTACGGTACGATTTACAATCCTGTGTTCACCGTTGTTGATTTCACTAGCAGCGAAGCTAGGACGGCTGATGAAGCTGATGAAGCTGATGAAGCTGATGAAGCTGATGAAGCTGATGAAGCTGCAGCGGTTGAAAAACCGGCAAAGCGTACGCGGCGCCCACGCAGCTAACCAGCGGTAGAGAAATAGAAAGCCGCCATAAAAAGCGGCTTTTTTTTAACCTAAAAACCTGAAGGAACTACTATGTCACCAAGCATAAAAGAAAATAACTGGCACCAACTGTACGCAGCAGGCATATCAACTCCTGCCAGAGTACACATAATGTCTGCCATACGCACCTTATCACCTGACGGTACAACACCTTTTACCATCAATCAGATTCTTGAACAGAAGAGATCAGTAGGTAAAATAATACACCGCTCCACCATCACAGAAGCACTAGCGAAGTTCCGTAAGTTAGATAAACCGCTAGTGAAAGTTGTTGGCGGGGTACAAGGTACTACGCGACCGCACTTCCTGTTTGAACTGACAGAGCAGGGTAATCACATGGCGGAGATATTAGGATGGTAGACCACAACGTCATGTCTCTGGATTTCGAGACTAGATCTCATGCAGACCTGAAGAAGGTTGGGACCGACAACTACGCCTCACACTTAACGACAGATATACTGTGCTGCAGTTTTATACATCTACTTAATGGGGTCGAGTCCGAACGGTGGCTGTGGTTTGCTGAATCTGGTGACCTGCCGTGCGACATATACAAGGCTTTAGACAATTCCGATGAGGTACAGGCGCAGAACGCAAGGTTCGACCAATTGATATATGAGTACATAGGTGTAGAAGACTACAAGTTCCCTGAGCTAGACGTTAATGTATGGACCTGCTCGTCAGCGCAGGCACGGTTAAATGCACTACCTAGTGACCTTGACGGTATGAGCCGTGCTGCTAATGCCTCACATAAAAAAGACCACAGCGGTAAAGCACTAATCCGCAAACTGTCTATACCTGATAAAAAGACAGGGGAGTTCAATAAAGCCCCAATGCTGTTAGGTGATATGGGGCGTTACTGTATGAGTGACAGTGTGGCAATGGTGTCTGCTTCAAGACTTATGCGTAAAATGTCGGATGTTGAGAAGCAGGACTGGTTAATAAGTGAGCGCATTAACGACCGAGGCATGAAAGTAGACCTTGACTTGGCGCAGTATGCCGCGAGTTATGCAAGTACGGAGAAAGAGGAGCTAGGCAACAAGCTTGCTGAACTTACTGGTGGTGTAGTTACTAAGGTCACGCAAGCGGCACGACTTGTCAGTTTCCTTAAAGAAGAGTTTGAAGGTGGGGTAGTACCTCACAAACGGTCCAGAGAGCTAATGACAGCTATCACCCGCATAAATAAAGAAGGTAAAGTTAAATACAGCGCGGATAAAATGGCTAGGGCTGCACTACTTGCTAACCCTAATCTTGCTCCGGTGACTCGTGAGATAGTCGAGGCTTATGACCAAGGCAGTAACTCATCAGTGTCGAAGTTCTCCGCTATGCTGCTAAGGGCAGACCCTGTTACAGCGCGTGTTCACGGGGCTTTCATTTTTGCGGGTGCAGGTCAGACTTCTCGCTACTCCTCTAAAGGTTTACAGGTCCACAACTTCCGACGTGACGTATGGAGTGCTGACGAAGCAGAGGCATTGAAGCGTATAATGGAGGTAGGGGGTGACATCGCTGTTTTCTCCGGTATGACTGTTATGGACACACTTGCCAAGTTACTACGCCCTGCGATAATACCTGAAGAAGGGCACTCGTTTGTCGTGTCGGATTGGAGCGCCATAGAAGCAAGAGTCCTACCATGGCTGTCCGACTCTGTTGGAGGTGAGAAAATTCTCGACATCTTTCGTGACGGGCGTGACATCTATGTTGAGACCGCAAATGACATGGCAATGGACGACCGGCAGACAGGTAAGGTCGCAGTGCTATCGCTAGGTTTTGGAGGTGCGGTCGGGGCATTACAGGCCATGTGTAAAAACTACGGTGTCATTATGTCCGATGCGGAAGCACAGACTGTAGTGGACAGATGGCGAGAGGCTAATGTATGGGCTATAAATTTCTGGAACGCACTTGAAGCTGCAACTATCAGAGCAGTACGTGCGCCTAACAGGGTCCAAAAAGTAGGCCGACTACGTTACATCTTTGCACCAAAACTATTAGGAGGTACATTGCTGTGCATACTGCCGGATGACTCAGTTATACAATACCCTTATGCCAGACTTGAGAAAGGAGGTGTGACGTGTATGAAAGCATCAGTAAAACCTGCGGCAGATAGCACCGAGGAGTGGCCGAGAATGCGGTTATGGGGAGGTTTTCTGGCAGAGAACGTGACGCAATCGACTGCTGCTGCACTACTCAAGGATGCTCTCCGAGAGTGCTATAGTGCAGACCTGCCAGTGACAGGGCACGTACATGACGAAATAATAGTAGAGGTGCCCGATACGGAAGTAGAACTCGCGACAGCACGACTTCAAAACATAATGGAGTCTTGCCCTATGTGGGCTGAAGGTTTACCCTTGACAGCCGCACCCGCGATAATGAAGAGATACGGAAAATGACGCGAAAAAAAACCCCTAACACCGAGCGCACTAGAGGTTTTTTACCTTGCCAACCAAGCAAACACAACCATATAAGGATTAGTTAAGATGACTGATGGGACGAACGATACAGACACAAAACAGGAAAAGCAAGCGGCTATGTTAAGTCAGCTTGAGGCAATGGTCGGTGGAGGCGTAACACCTCCCAGACCGACACCACCCCCCGCTAGTGCAACCGTCACCGTAATGGACACAATACCTCCTAGGGATTATGACATACCAGTTATAGAAGCATTCCTTGACCGTGTGTTTCACGCAGGTGTCCATGAAGATGCCCACCTACTGACTTGGGCTGTAAAGCCGACAAGTTCTCCCAGTTTCCCCCGTTCTGAAGCATCACTAATCAGTATGTTGGAGTCATCAAAGATGCCACGAGCATTGTACTTCGGTACAGCTACCTGCCGCATGAGCGATGAAGGTAAGCTATATAACCGCAAGGCACTTTTCTCTTCACTACATGTTGTTATTCTGGATGACATAGGCACCAAAGTTCCTTTCGACCGGATACCAACAGACTTTGAACCTTCTTATAAGCTGGAGACAAGCGAGGGTAATTTCCAATACGGCTATATACTTGATGAGCCAGTAGATGACTTAGGGGCTGCTGAGGCGTTGATTCAGTTGGTGTATGAGTCAGGCTGCTCAGACGAAGGAGGTAAGCTCCCAAACAAACTGGTCCGCATGCCAGAGGGTGTAAATGGAAAGCCTAATAAAGGGGGTTTTATATCACGCATAACTGAGATGACCGACACTAACTACTCACCACAACAAATACTTGACGCGCTAAAACTAGACACCAGTTGGGAAGAAGTATTAGAAGATGCGGACTCTGTAACAAAGCGTAGAGCGTCTAATTCTATAGGTGCAACACCGTGGTCAAATGTTGCACCTGTCGCTGCAGCACTTAACGGTATTGTAGATCCAGTGCTTGAATGGTTGTACGAAAACGATTTAGTGGGTATGGATAACGGTGGTGAGTTTATTAACATAGAATGCCCGTGGAAGGGGTCGCACACGACAGGCGACTCATCTGCAGGGTACGCACCTCTTGGTCGTGGTAAAGAAGTTGATGTTAGAGGCTTCCACTGTTTCCATGATGCATGTGCAGCTCAACACACACCTGAGTTTTTGAAGTACATCGCGTCAGTTAGTGGTATCGAGGCAGGTGTAAGAGACCCTGCGGCACTGCTCACTACGCAGTATGTGTTCGACGCAGTGGCAAATTCCGTGTGGGATATAAAGTCATTCGACCGTGACCGTATGATACCAATGACAGGTTTTACCAACTTACACCCGCACTCCACAACAGTGTACGATGTAGAAGGTAAGCCTAGGAAGGTAGGCATGACCGCGCTATGGAAAACCTCCCCTATGCGGGTCACGGTAGGTGGTGCAATGTACGACCCGTCAACTACCGCACGGATTGTGACCCATAATGGCGCTAATTACGTCAATATGTTCAGTATGCCTGAGTGGGGTAAAGGCCCGATAGACATGACACATGTTGATAAGTTCACCGAGTACTTGAACTACCTTGTGCCTGATAAAGAGCAATACGATTACTTCCTACATTGGTTATCCGCTAAGGTTCAAGATGTCAGCTTTCGAGGTGCCGCTATCGTGATGGTTGCCAATAGACAAGGTGTCGGGCGCTCTACTATGGCGGACATGATAAAGACTTTGCTTGGTAAATCTAACGTAGGTGACGTACCGCTCCCGACTTTGTTAGGTGACAGCCCTTACAACGAGTGGCAAGAAAAACCGTTCATCGTGGTAGAGGAGACACTGGTGGGGGACCGCAAAGATTTCTATTCTAACTACGAGAAGCTAAAAACTTTCATCGACCCTAGAACTGGGACAGTCACTATAAACCCGAAATACGGGCGCAAGAGGACAGTACAGACACATGCCAGTTACTTGTTTTTGACAAACCACACAGGTGCCCTAGCACTACCTGAAGAGGACAGGCGTTTCTACGTTATGTCGAATGCAATAACACCTGCACCACCTGCATTTTTCTCCAGAGTTAATAAGTGGTTAGACCTAAAAGATGAAGATGGACTACCGCTATGGGGGCGGCACATTGCCCGTTGGTTACGGTCGCTACCTGTAGATATTGAAGCACTGACAGCGCCACCTCCAAAGACTAGCATAAAAACAGAGATGTCAAACTCCTCAATGTCGGATCTTGACTTCGCAGTTAAGGCATTAATTGACGTATGGCCTACTCCCTACCTTAACGCAGGTGATGCCTTTAAGGTGTTTGGTACTGCACTGCTCCAAGGCCCGTTGGATTTCTTTGAAAGCACTAACAAAAAGCACATCAAAACACGTATAAATCAAAACACGACAGCGTACAAAGGTGTGACGCTTAAAGTTGAAGGTGTGAATGTGCGCCCTAGAGCTTTGAACCGCGCACTGCTTGACGGGTCTGCAGTGCCGCTATCCGGCCCTTCCACGTATGATGAAGTCACAACCTATTTACGTGGGGCTGTAATAGACTTTGACGCAGTAGCAGATAAGGTCTTCGATGCGCTAGAACTGGAGAATAGGGTGTGATAACTGCACATGATTTTTTAAGTGCCGAGCAAGCAAAACTGGTTACCCTACAGGTGAAGCATCTGGAGTGGTTGCACATGGACAGGGGCGGCTTCTACACGTTAGGCGCTGCCACTTACCAAGACGACCCACTGGCATATCCGGCTATTGCCGAAGCGTTTAATAAACCGATATACCGGACAATGAAGGTTTTGTACGAGAAGCTGTGGTGTGAACTACCTATGATTATGGGTGTGAACCTACCTTGCTCTACTCCCTATAGTGGACTTGCACTGCCTAGTTTCCACATCTTCGACCATAAGTCGCAAGGGTTGTCAGGCAGTGTACACGTAGACGAGCCATATGACCGAGTAGATTTATCCGCTTATGATTGGCGAGACCCGTTCAGTTTCACTGTTCCTGTCGAGCTGCCTACTTTAGGTGGTGGGTGTGACTTCTGGTTTGACTACACTGATAAAGATATTGAAGTATTCGCAGCCTCTGGTGAGCTACCACCCTCAACATATGTCCCTTATGAGCTAGGTAAACTTTATCTCCATGACGGTATGACACCTCATAGAATCGCTAACCCTAACCCAATACCTGAGGGTGAGTACCGTATAACGCTACAAGGGCATGGTTTTGTCACGGATAAAGATATCATCGTTTATTTCTAGTTAGCCGCTCTGAGTAGGCGGGTATCTAGGTCTATAATCTTTTCGTACTTGGCAACTCCCCGCTCCAGAACTACCTTCCGTTTGCGGTGGTAGTCGGTAAAGTCTTCCGTGGGCATCAGGGTTAAGTTATCTAACCGCTCCTGATACAGCTCGATTCTTATTTCAGCCAACCCGATACGCATGTGCGCCCCAATATCTTTAACCTGTTTACTTACGTCCATCGTCGCTTGCATCTGGTCATCAGCAATAGTCTGGACGTTCTCATTTATCACCACAACCTCATCAGTGCTTATGTATCGTGAGTCAATAGCAAACATAACTCCGATAAGAGGTATTAAAGCGATAATACTGCCCAGTGTTAATTTACTGGTTATGATGGTTGGCTTATTTTCTACCACAACTACTCTTCCCTTTGAACACCTTTAAATTTCTCGTAAGTCCGTAAACCGCTCATGCCTAGCATTCCTAGTAGTACGGGGTATAGTAAATCAGGATTTATTTCTGGCATGGTGAACCATATGTCAAAGATTGGCTGTATTAAGACATTGTAAAGCAAACCCACACCACATACCCAACCAATAAACGGTCTCCATCCGGCTACGAGT
>TARA_R110000803_G_scaffold33130_1_pt1 | contig 10143 bp, 16 predicted proteins | sample TARA_R110000803 | Tara Oceans TARA_R110000803 (sample SAMEA4397772) | marine metagenome | biome: Polar Biome; feature: [SRF] surface water layer (ENVO:00010504); material: water (ENVO:00002006), including particulate matter (ENVO:01000060) such as... | depth 5 m | reverse complement strand
CAGCGTTCTATGCTAAAGAAGCAATATCCAAAAAGTAATCAGTAATATAAAATCTAGATAGTCCATGCGGTAAATACTAGCATGGACTACTATAATACACTTGGCGTTGGACGAAACGCTTCACCCGAAGATCTTAAAAAGGCATACAAGAAAGCAAGTATGCAACACCATCCTGACAGGGGCGGTGACGGTGAAACCTTCAAACAAATTAACGAAGCATATAGTACTCTTAAAGATCCTGTTAAAAGGCAGCAGTACGACAATCCACAACCGCAACAACATAGATATAATACATCTAATATGCATCAGCCAGGAGGCCCTGGGTTTGAAGATGTTTTTGGAAATATTTTTGGATTCAACCAAAATAATCGTAGACAACCACGCAACCGAGATGTTAGACTAAGTTATACACTTAACTTTAAAGATATATTTACAGGAAGAGGAATAAGTGTAAATTATAGTTTACCAAGTGGCAAACAAGAACTGTTAGATATACGTATTCCACCAGGTGTAAGAAATGGTGAAGAGATATCATTTACAGGATATGGCGATGATAGTATTCCTAATTTGTCTAGAGGCAACTTAATACTACGAATAAAAATACCTAATGACCCGACTTGGACAAGAGACGGCGACAATATAAAATCTATTCTTAGATTATCTATTTTTGATTTATTGTTAGGAACTGAAGTACCAATTATAACACCGCTAGAAAAAACGCTGTTATTAAATATACCAAAAGGCACTAAGCCAGGAACAACATTTAGCGTACCTAGTCACGGTGTACCTAATGTAAACACTAAAAGACCGGGTGTATTATACATAAAGATTGAAGGCGTAATGCCAACCATACAAGACGAGAATACTTTGCAAAAAATTAAGGAAATAAGAGATGAAATTAATCGAAGCACCTAATGAATGGTTAGCTAAATCTGTTAATCCATTCGACTTTGATAAGCTAGATGCTATACAAGTATCAGGCGAGATGTGCCAAATAATGATGGCTAAGAATGGTCTAGGATTAGCAGCAACACAAGTAGGAATAGACGCACAAATTTTTGTGATGCGTCCTATTAATCACGACGAAGTTAAAAAACCATTTGCAGTAATTAACCCTGTTATTTTAGAAGTAAGTGACAGTACAGTATTAGGACCAGAAGGGTGTTTAAGTTACCCCGGACTAGTATTAAATGTTAAAAGACCTACTAAATTAGTAGTACAATTTCTTGACATTGATGCAAAAGAGTGTATACTAGAGTTAAGTGATATAGATGCTAGGTGCTTTTTACACGAGTATGATCATCTACATGGAATAAATTTTACAGATCGAGTTTCTAAATTAAAACTTGATATGGCAAATAAGAAATTAAAAAAGCAAACAAGGAAAACACATGGTTGAGCCAAGTAAAGATTTACAACTAGTATTTGATAAAGCAATTAAAGATGCACAAAAACTGAGACACGAATATATTACACTAGAGCATTTGCTGTTTAGTATGATGTGTAGTAATAATTTTTGTGATGCACTTAAAGTGTATGGTGCAGATGTTGACTACATTAAAGCTAATCTAGAACACTATCTTAAGAATAATTGTAAAGAAATTATAATCGAAGTAAAGAAGTTTAAGCCAAAGAAAACACAGACAGTTGAACGTGTACTTAATCGTGCATTTACACAAGTGCTGTTTGCTGGACGTAGTAATATTGAATTAACTGACGTAGCAATGAGTATTCTTAGCGAAAAGAAAAGTCATGCTTTTTACTACTTAGAAAAAGGTGGCGTTACTAAAGAACAGTTTGGCGAATATATTAGTAATGAAGTTGAAGAAATGATCGAAGACGAAGAAATGTCTAGTGCGGCGTTAAAGGCATTAAAAAGCTTTACAACAAATTTAAATGAAGAAGTAAAGCGTGATCGTATCGACCCTGTTATTGGCAGATCTGAAGAACTTGACAGCATTGCACTTGCATTAGGCCGACGTAGTAAAAATAATGTATTACTTGTTGGTGATCCAGGCGTAGGTAAAACTGCTATTGCCGAAGGTATGGCATTTAACATTGTACAAGGCAATGTGCCGGAGTTTCTTAAAGAGTACGAAGTCTTTAATCTAGACATTGGTGCTATGCTTGCTGGTAGTAAATACCGTGGCGATTTTGAAGAACGCTTTAAACTTGTACTTGCAGGTCTTAAGAAGAAAGGCAAAACAATTATGTTTGTTGACGAAGCACACATGATGAATGGTGCCGGTGCAGGTGGCGGAAACAGTTCAAATGATCTTGCTAACATGCTGAAACCTGCACTTACTAAAGGTGACTTGAAAGTTGTTGCGTCAACTACATGGGATGAGTATCGTAAATACTTTGAAAAGGACCGTGCATTAATGCGTCGATTCCAACGTGTTACAGTTGACGAACCTACTCCAGAAGTAACTAAAGATATCCTACGTGGTATTAAAAAGTATTACGAAGATTATCATAATACAGAAATCACAGAAGAAGCAATTGAAGCTGCTGTTAAACTAAGTGTTAAATATCAAGCAGACAAGAAACTACCTGATAAAGCTATCGACTTACTTGATCTTGCATGTTCGCGATTTAACTTAAAAAGCCCAGTAGACAACAAGGTAGTAACAGAAGTAGAAGTTCAGTTCGAACTTGCTAAAGTTGTAAATCTTCCTGAAGAACAAGTAAGCGAAAAAGAGACCGAAAATCTAGCAAACTTAGAAAAGAATCTAAAAGGAGTTGTTTACGGTCAAGATGAAGCAATTGAAAGTATTGTTGATAAGATTCTTGTAGCGCAGGCTGGCCTTAAGCCAGATGATAAGCCAATCGGTAGCTTTGTGTTTATGGGCCCGACTGGTACAGGTAAAACTGAAACTGCTAAAGCTCTTGCAGAAAACTTAGGTGTAAATCTTGTACGTTTTGATATGAGCGAATACATGGAAAAGCACAGTGTATCTAAATTGTTAGGTTCACCTCCTGGATATGTAGGACACGACGAAAAAGGCGGCTTGCTAATTGAAAAATTACAAGAAAATCCTAACTGTGTATTGCTACTTGACGAAATTGAGAAAGCACACCCTGACGTATCGCAAATTCTATTACAAGTAATGGACAATGGCAAAGTTACTGGGTCAAATGGCAAGGAAGCAGATGCACGTAATTGTGTACTGATCCTAACTACTAACTTAGGTGCTAAAGACTCTGAAAAGAATACCATTGGCTTTAATGATACAATGGAAACAGAGTATGAAGATACAGAGCTTAAAAAGTATTTTGCTCCAGAATTTCGTAACCGTTTAGACGGAACTATTACGTTTGCAAAACTAGGCAAAGAAGTAATGATTAAGATTGTCGGCAAGTTCCTAGTTGAACTTAAAGGAATGGTTAAAGACAAAGGTGTTGTAATTACTATTAGTAACGAAGCACTTGACTACTTGGTAGAAAAAGGATTTAACAAGAAGATGGGTGCAAGGCCATTACAACGTGTTATTGACAAAGAAATTAAGCAACCACTATCACGTCAACTATTATTTGGTGATCTTAAAAACGGCGGCAAGTTACATATTGATGCAAAAGACAGTAATCTTATTCTAGAATTTGCAAAGGAAGAAGTTGTTGCAGATTCGTGAGACAAAGAAACTGTTCTATGACGAATACCCGTACAAGTTGGTTGTTCGCAATGCACTTACTCACATTTTTAGAGAAAGAAATTACAGAAGTGCGCAAATTGCGTTAGACGATTTACAGCTAAAATACGAGAAAGGTGAACCCTTGTCTACGGGTACCTTTCGAGTATACACGTACGAAGTAGAAACGTTTTTAGAGTGCAAAATGCTGTATGAAGAATTTGTAAAATCAGAGGATCTTAAGATACGTGTCGAGAATCCTCTGATACAAATTTACTCACATAATAAACCCTGGTTAAGTCAACTAAGTAAAAAGGTAAGAGATGCTACAGAACTTTGGTCGCCTCATTCAGTTATCGCAAAAAATACGATTATTGTTGACAGTCCTGTAGTGTACTCATATAAAATTACTATGGGAAGTAGAGTAGATCCGGCATTAGGTAAGTGGATAGTAAATAATCCTAATAAAGCTAAAATAGGTTCCGTTGCATTAAGAGAAATCTGCAATCGTGGATTTGTAAAAGGCATGTACTTTTATGTTAGAGATGAAAAGATACTTAATTTAGTAAACCTAATGTTGGGCAAAACTTGCCGTGTTGATAAATTGATATACAAACAAGATCTTGATAAATAACTGTATGCCGAATAACAGTGAAAATATATTAAGTTCAAATACACATACAGGAGACAGTACTGTACAGACTGTCACCGGTGCTTCATTTAAAGGTGATGGTTACTACGGACGTAGTGACGGTTTCCATACAGTACAATATGATGTTACAGGACTTCTTGGTACAGTAAGTGTGCAAGGCACACTTGCTACTACCCCAACCGAGGATGATTGGTTTATAATATCATCTACAAATCATACAGTAAGTACTGATACAAGTACAGATCGTACTGGGTCATTTATATATAATTTTACTGGCAACTATGTCTGGGTTAGAGCGTATATATCTAATTGGACTGACGGCGCTGTTAATTCTATAAAGTTAAATCATTAAGGTACTATTATGGAACATTTTGTATATGTAGTAATGGAAAAAAATAATAGTTTAAACGAAAGTTTAGACGAAAGTATCTTTCCAGGTAGCGAATTACACGAATCAGCACAAGGTGCTAGTGTATATCAAATTCCATTGCCGAGACAATTAACAAACGAAGAAGCAGACGAGTATGCACAGAACCTAGCAAACTATATGTTCGAACAAGGACATGAAGACTTTGATATTGAATTTCCAGTCGAAGGTGAAGATCTAGACGAAGTTACATTTAACGATGATGACGATTTTTATGCAGAGTACGGCGAGTTGTGGTACAATGATGATGACATTATTGACGAAGCAGAGTACCAAGGACGTAAAGTTAAACTAGGCAAACCTATGCAGGGCGACACTAAAAAGTTTAAAGTTTACGTTAAGAATCCTAAAGGTAATGTAGTTAAAGTAAACTTTGGACACGGCGGAAGCAGTGTCAAAGGTAAAGCTATGAAAATTAAGAAAAACAATCCAGCAGCAAGACGCTCATTTAGAGCAAGACATAATTGTGATAATCCAGGACCGCGTCATAAGGCACGTTACTGGTCATGCAGGAAGTGGTAATATGAAAATTGTAGATTTAGATGAAGGGCTATGGGATAAACTTTTTGGACCAAAAAAAGAGAAAACTCTTGCTGATGATCCACATTACAAAGGTTGGTTGAAAATCTATAAATCTAGTCCAGATGCTGCATCTATGCATAAAGATAATAAAAAGTTTTTAAAGTATTACCTAGCAAACCGTGGAAAGAGTATATAATGAAAATTTTTGAAGTGACAGAAGTAAGAGAAAATGACAGTTTAGGCTTTGACTTAGTTGACGATGCTAGCTATTATATGCGCAATGATCCGTCATTTTACCGTAAAGAGTTTTATCCTTGTATGTCAAAAGTAGCAGACAAACATACTGCTGGCGCGAGTATTGACAAGAATATGATTATGTCGATGGTAGAACGTGGAATTAATAAGTACGTTCAAGAGTACAATTTAGGAAGATCTGTTGCTGACGTGTTTAAACAACCAGATAGAGATGCACTTGTTGACAAGCTTTTCAGTGAAGAATTAGAAGAAATCAAAAAAGGCGACTATAAATGAAACTTAGAGAGTTATTTGAAGCGGCGCCGGCAAAGAAAATTGTAGTAGTAATGCCAGGTGGGTTTCACCCTTTCCACCCTGGACATAAAAGTCTTTACGATTGGGCTGTAGAAACATTCGGCAGAGACAATGTTTATGTTGCTGCAACAAATGATACCAAATCTCGTCCTTTTCCCTTTAATGTAAAACAAGCACTTGCAGGCTTTGCAGGAGTTCCATCAAATAGATTTATAGAAGTTAAGAGTCCATTCAACGCATTGAGCTATGACAATATTATAAGCGATGCAGCAAACACAGCTCTTGTCTTTGTAAGAAGTGAAAAAGATAAAGCAAGTCATCCATTGCCGGATCAAGTACGTAAAAGTGATGGCAATATGGGATACCTTATTTCTTATCAACGCAACAATAATTTAGAAACAGCAGACACACATGGTTATCTAGCATACGGGCCAACTATTGATTTTAATTTTAGTGGTCTAGCAATTAGAAGTGCAAGTGAACTAAGAGCTGCATGGCCAGAAATGGGTGATGAAGATAAATTACAAGCTGCTAATTTAATGTATCCTGGTAACGGTGAAGAAGCATCTAAGATGCTTGATACTGCGCTGGGCATTAAAGATGCAGTTGCAGCTGAAGATGTCAGTCCAGAAGATGAAGATAAGTTTCACACAGATTTAGACGACCTTGTACACAAGTACTTTGGTAGTAGTAGCGACGAAGAAGAAGCTATGGACGAGACTGAGCAAGACAATTTATCAATTATTAAAAGCTTAGTTGATCCGGTAGCACAACAGAGTATGGCAGCTAGTTTGGGTACAGTTAGATTAAGCAAAGCTAAAGTAAGACAATTACAAGATGTAAAGAACGCTCAAATGTTCGACGATCCTAAAGCAATTATTAAAGCAGCACTTAATTATGGAAATTCTGTAGAAGATGTAATGGCAAATCTTAGTCCTGAATTAGATCTTACTAAAGTTAAAAGTGATACACAAGTAGCAACAGACAGAGCAGCAAATCCGTTTTTACAGGTGGCAAAGGATGTATAGCAGTCTAGACGAACTTAAAAAGCTTGCCGGTGTAAACGAATTTAAAGGTTACACCGAATACACTCTTGAGAACATTAGTGATGCAGCTAATAGTAATCGTAAAAAAGAACGCGAACAAAACATACGTCCGGGCGATAAAGAATGGTTTGAACTATGGTTTAGTCAGCCTAAAATGATGGGACAGAATATGCCTAGCGGGTTTAGGGGTCGTAAGTAATGAAAATTTATGATATTGTTAACGAAGACGGTCGCATTGTCAAAGGTGTTAACACTACACCTGATGTTGGAGTCAATCAAACTTCTATCGAAGCAGCAAAATTTGGTAATAAAGTAGACAAAGATGGACGTCCGCCAACACTAAGCAGCAAAGTTAAAGGTTCTAGTACTAACGTATTATTTAATATGGGCCTTGCAGAAAGTTTAAACCTAGCAGATTCGCAAGACATGCTTGCAGAAGCCGTTGGTGAAATTGCTAGTGCTACTGAAATATATGTAGACATGGACGGTGTGTTAGCAGACTTTTTTGGCGAATGGGCTAAACTAATGAATGTAGATCATTTCACAGACATTGGCAAACAACACGATATTAACGATGCACTACAAAAGATACGAGACACTGACGACTTTTGGCTCAATTTACCTATATTGCCAGAAGCAAAGAATTTACTTAATTTAATTAAACAAGTTAGAGGCGAATACAGTATATGTACTAGTCCTTTAGCAGATGATCCTAATTCAGAAAAACATAAGCGTACCTGGGTAGAAAAGAATTTAGCATTTTTCCCACCTAAGGAAGTACATGTTACACACGATAAACCACAATTTGCTACAGCAAAAGACGGCACACCTAACATACTAATTGACGACTACGGTGTTAACATTAATGCCTGGGAAGCAGCAGGTGGTATTGGATTTAAATACAAAGACCATAAGTTTGAGCGCACAGCTAAAGATATCAAACAGCATATACAAGAGCCAGTCGAGGAAAAAACAAATGAAAATTTTTGAAATAACAGAAGCAAAAGTAGAGATGTGTCCAGAAGCGTGTTGTGGCAAGCCTGTAACAGAATGTAAATGCGGACCTGATTGTGAACATTGTGATTGTCATGCAAAGAACAAAAAAGTAGACGAAGGTTACAAGTCCAAATTACGTAAAAAAGCAAAACACGCAGGTAGACGATCAGGACGTAGATCAAATAAAAAATTAAGAGATGAGTTTCAAGACACTGGTATAGCAACAGAAAAAGACGATCTCGGCAATTTAATAAAAACTGGAGTTAAGGGATCTTACGATGTTGTTGCAAAAGCAGTTAAAGACTACGAAGAGTTAATTAGAAATAATCCTAATCATCCTAAAGTGCCCCAAGTAAAGGCAGAGTTAGCTAAACTAAAGCCAATGCTTGCAAAAGCACAAGCAGGAATGAGCGAAACAATAACATCGGGCGGTACTAGTGCTAGTTCAGTTGCTAACGTTTCAAACCCTAGTATAACACGCAACGTTAAAAAACCAAAAAAGAATAAAAACGGTACAGCAAAAAATGCTCAAGATTCAAATAGCAATTTAATGACCGGTCAGTTAATAAAACGATAAATACTATATAATAAATTGGAGTGCTTCAATGCGAGATAAAGAAATAAAAGAGAGTTTAGCGGATATGGCCGGTATGGCTGAGCGTGATCACGAAGTGCAAATGGCTCGAGCTGACCTATATAAAATTGCAAAGTATGCCATTAAGCTGCACGACATGATGAAGCAAGTTACTGAAGCAGACGGAATTGAAGGGTGGCAGCAAGCTAAGATTACTAAGGCTGCTGACTACATGGATAGTGTGTACCATTCATTAGATTATGATATACAATTTAATCAAGGTGACGAGGAAGCACCGGCAGTTGATATGAATTATGAATCTCAAATGGGAGAAGCACTTAACAAGAAACTAGCATCAAAACTTTCTGAGTCTACACAAACTTGCAACGAATGTGGTAAAACTATGTTAACTGCTTCCGAAAAGAAAGAACTTTCAGATCTTAAAGAAGGCAAGCGTCACGGTAACAGCAACATCTACAAGAAGTGCTGGAAAGGCTGTACTAAAGTAGCAGGTAAAAAACGCGGCGAGCCTGGCTCGTGTAAGTGTGATTAAGGAAAAGTTATGGACTTTAACGCACTTCAACAAAAATTATTTGCACTTGACCCAAGTGATCCTAAAGAAGACCTAGCTAAAATGCGGGCAGCAGCAGAAGGTGGCGGCTTAGGAGACATTCCTGCAACAAAAGACTATGTTACTGAAAGTGTAAATGTTACAGAAGGCAGTATGCCACTTGATTTAGACTTATCAAGCTTTGCAGCACTAGCAGGTGTTACTATAACTGAATCACAAAAAATTGGTAGTGCAGGACAAGCTAAAGCAAATGCTCCTATACCTAAAGCAGAACTAGGACGTACCAAACATCCATTAAAGGATAAGCTAGTAGGCGAAGCAAATGAAGATCGCATTACAGCATTAGAGCGTAGAATCGAAGCACTTGAATCAATGCTTAGTGAAGGAGACGGACGTAAGAAAGGTATCCACGGTAAAGGACATCCTATGCGTAAGAAACAACAAGCTGCAATACACGCCGGTGAATCGACTAAAAAGAACGACACATTATCAATTAAAGAGCAATTAATGAAAGCTCTAAACGACTACAAATAACCTAACAGCTAATACATTAAAATAAAGTCAAGTTTTTACTTGACTTTTTTCACGATCTGCGCTATAATAATATATAACAAACAACAGGAGAGACCTATGAGTGATCGTACCTATGGTGCAGAAGAGAAAGCTAAACTAGAACGTTTAGTTAAAGAAGGCGTGACAGTTCTACAAGAAGTTGAAGATCTTAATATGGGTCTTAAAGAAACAGTAAAAGCTGTTGCTGAAGAACTAGACATTAAGCCTAGTCTAATTACAAAAGCAATCAAAATTGCGCAGAAGCGTGACTGGGATAAGCATGTCGATGCATATGATGACCTAGAAACACTAGTTGCTACAGTTGGTATTGATAAGGTATGACCGCGATTAAAGAATTCTGGGTTAACAGCTACACTAGTGACAAGACTGCATTTGCATTTGAGCTTGTTAGTTTTATCTTTACTGTTGCAGCAAGTTTAACTCTTGCTGTCAATGCTAAAGATCCTAATATGTTAATTGTATATCCAGGATTCTTTATTGGATCGATTACACAATGTTATGCAGCAATGCGTAGAGGCGCTGCTTGGGTGATGCTATTAACTGGATATTTTGCAGTAGTTAATGTATACGGTTACGGAGTTGCATCAGCATGGTGGTAAAGCCC
>TARA_R110000803_G_scaffold77315_1_pt1 | contig 10175 bp, 13 predicted proteins | sample TARA_R110000803 | Tara Oceans TARA_R110000803 (sample SAMEA4397772) | marine metagenome | biome: Polar Biome; feature: [SRF] surface water layer (ENVO:00010504); material: water (ENVO:00002006), including particulate matter (ENVO:01000060) such as... | depth 5 m | reverse complement strand
GAGCACTTAGTTGATATGGATTCAGTAACAGGGGGTCATTCATTTAATTATGATAAAGTTATTAGTGGCGTATTTGACTTAATACAGACGGATAAAGAGAATAGAAAGCCAGAAAAAGAGGCTAAGTGGAATAAGCGATTTAAAGACCAAGAAGATGTTAGAATAGACGAGCGTAATAAATTATTAGAATTAGTCAAACAAATGGAACAAGCAGATACTTTAAAAGCCAAAAAACCTATTAAGAAGACTAAACCTAAGTTAAACCCCACTAATATGTTACGAAATGGAGAACCAGACTGGGAAAGTTGCTTTATTCCACGCAGAGGTGGCAATAATTTTTTCTAAGCCTATATAATGAATAATCCTAATCATAAAGAAGAGGAATTAAAAGAGATACAGGAATCGGCACAAAACAGTAGTAGTAGCGATAATATGGATATGACCATCTATCCTATTAAAGATGACCCAACTAAGCCTATTTATAGGGAGGTGGGTGAGCCATTATTACGACCGCCATTTACTTACGCCTTTGTTGGATTTAGGGGGAGTTCTAAGACCACTACATTAATGAATCTAATGCTTAGACCGTATCCTTTTTATGGAGCAAGTGATAAGATTAATCCTAAAGACCCTAAAACGATGCCTGTATTTGATAATATATTTGTTATTAGTCCAACAATAGGACTTGATAGCACGAGTAAGCCTTTATTAAAAATAGTTCCGCCTGAAAATATATTTACAGATTATAGCGATTCTATGATAGACCAGATATTATTATATCAAAAGAACCAAGAACCACCCAGAGAAAAGACACTTATTATATGCGATGATATTTTGGGATTAGGGGGTAAGGGTTTAGGACCGAATAGTAAGATATATAGGCTACCTGCCGTATTGAGACATTACGATTGTTCTGTTTGTTACTTAGTCCAAATTTTAAGGGGTGGAGGGTCATTACCGCCTATTACACGGAATAATATAGAGGGTTGGTTCTTATATAAAAATCCTAATAGTAGAGAGATTGAAAAAATGGGTGAAGAATTTGGGGCTTTTGGAGGTAAGAAGAATTTTTATAAATTATATAGAGATGCCGTAATGGCTAAGCCCTATTCTTTTTTATTTTTAGATAGTAGGAAATATATAGCCTATTCTAATTTACAAGTTAAGATGTGGGAAAAATACGCTGAAGATGGGACTTTTAATCCATTATATAAAGCAGACGAAGAAGACATAGACTTAGAGACCATAGACCCAAGTAGCCAGGGTAGCGATAATACAACGGATAATAATGATGAAAAAATATCTAATACTTAATAATGGAGGTTAAAATATTTACTATTAATGGTACGACATTTTATTTTATACCCAAAGATAGGATTGTTACAGTTAGTCCTATAAAGAATAATATTACCATCCACTTTAATTAAGCAAAGCATATCCTTACAGGAATAAAATCTGTTATAATAATATAAATGAGTTATTATGAAAGATTAAGCAAAGAATATGGAGATATGGGGACTAACGCTGGAAATGTATTAAGTAATGCCCAATCTAAAGCAAGTGAAATGCTAACAGAGGATACAGACGCAAGTGATTCAGTAGAAAGTAAAGAAATGGGTAAATTAGGAACTATGGTAGGTGAAAAAATAGGTGGAAAATATTTAATGGGTAAGGCTATAGATGGCTTACAACATTTCGTAGCAGGTCCACGAAGGGCTTTAGCAGACCAGGCGGCTGAACAAAAATTTAGTGAAGCATCGGCTAAAGGGGACCAAGTGGGTGATATATACGCTAAGGGAAGTGATCGGTTAGCACAAGGAACTAATGCCGATGGGTCTTTAGTAGCAGAGCCAGGCAGTGTTAGAGGGGGGTTAAACCAAATGACTAAGTTTAGGGAAGGAGATACGACCCCTGAAGATATAGTTAATGACCCAGATGGGGCTTACAGTGGAATAGCCAAATTATCACAAAAAAATGCTGATAGATTTAATGCCTTAGATGATGACGCACAACAATCAGTTAGAGCCGACCTTTCATCAAATCCACAATTTAAACCATTAGACCAAATTAATGCCGAACAACAATCAGGGGCTATTACAGCAGATGAGGCTAAAACACAAGGTATGAACTCTAAGTTAATGGAACAGGACGCAGTAGGAGATGGAGAAATGGAATCCACTTCCACTACACTAAGAGGGGCTAATCCATTTACAGGAGAAACAATGGCAGGCGAGGGAGGAGCAAAAGAAGTAGTGGGACAAATGGGTGACACACAAGCCGAAACACTTGATAGAGCCACTGGGCTTACTTCTGGCGAAACATCTGGGGCTGAAGTATTAACTAAAGAAGCATCTACTTTAGCAGAAGCAGGGGGGGAGGCTCTGGCTTCTACAGGGTTAGAGACAGCCCTTAGTGCCGTTCCTATAATTGGTGAAATAGCAGGTATAGGATTTGGACTCTACAAGGGTATATCAACCGGAATACAATCTCATAAAGACCAAGTTAAAGACCAGGCGGCTGAACTTGTTGATAATAGTAATATTAATACTACTATGAAATATGCTGGATTTAATAGACCTTCATTTGGTTCTATGGCTCTGCCGTCATTTGATACAAGTAAGTCGGCTACATTATTACAAGAATAAATAATTAATTAATTAATACAAAATTTTTATCTTAGACTATATATAAATGGTTAATAAAGGCGGTTGTTTAAAAGGACGAGTGAAAGAAACTCCAAATGGCGGTTGTAAAATTGGAAAAAAAACTAAAGCAAAAGTCGTTAAGGCTAAAGTCGTTAAGGCTAAAGTCGTTAAGGCTACAAGCGGAGTGAAAAAAGTCGTTAAGGCTAAAAAAGTTGTTAAAAAAGCAGTGGGCAATAAAGGCGGTTGTGAAACTGGACGTGTAGGAGAAACCCCAAATGGAGGCTGTAAAATAGGTAAGAGTAACGCAGGCAAGACAGTTAAGGCTAAAGTTGTTAAGGCTACAAGCGGAGTGAAAAAAGTCGTTAAGGCTAAGGCAGAGCCTAAAGTGAGAAAACCACGCAGTGATAAAGGGAAACCAAGAACAGCGAATAAGGCAAATAAAGGCGGTTGTAAAACTGGGCGTGTAGCAGAAACCCCTAATGGAGGCTGTAAAATAGGTAAGAGTAACGCAGGAGCGAAACCTAAACGAAAATATACTAAGAAGCCTAAAGTAGTAGAGGACGATATGAGCGATATTAGTGCTGGCTTAGACGCTGGATTGGCTTCAAAACCTAAACGAAAATATACTAAGAAAGCAACAGGTAGAAAACCCCCACCAGGAGGATTTAAATCAGCCGATACTATTTCACCAGAAGATGACGCACATAGTGGCAGTCCTGATATAAAGCCTAAACCTAAACGAAAATATACTAAGAAGCCTAAAGTAGTAGAGGACGATATGGCTGATATTAGTGCTGGATTTGACGCTGGAATGGCTAAAAAACCTAAACGAAAATATACTAAGAAGCCTAAAAAGAAACTAAACTATATTGTGGCTGAAGATGAAGAACCTAAGGTGACTGAGGTAACTAAAAAGAAAAGAAAGATTAAATTTATGGTAAGACGAAATGGAGTATTAGTGCCATTATTAAAAAAAAAAGAACCACCCATTAGAGGGGGTGGGGGGAGTTATTCGGCATCAATGCGATATACTAAATAGGCTTTAGAATTAAAATATTTCATATAGTATAAATGGAAAGAGCACCGAGTTTAGACCCTAAAGGAGATGTAACACCTTTAGATATGAGTGATTTATCTAACTATACTTCTCAACAATTAATAGATATGGCTAAAGCAGGGGCAAGTCAAGGGGCTCAAGGGAAGGTCTATGGTGGTTTTGGCAGAGATAATGTAAGTAATGACGCTAAGATGGCGGCAGGAATGCACAATGATTATGAAAATAAGTTACAGGGGTTTTATCAAGACTTTAGAGGAGCAAATGTAAGTAGCCAGGGGACACAAGGACACGCAAGTCCATTTGATACGGCATTAGATAGATATAGTCCAAATGTAGCCCAGAGAATTAATTTCTAATATCTATGTATATAATGAGTAAATATATAGATATTATAAAAGCCATAGCCACTATTATCACTAAGTTAAAGCCTAAATCTTGTAGAAGTAAGTGCTGTTCTGGTAGTGAATGTGAATGTGGGCAACCAAAAAATTTGATTAATGAAGAAGAAGAAAAAGACGTAGAACCTACGGTAAGATATGCGGAAGTGTGAAATTTGTAATTTAATAACAGATATTTGGTATAGGAATATCTGTTACTATTGTATAAGAAATGGACCAGTGGAAATCAAAAAAGCCATTATACAAACCAAAAAAATCAACTAACCCCAAGAAGAAGGGGATGGTTTATGTTATTAAAGATGGAAAAAAAAGATTAATACATTTTGGCGACTCTTCTATGAAAGACTTCACACAACACGGAGACACTAAGAGACGTAAGAATTACCTTACTCGTAGTGCTGGGATTACCAATAAACAAGGTATTAAAACGGCTAATAATAAAAATTACGCAAATTATTGGAGTAGAACGGTCAATTGGTAGGATTAAAATATAGGCTTATATTATATGACCTTAGATTGTAAATTATGCGGAGCGTGGTGTTATACTACTTACATTTGTAGCGATTGTAATAAGGTAAAGGATATAATTAACCTATATTCACGAGAAGTGGTATTAAGTGTATTAGAAAAGGTATTGATTAGAGATGAACAACAGCGTATTCATAAAATGGAAACAAATAAACAATTACAAAAAAAGGTTAGTGCCATATGTCAAGAGGTAGATAAGTCACATATAAAGTAGAATTCTTTTTTCTAAAAATTTAATAGATTGCTTAAGTTCTGCTATTAATTTTTTAATATATTTTTTTGACTTAGTGGCTTTTATCCTATCCTCAAACTGTTCATAGTCGTTAATTGATTCTACTAACCTTGGTTTTAACTTAGACATATAATATTATTAGATTTTTTTTCTATTAGTATATATAAAGATGTTTCAGCCGAGTAATAGTATGCCAATAGAGAATTATAGTGTGGTCCAGCCTTCCACGCAACAAAAAACCTTTAGTGAAAATAACATATGTAGGTTTAGTCTGCCATATACATCAATACCCTTTTTTGACCCACACGAGAGTTACTTACAAGTAATAGCCGAAACTACAGGGGACGCTAAGGTAGAATTAAACGGTAATTCATCTGTTATTATCAAATACATTAGACTTTCTGTTAATGGTCAAGTCTTAGAAGAAATAGACGAATTTAACCAACTTGCTAATATTTATAATGTATATGGTAATGATGACAGTAGTAGAGCACAAGAATCCGTATTTACATTAGACTCTAAAGAATTATTTACTACAGGATTGATGGGTAATCAATCAGCAAGCGTGGATAATGGCGTTAAGAAATGTAAGTTAATAATTCCTATGAAAGAATGTGGCTTATTTAGTGCCTTAGAAATCGTACCATTAATGGCTTTCGGTAATAACTTAGATGTGGAAATTAGATTTGCTCCAAATAACGAGGTGTTAAAGGCTTATAACCGTAATGCTAAAGACCGAGTTAAACCAGATGATACTACAGCCATCAATGTAAGTGATGCTCTTACCAATGGGACTGGTATAACTACACTTAATCTTGCTCTTCCATATAAGGGCTTTACTTCATTGGGAGATATTCCATTACAAGTAGGTGACCGTGTTACATTAAAAAAAAATGACGGCACGGCTGTAACTGGTATTGGAGCAGGGGATATAATTATAACATCTTTGGCGAGAACCGCTACAACCGCACTAACCGATAATCCTAATCAAATAGTGGTTGGATTTGCTACAGAAACACCTACCGTAGATGTTGATGCTAATGACCTTTATATCCATATATCTAAAACCACCAATGATGCTCCTACTATTGTTTCCACTATTACTTACTCTAATGTAGAGTGGTATATCCAAAAGGTTGTTCCACCACAACAATATGTTGGGACACTTACTAAACAATTACAATCAGCCCAGGGATTCCAATATGATATACATACTTGGACTACTTACAAGAGTTCATTGTTAGAGGGTGTTCAGTCACAAACCATAGAGATTCCAGCCTATCAGTCAAGGGCTAAGTCGGTTCTTGTTGTTCCACGAAGGGCTAATCAAAACCCTGTTCTTAATGTAACCAATGGAGCGACTGATAATGGAACAACCCATTATTCCTTTAACGGTCAATTCCAAAATCTTAAAGATTATCAATGGCAGGTTAATAATGGACTTAGAGTTCCTACCAGACCTATTAACTTAGAAGTTATGAAAGGCTCTTGTAAGCATCTTAGTGCTGAACACTTAATACAAATTACCCAGGCATTAGGGTCAAGTAATATAGGAGTGCGAAATTTAAAAGACACCCATAATAACTTTATGATGGGGCGACAATTATCCAAATACGGTGGAACATCAAGACTTACTAGTGCGATGCGAGTTTATTTAAATTGGCACGCTGGCACTGACCCTGCTATTAAATTACAACCAATCACCTTTATAAATCATATTAATAGAGTTTCTATTAACAGCCAGGGACTACAGGTTTTTAACTAATAGGCTTTGTAAAGCCTTACCAAACACATTTATTCTTAGTTTGGCTAAAACCTTTTCTAAAGGTTGTCTAAAAATAATATCTTAGATTAATATATAATGAGTAATAGCCCAGCGAGTCAAGTTAAGCGATATATGCGACTTAGTCCTTCTAATGGAAGTGGTGAGTTTTCCTTTACAAATGGTAACCCCATTATAAGGTTCAGTGTAGCCGATACCCAGGCTCTATTAGTCGGTAAAGAAATGAGATTATGTGGCAAATTAATCTTATTTAAAACAGGCACAACAACCGTAGATTATAATGACGCAGTTAATATAGATAGAATAGCAGGAATACAGAATTTTATATCATCAGTTAGTATTGGCTCAAGACGATATTCTTCTAATGTCTTAGAGGTTGTCCATAATTACCCTAGATTAGCCACCCAATTATATTCTAATACACATTCCGCAAAAGGAATGAGAACAACCGTTTTTAACGAACACGGTGGTGTAGGTAAAGGACGATACAGTCAATATGACTTACAGAGTTTAGGAACGGACGGAACAGGAGCAACTGATAGAAAATTAATGTCAGCACGAAAAGCCGTTATTACAGGGCGTGATACAACTAATTCATTTGATTTTGCTCTTAGACTTAATACAGGATTGTTAATGAACCAGGCAATACCACTTAACTTACTTGGAGGGTTGGAGATTACTATAAATCTTAATAGTAATTTCGCTTCCATATACGGAGCAGATGCTACTTTAGCCGCCGATTGTTCTTATAAAATTATAGACCCTTACTTAATTTGTCCTCTACTTTATCTTAACCAGCAACAAATTGCACAAGAAGCACAACAGCCTCAAGGGGCTTTTTCCTTTATGTCTTACCAATCCCTATACTCGGTCATTGATTCATCGAATCAATCCATTGTCCATAGACTTAATAGTAAGAATTTAGTAAGTGTAGTCCAAAATTACATACCTGTAAAATATCTTAATAATAGACTTTATAATGGGTGTGCTTGTTGGAACGCAGGTTCGTTAGATAATATAGAGTTTCATAAAGATGGTGTAAGGTATCCATTAGAATATAATTTAGATGTTAAAAAAACAAATGGAGCAGGTAGTAACGAGGATGAAGACTTACAGAAGGTAGATTTAAACCCAGCGGTATTATGGAACGCCCAATCGGCTATTAGAAATGTAAAGGATATTCATAGAAGTCAAGTCATTCCAGAAAATTTATTAGGTGTAGCCAAAACTGATAGTGTGTATTCTACTGGCGTATCCTGGGACAAAATAAGTGGAGCAGGTGTTAGTGTTAATGGAACTATTACCTACGATATTAAGACTAAGCAAGAAGACCCAGATAATAATGATGCTGTTAATTCCAACCATACACTTACCACTCCATATGCTCAATATTCATTTTATTTGAGTAAGGTTAATCTTATTGTCAATAAAGGCTCTGGTATTACAGTTGCCTAGGCTTTGTAAAGTAATTTTATAATAGATTAGTTTATTATAAAATTATTATCTGTTCTAATAATATAGATGAGTATTCCAAGTGTATTATTATCAGGTGTTAAAAACGAAAGTCAAGACCAGACCATTACTACGGATGTCTTAGAGCCTAATGTGTTAAACTCTTCACAGGCGGTATTTGTTATTCCAAAAAAGGGCTCAGTGTTAGACAGTAAGTCGGCACTTAAATTAAAAGTTAATTGGACACAATTTGACGCTACTGCTAATGCTAATGTTGGGGGTAAGTTATTTTCAGGTATGTTAGGCTTAATCAAAAATGCTCGGCTATACGCTTCTGGTCAATTGATTAGTAGATTGGATCACGCTGGGGAGAAAATACACTTAGACAATCAATTTAAAAACCAAGAATATAAGGAACAGTATTGCGATGTTAAACACGGCTCTAATACAGGCTTTTTAGTAGCAGATGAACTGGCTAACTCTGGACTAAATGGGGCTATTGTAAATGACGATATTGTATCCACTAGGTCAGCCGCCGAGCCACCAGTCGTTAATACACCTAACTATATGCGAATTGTAGGAAATGTGGCTACTGCTACCGACGGAGATAATGGTATGGAGATGTTTTTATTGTTAGAGGAAATTTTTCCAATGTTAAAAGATTTACAATTACCAGTTAGATTCTTAAAAGATGAAATTAGAATAGAGATAGATTTTGACACTGATAATACTAAGTGGCTAATGGCTTCACCAGACCCACACACTGGAGTAGGTGTAGCCCAGGTTACAGTCACGGAGGCTGTTATGTTCTTAGACTATATCACTTATAATGACGAGGTGGATGCTGAACTGGCTTCTACCTTGGAGACCACTGGAGTAAGTATTCCGTTTAGGGAAACAGCCATTATTACTACAGCCTTACCTGGGACGGCTGGGGCTACAGTAGGTATTAGAAGCGATGTTCTTCTTGGTCAAGAGGGACGAGCCATTATGAAGATATTTGTTGCTAAGCGTTATCCAAACACTTTATCAGGTGGTCTTACTAATAATGTTAATAGTGCCTATTCTTTACAGGGTAATTGTAGAAGTGATGCTTTAATGAACCAGAAATTTAATTTTGTTGTTAATGACTTACTTATTTATGACCGAGATGTAGAAAATCCTAAAGAGTCTTATAATTACTTTTCCTATGCTGGAGAAAAACAAGCCTCTTGTTATCCAGATGCTTGGGAGTATAATGACACTTACAATACCCAATCGGTTACTGATGATGTTCTTTATACTACTAATAATGGAGGAACTGCTGACCAACCAATTTTGGGAAATGGCTTGCCTACAGGCGTGGTGAAGGACGGTATTAGAGGAACACAGAATTGGGACAGTGTTGATTTGAGTAAGTATGGGAAACAACTTAACCCTGCTAATGCTATGCGAATAGGCTCTACGCCTATCATTTACAGGCTTACACGAGACGCTGGGGCAGATGTTAGAGACCAGGGGGCAGTCCAATTGACTGTTTTCGTAGAATATCTTAGACTATTTGATTTGAGGGCTGGGGAATTAGCCGTTAGGGATTTGTAATTTAAATCTTTGTTTATTGTAAATGACAATGAAAGAGAGATTTGTAGAAGAATTAGAGGACCACGGTGAATGGGTATTAACTCGTACCATAAAGGAAGTTTGGCATAAAAAAGAAGAATTGGACGAAGAGGCATTTATGAGCGAGAGAACAGGCATAAAAATAAAAATAGAAAAATTGCCTTTAAGCGATAAATGCTCCGTCTGCGGTGGGTGTTTTAGCGACACCGACAGCGACTAGCCCTTTTATTACTTGTATTTGTTTAGCCCAATTTCCAGCCCTATTCCAATAGATATTATGGAGTGTTCGTTGATTGATTTTCATATTTGTTTCCTGGTTGATTTTTAGCGTTAACGCCCTCATTCCTTTAGCCCTTATTTCCAATTTTTCACCCTTGATTAAATTGCTATTAATTATTGCTATCCACAACATTTATATGTATTAATCACACAATATCTTTATATGTTTACACTTTAGGGGGTAGACACTTTTTATGGTATT
>TARA_R110000803_G_scaffold37598_5_pt1 | contig 10176 bp, 20 predicted proteins | sample TARA_R110000803 | Tara Oceans TARA_R110000803 (sample SAMEA4397772) | marine metagenome | biome: Polar Biome; feature: [SRF] surface water layer (ENVO:00010504); material: water (ENVO:00002006), including particulate matter (ENVO:01000060) such as... | depth 5 m | reverse complement strand
AAGGGGTGGCGTGAAGCTGATGTGCAGGTAGGTTTCATCGCTGAGGAAGTGTTAGAGAATGATATTATCTCTCAGTTCTCTCAGGTTAATGGTGTAGGTGATGAGCTGGAGGCTGTGGGCTGGAAGTGGGAGTGTGTTATTGCTGCGTCTGTTGCTGAGATAAAGTCTTTGCGTAGTCGTTTAGCGGCGGCTGATGATGTGATTGGGGCGCTAGATGAGCGTCTCAAACTACTAGAGGAAGCTACACCATGACACCACCAGAACAAGACGAGATAACAGCACCACAAGAGCAGGTAGAATAGAGTCGAATTAGACGAATTAGACGAATAACCTGGCTGCTACAATTGATGGCCTTTACGATTTGTGGTAGTATACCATCATGAAACGAGATGAAGAATCAGTAAAACGTGTTGTGGTAGCGGAAGGATTTGCCGTACCAGTAGACGAAAAACAGTTTGAACATATGGTAGCAACGTCTGCAAAACCTGTACTTGTAGATTTTTGGGCTGACTGGTGTGGACCGTGCAAGTCCATGGCACCTGTTCTTGACGATTTTGCGGCCAAGTATGCCGACGATATGCAGGTGATTAAGGTTGAGGCGGATAAGTCTCCCTTACTGATGGAGCGTTTTGATATTACCAATATCCCGACTTTACTGGTTTTCGTGGAGGGTAAGGTTCAGCACAGCGCTGTTGGCGCTATGCCACTTGACATGCTGGAGAAGGAACTTGGTTCTTACATCGCTGTGGAGACTAAGGAAGTCTGATGCCTAATTTGTGGGATGATCTGCCGCCTGAGATGCTGGGAGATCGTCCATCAATCGAGTGCTTCTCTAAAGAGGTAGTTGCTCCCGATGAAGTTCATAAGAAAGAGCGTGGTAAAGATGCTGAAGAAAATTTGCGACAAGTTTTTGGAGCACCCGAAGTCAAATAGTATGTCTTATTGGAGTCACTTTAGCTTTGCAGGGTCGTTTGCTTTTGAGTTTGTTGCTGTTGGCATCATGTTGCTAGTCCACGCCGTGTGTCCATTCTGGTTTAAGGATGATGCATCGCAGTATGTAGAGCGGGCTAATAGGGTGTTGAACAAGCACTAGGCTTGACGTGCCGGTCGCACTCTGTTAGTATGTCGAGATGACCTCTACTGCTATGGCGCTCGCTGTTAGTGCTGCTAACAAGTCAGCCCACGACAAATGGCGTCTTGGTTCTGTGGTGTGGCGGGGAGGCTCCGTTCTGTCTACGGGCGTGAATCGTGTAAGGAACGATCCGTTTGTATTGGAGGATGAGAAACATTTTCATTGTACAGTTCACGCCGAAGCTGATGCTCTCCGCAATGCTGGCTATTCTTTTGGTGCTAAGTTGTTTGTTGCCCGTGTTACACGTGGTGGCAACTTGGCGCTGGCGAAGCCGTGTTCCCGGTGTATGGATACAATCAGGGAGCACGGAATTAAGAAGGTTTACTACACTGATGAGACCGGTGAGTGGACTTTCTTTAGAGTCTGGTCTTGACACACTGCGCCGAGGCTAGTATACTAGCCAACAGCAACAAGAATAACAAACAAAGGAGATCAAGTTGATTACTAAGAAGGCAATTGTCCAGGCAGCAACCGAGGTGGCGGAGCGTTCTCCGTCTTCCCGGAATCACTCATCGAAGATGGTAACTTATCGTCATCCTCGTGGCCTTATCGGTAACACTCTGCACAATGTCGGTCTTTCACCCCGTGAGATTAAGACTCTTCAGGGTAACCGGAAGTACGACCGTTTTTTGAATCCTGCGGCTACCACTTGGGTTCGTGAGGCGAACAAGCGTGCAAACAAGGGTATGGCGTGGGGCGAGGTTGTTTCGTCAACCCGCTGAGCTTACCGTCGTCTGAGCGACGTTTAAATAGAACTTAAGCTCAGAGCGTTCCCCACTTCGGTGGGGAGGTGGCGTTGAGGCGTGTGGATGGCAGTTCACACCGTAAGACTTTGCCAGTCTTTTCTCTGAAGGCTGTACGGCTTAGCATTATTACCACTACATGCGTACAAATGTAGTGGACGTGGAGTAGCTAGTCCCACGGCAAGCTTCGGCAAGTGTAAAGGGGTCGCCCCCCAACTAGCACCTATCTCCGTTACACTTCGTAAAAGTGATATAATATGTAGTGGTCTTTGTACCGCACCCCACCAACCAAAGCGAGGGTTTTATAATGCGTTATTTTGTATTTGTTTTTGTGTTATCTTTACTTATCGGAGCGTCCCCTGTGGGGGCTGAACCGTATCCTTGGCATGAGGGGATTCATGTACTTAGTGATCCGGCTACGGTGACTGAGCCAGCGGAGCGTTCCCCTACGCCCCCTACAGTGCCTCCTGCGATCATTCCCGGTGAATGTGAGTCAGTCAGACGAGTGTTCAACTATTACGACCCCAGTGGAAATTCTGCTTCATTTTTTGTTGATGGGGGAATTGCATACAGGGAGACCCACTGTGGAGCAGATACATTAAATGAGCGCACAGGGGACACAGGTGTAGTCCAACTTAATCCTGTCCATAATAGCCCTGGATACTTTGGTGGGCGTTACTTTGGTGAAGGAGGCTGGTTGATGGCTCTCCATGGTCTTCGTGCTAGGGAAAACACCTTGAGTTCTGAGTGGGCTAATGCTGCTATTACCTTGCGTAAGGTTTGTGGTAATGGCCCGTGGGCTACTGGTGGTAACTATAGTTGCTTGTATCGTAGTCTGTGACTCGACAGAAGTAGACAGAGTGTGCTATAATTAATCTCGGAGCGGTGACAGAGCGGCCGAATGTACTTGTCTTGAAAACAAGCGAGGTGAAAGCCTCCGTGGGTTCAAATCCCACCCGCTCCGCCAGACCCGTGGAACTACCTGGGAGTAGAGGCAGGCTGTAAACCTGCTGCCGTTGGCTAGGGAGGTTCGATTCCTTCCCACGGGACGCATAACAAGTAGGCTAGAGCAATACAAGGGGCCTTCTAAGACATGTCAATACTGTACCGAATACGGTACTGTTTTGATATTGGGGTTCGACTCCCTCCAACGGTGCCAGTATTGACCTACGCACGTGAGTGTGGTAGAATAGCCGCATGAAGAATGCTACCACTAACACTCCGTATGATTACGCAAGTGAACCTGACTGGGTGTATACTAAGCCTAATAACCCATATGGGGATAACGGGGCGATATACATGAAAACGTTGATTGAGTGGTGGAGGCGGCTCCTCTATGGGAAGCCTGCCTTTGATAGATATACATTTGATGTTGACCAGTACAAGCCTATCACTGAAGAAGATTATGAAGGCGTGACGGCATTATCATCGCCCGCAGTTACAGCGCATCGCCGCCGATTTAAAGGGAGCACTACCAAATGACCGAAACCGCTATTTCCAATTCTCAAGTAGAGACTATGATCCGACAGATCGAGTCGATGCTTATCGAAGTCTCTGGGCATAACAATGTCCCTGCTGCCGATATGTTGGATGGTTTGTTGGACCTGTTGAATACGGTGAACTCGTTAGAAGGAAACTGACCTATGATATACGAGTTTACGGCAGGAACACAGCACTGGTACATTGATACCGATAAGACTTACGTGAAGATTCTTGACACGGTTGATGATTGTGTTATCAAAGAGAGCCACAACCTAGGGCTGCTGGGGCAGTTGGAAGACAGCCGGATTGCTGCATACGAGGGAACCTACGCAATGATCGGTGTTTCTCCCACGATCACCACGACCCACTTCTTCCTAGACAAAGAAAAGACCACGAACCGTATCATCTGGCGACCCGGAATGACAGAAGAATGTGATGGAAGCTCAAACGAAAGAATGAAAACATGAACACTAAAGAGATCAAAATATGGTTAAACCCGGTACTACTCAACAGGCTAATCCAAAGCGACCAAGGCCGCAAGAACGAATCTGATGTTGAAGTGACCCTACTAGTACCCTTGGCTAACAAATTCACTATAGGTGACGTTGTTATGACGGGAGAGTATTCAAAGACCCCCGGAGTGGTAATGTCACCACCAACAAAACATAACCCATCGTATACTGTGAAGCACGTAGGTTTAGGGGATGTCTCCCTATGGGAAAAGAATAAGCTAAGACTTGCCTCAAACAGCGAAGAGGAATTGCTGGACGACGGCCAGATCGAGTACCTAAACGTTCTCCAAGAGCAGGCACTCACCATATGGCAACAAACAGCCAATGGTGCCCCTACCCCCAGAAAAACCTACACGAGCAAAGACGGTAGCCCTCAGCCCAGCCCCCTACAACCAGGAGGACAAGTAGTCTGGGACGAGCGGACAGGCAAACTTACGGTAGAATGATGCCCGTTTATAAGGACTTTGACCGTGCTCTACATAACCGTCACGACGTACAAGGCCGTGAAACGGTGAAGAACTATGTGAAAACACATAAAGACGGGATTATTGCCAAAGATAACCCTGACGAGTACGGTGTTGATTTGCTGTTCTATAAGAACGATGAACTCGTAGGATACGGCGAAGTAGAAGTACGAACGAACTGGAAAGAAACAGTATTTCCCTTCAAAAGCCTGCATGTGCCCGAACGCAAGAAGAAACTGTTAGACAACGATCTGACAACTCTGTTCTTCTCCGTCAACGAGAAACACACCCAAATGTTTGTATGTAACGCAGAAACCGTACTCAACGCCCCCCTAGTCGAAGTACCCAACAAATACGTACAAAAGGGCGAACTGTTCTACGACGTAAAGACCGCAGACCTCTACCAGACAAAAACATGAGACAAACTAATAGACCTCTATCACCCCAAACACGACCGGAGAGAGCAAATGACTGACCACTGTGCAGTATCGAGCTGCCACAAATCCGTCCAATACCACGTCCAATTTACCGACAAACAAAACAACTACATATCAAGCACACACACATACTGTAGGGACCACACCAAGATCGGATGGTACCTCCCACCCAAAGGGAAAGAGAAAGGCAAATGGGTAGGGGGCTGGATACCGTCCAACATTCACAGTGTACACGACAAATACGGTGAAGAACTCTCCGTATCGCAAGTCAAGAGAGCTACAGCAAGGTACTAACCAATGGACAACCTACTGCTCCCCGGAATCATCTCACTACTCGTCACAGGACCATACACAGTCCTCTGGGCAACGTCACCAATAGTAACCACACTCACCCAAAAACTAGTTGAAACACACAAACAAAGGACCACCAAATGACCAAAAATCCACCCACAGATTACGACCCCAACAACCCCATCGTAACCATTGATATCAGATGGGAACAGATGCAAAAGTTCGCCCAAAACGAACTCAAACACAACAGTCTAGACTCCGACGCCTTCAACTGGCTACTCACCGAAGCCACCCCAGAAGACATCGAAAAAGCCAAAAACCTCCTCCAAGACGAAATCTGGACCCTCCTCACCGAAGGACTACACAACCCCGACGCCCTCCATGACGGACTCACCGAAGCCTACGTCACAACCTACCAAGCCAGAAGAACACCCCGCTAATCCCACCACGATAACAAAAACAACCTACACCCACAAGTAACACTATACGGAATACCCTACACACACCTATACATGTATAAGGATACACACCTAACCTTTCCTTAGCAACACTGTACGTAACTGTAGCTAACGTCCTAACTGTATACCCCTTCACCGGTTGACACCCACAGCCTCCCTGTGTACAATAGTTAAACATAGGAATACTACTAGTATTAAACAACATAAACAGAACCAAACCGATACTAGAAAGACCTAACAATGAACAACAACCCAAACCCACTCAACCGCATAACCAAAAACATCCGAACACCTATACAACCCAAAAAGACCCCACAAACCCCCATTGACCCCCCTGATGCCCCACTTGAGGCCCCTGTGCATTGGTCTGATGCTGCTTTGTGTCGGGGTAGGACGGATGATATGTTTCCTAGGGAGCATAAGGATTTGTCGTATATTTCGGAGGCTCGTAGGTTGTGTAGGCAGTGTCCTGTGCGTAAGGAGTGTTTGGAGTATGCTTTGTCGTTTCCGGCTTCGGATCAGCATGGTGTGTGGGCTGGGTTGACTCCTAGGCAGTTGGATGCTGAGGGTAAGCGTAGGGGTGTTAGGCCGGTGCGGTTTACTTTGGCTCAGGTTTGGTCGCATTTGAATCGGGGTTGAGTGTCCGGTGGGTGGGGATTGTGTCAAGGTGTTTGGTTGTTTTGTGTTTGTGGTGCTATACGGTGTAGATACGTGGTAGGGTAGTTGTATGGATTCTAATAAGCTTTCTAAGGAGTTTTTGGCGGAGCGTGATACCCGTATTTTTGGGTTGAAGAAGTCTGGTGTTTCTAATCAGGATATTGGGCGTCGGTTTAATATGACGGCTTCGGCGGTTGCGGCTGCTACGAGGCGTCAGTTGGGTCGTTTGAATTCTGATGCGTGGTTGTCGTATCCTGAGGTGTTGCGTTTGGAGTTGGAGCGTTTGGATGAGTTGCAGAAGGCTGTGTGGCCTTTGACTCAGTTTAGGCGTGAGGTGTTGGATGATGGGTCTGATTTGATGGTGGAGCCTGATCAGAATGCTGTGCGTACTGTGTTGGGTATTATGGATAGGCGTGCTAAGTTGTTGGGTATGAATGTTGAGCGGTCTGAGGTTGCTATTTCTGGTTTGGAGGGGCGTGAGGTTGTGGATGTTACGTCGTCTTTGGCGGGTGCTGTTGTTGTTAAGGCTGTGGGTGGTGATCCTAGGGGGGAGGCTTTGGCTTTGTTGGAGTTGATGGCGTCGTCTGGTGTGTTGGATTCTGGTGTTGTTAATGTTATTTTGGATAGTGTTGATCATTTGGATAGTGTTGATCGTGGGTCGGCTGATGCTGATGTGATTGATGCTGTAATTATTGAGGAAGGTGAAAGTAATGTCTAGTGAATATTTGAAGCAAACTTTGTTGGCTGATGAGATTAAGAAGGCTGAGGTGGCCGATGCGGTTGCTGCTGCGTTGGGTGACAAGTACCCGGTGGTGGTGGAGGAGCTTCGTGATCGTCAGGTTTTGATTCGGGTGGCGGAAACTCAGCGGAGTCAGTGGCAGGAGGCTGCTGAGTCTGATGGTACTTCTGTTTCTGAGTGGTTGCGTCAGATGGCGGATGCACGTTGGCGTGAGATTTTTACGTGTACTCATCCGTTGGAGCAGCGTCAGGTGTATCCTTGGTCTGAGGTTTGTTTGGATTGTGGTACGAAGCTGCGTTAGGTACAACTTAGAGGGTGTTAGGGTGGGGTAGTCCCGGCTGGATGTGTTTCATCTTGGGCTTGGGGCTGGTGTAGTCCCGCAGGTAAGCCGGTGTCGCATGTAGCGGCTGGGTGTTTGCGTGTGGGGCGGGGCTGGTTTACCTTCTTGGTTGGGAATGAGGAAGGGGACCCTAGCATTTTGTTGCCGGGGTCCCCTTACTTTGTTAATTGTTGTGTTTTTTAGTTTTAAAATCGTGCTCGGTAGATGGCGATTTCTCGTTCTAGGTCGTCCGTCCAGAGTCGTCGGTCTTGTGGGACGTTGATGCCGTTGATGTAAACCATTTTTTTGCGTGTGTCTCGCCGTTGTTTGATCTGTGTAAAGATTTTATTTGTCATGTGTAGTGTTCACCTCCTTGGGGGTGCTTTGGCTTGTTAGCCAAACTTTATTGTAGCGGGACTGTTCCGGCTTGTATAGTGTTGACTTAGTGAATGTAGTCACAAGGTCGGTGTGTGTTGTACGGGAGTCGGGAATCGAACCCGATGCACACCATTTTATAAGAATGGTTGCAGCACCAGAGCCGCACCCTCCCGCTGGGGACACCATAGGGATACCATTGGCCTTATAGTGTGGTTTGGGGTATTATATAAACATGAATGATTTGTTTGATGTTGCTGGTGCGGGTCGTCCACCGAAGAGGGCGGAGTTAGATTGTAAAAGTGTTGGGATGTCTTTTAAGGTTGACCCTCGCCTAAAGAATTTGTTGATTGATATTTCTGATGGGTATGGGATTTCTATGACCGAGTTGTTGTTGGTGATGGCGTTGAAAGAAGCAGGCGTGGAGCACTTAGTGGACTTAGCTAACTTAGATGACTGATCCGAATAAGACTGTCGCTTTGCATATCCATATGCCTTCGTGGGTGAAGGAGTTGGTGGCGTCTGCTGCTGAAGAAGAGGGGATGTCGATGTCACAGTACTGTGCTCACGTCTTGGCTGTGCGTGCTAGGGACACCATAGGCATTCCTAACCCCCCGGCTGCTGTGGCTCCGCTTCCGACTGTCTCGGATGTGTTGCGTACATATGTTGAGGGCAGCAAGATGATCGGCCCGTGCGGTGATGCGTGGCCCTGCGAGTATCGTGAAGAGGGTAGCAAGTTCATCGGGGATGCCGAGTTCTGTGGGGCGTGTAACATCAGAGTTCATTAGTTAGTCCCCAGAGTTCTTCGGATGTGTCACAGTTCTCGGGGAGTTCGTGCTCTCTAAGAATCATGTGCGGTCGCCCATATTGTTGATCGAGGGCGCACTCTACTTCTGAGAGCGATCCTTGAAAAACTACTTTGTTCTTTTCTGTGTCTACTAGGCAGAAGTCGGAAGGCATTAGCCATTCCATAAGCTGGTAGTACACGCTTGCTAGTTTGTGGTAGAGTGCTAGGTTTGCAGCCATTCGTCCATCTCCTTTTTTCCTTGGTGTTCTTGATCATAGATGTCCACGAATGTTTCTACCTTGTCGGCGTTGCGAAAGATGAGAGTTAGGTCGTGGTATTTCTTGTTACTGGGGTTCTGCCCGTTGTGCCAGTCGGATAGCGAGCACCCGACAATTGCTTGACGGCATGTCTCATAACCGTACGCCTTGATGGCTATGGCTAGCTTCTTCTGCCGTGCGTCGTCTAGTACTGTTGTGGCTCGTTTGTTGAATGTGTCCTTCCAGAAGTCGAACAGTGATTGCACGATATCCGTAGGGACACCATTGATGTCTTTAGTCCCGAATAAGTTTGGTTCCTCCACTGTTTCTCCTTTCGATGATAGATTTGTAAGCTAATATATTCTTTGTGCGATTTACGTCGGGGTTAGTCGTTCAGAATGACGGAATGGCCGAGGGGAGAGAGGATTCCCCCGGCCATTCCTGTCTGTGGGCCTCAGCCGTGCCGTAGGTATTCCTTCCACCGTGGCAGAACCTGAGGCTTGTTAGCCTGCCCACGCTGGAGTCCCTGAAGAAACGCTATTGCGTCTTTCGGAGAGTACTCCATGTGAACGTTGTTCTTCTGTGCATAGAGTGCGCACTCGATCTGGTCGTATAGGCCCGAGGCTCCCCTGGGACGGTAGACCATGCCGTCAGTCACCCAGATGACCGGAGACTTCCGGTTAAGGCGACGGGATACAGCATATTCGATTGCAGGCATGTCGTTGCCGTTACCTCCACGGAAGCGAGGAAGCTTACCTGTCATTTTGCCCTTGTCTGCGAGGATGAAGGCGTTGTCATCGACGTAGCCTGTTGAGTAGCCGATGACTGTGCATCCAGGAGCAGCTTCCATCATTGCCCGCACTTCGTCTTTTGACAGTGACATGGAGCCTGAGCAGTCGATGAGAACAACCCCGCCGCTGGACTTGACAAACTTGTCAAATACTCGACGGTTGGGGTCGGTCAACATGCGGTGCATCCGGCGAGGGTTGCGTCCCATGTTGGATGCGACCCGTTTGCGCCCGATAGCTCCGGGGATGGTAATGGTCAGAGGTAGGGCCTTGAGCCTTAGAGGAATCCACTCACCTATACCTTGGGAGGCACCGGATTTTAAGGCTTGTCTAGCCTTCTTTTGAATATCCTGGCGGTTGATGGCCTGCTTTTTATCCTGGAGTTCTTTAGCCTTGCCGTCGTCCTGAAGACCTTTGTTCGTGGTGCTTGCGCCACCTTCTTGCTTGGATGCTTCCCCATCCTCGTCGCTGTCAGCCTTGCTGTCGCTGTCAGCTTTGCTGTCGTCGTCATGTGCCTCTGGCTCTGGCTCTGGCTCTGGAGCCTTCTGTCGGGGAGTAGGCATCGCTGCGATTGACTCGATAAGCATCGCCAGTTCGATGGTAAAGTTCATACCAACAATGGTCGTGCCAAAATCGTTAGTCAACGTGGAACCGTAGCGCTGGAGTGCTTCTTCGGTGGAAGTCAGATTGACACCCGCTATGGAGCGCTTGATTTCTTTAATCTGCTTTTTCTGG
>TARA_R110000803_G_scaffold36412_7_pt1 | contig 10176 bp, 15 predicted proteins | sample TARA_R110000803 | Tara Oceans TARA_R110000803 (sample SAMEA4397772) | marine metagenome | biome: Polar Biome; feature: [SRF] surface water layer (ENVO:00010504); material: water (ENVO:00002006), including particulate matter (ENVO:01000060) such as... | depth 5 m | reverse complement strand
TAGGCTGCCATTTCTTGTGCAGTTTTTGGATTGCGTTCTGTCTTCAGGTTTTCATAAGCCATCCGAGATCCTTGAATTGAGGTGAATGCTTCTTTTTCAAATCCCCAAGCGATTGCAGTTTCTGAATCGGGAAAGAAGCTTGGAGCATCAGATTCAATTTTCATTTTCTCGTCATCGCTGAGATTTTCATAGACAGCTTCTTCGATTCGAGTTGGCATATTGTCCCAAGTTCCTGACTCATCCCAGATAGTAATGTTTGATCTACCTCTTCTGGCCCAAAGGATTTCTATTCCTCGTAGATTTTCATTCTGTACTACTTTCAATCTGAGGTTAATTGATCTCATTAGTCTAGCGAGTTCAGTTTCTGAAATAGAGTTCTTTGTTACTTCATTTGATCGTCCATCTCTTCCGTCTTGTAGGTGATATATCCATAGTATATCGGTTCCCCATCTTGAGACTGCATCTTGAAGTTGTCTCATTGCCATTGCTTTTTCTTTCATTCCGGCCATTAGGTTACGGGACCGTCCTTTTTCTTTATCGATCATCACTTTCATCACGATTGGAGTAATGATAGCTGTGAGTGAATCTACGATAATTGTTTTAATTCCAGAGTTTGGCATATTGCGGTGTAGTTCTCTATAGATGTTATCGGTGTCGACGTTATCCATAGGGTCATCGGACAGTGCGTAGGTGTCATCTCCGATCTCCATTGCTTCGCTGAAGCGGTGGTCTGAGTCAATTACAAGTTTTGGTCCATCCATTTTGGCTGCGAAGGTTGATTTTCCACTTCCTGGATAACCGACTAGGCTCCAGTGTCTGGGTGGGTATTTTGGTTTGATCATTTTCTTAAACATCGTCATATCCCCAAGAGGTTTGTTTTTTTTCTGTTTTTGGAATCATATCTAATTCAACTTCATCGATTGGAAAGATGCGTTTCCATTGAAAGATTATTAAGCCCATAAAGAGGCATATTATTGTTGTTGTTATCATTTTCACTCTCCTTTGTTTAAATAAAGGTAACATATATTTTAATTTTTGCGAAATATATTTGCATTAAAACAAATTATAACTTAAGATAACTAAGAACTCGAAGGAGGATTAATGAATTTTGGAATGATTGTAGAGCAAAAGTTAAAAGAGCTCGACAGAAAGAAAGCGTGGCTGTCAAGAGAACTAGGCAAGCCATCGACTACGATAACATCTTGGTCGAAGGGTGCTTCACCGGCACTTGATACTGCAATGGAGGTAATAAGAATTCTTACTTTTTCTAAATCGGAAGAGAATTTATTACTTCGATTAGTATTTGATAACTTAAAAGGAGAATGAAAATGACAATAGATGAATTAGAGGCATTATTGAGAAAGGAGGGAATTGAAAATGGAACAAAAATATTCAAAACCTATCACGCATCGATACTATCACAAGGCAAAAGCATCCAAGGAGATCGACTTCTTGATAAATGGGAGATTGCTTTACAGCGAGTAGATCCTAGAACGCCAAAGACGAGTATATATCATAAAGGTAGGAAGCAAATAAATAATTACACTCCATTTGGTCAATATATGATTGCTGAATTTAAGGGTCAATCATTAAAAAGCGTCTCTACTTACTATGGGATTCCGTATCCAACATTCATAAATTATCTTCAAACAGAAATTAGTAGAGTGTCGTCGAAGGTAAGGGGCTTAGTGACTATAGGGTTAGTAAAGAAAACAGGCAAGACTGCATTTCAGATTAGCAGGGAGATTTCATCTTTAGGTCAGACTAATGTTACAGTTCGTCGTCAATGCTTAGGCAAGGTTGGTGTATATGTGATGGGTCATTTTGAGGGAATGACTCGGGTTGAGGTTGCTGAGTATGTTGATGTAGAATTGGCTGTTTTGTCTTCCCAGCTTCGCAAGGATGTAATGAACAGTCATCCAACTTCGATAGCAATTGCCAAGATAACTCGTGGTATTTTTCGTAAAACAGGGAAAAAGTTGGATGATATAAGAAGAGAAATGGATAAAATGAGAAGGGTTGGTATATAATGGGTGTTGAGATATTACCGCCAGATATAATCACTTGGATGAGGCATTATCAAGCGGATCAATCGATTAAAATAAGATCTTTATCTAAGGCTTCAGGAATAAAGATCAAGTCTTTGACTAGGCGACTTGATTATCAGACAAAGATGACTATGGATGAAATGTTTCTTCTACTAGGGTGCTTGGGAAAGTTGTCAGGGAAGGATGAAAAGGAGATAGTAAAAAGATGTTTAGAAGAAACAGGAAAGATATAATGGTAATAAAAGAAGAGATTAAATCTTTGTTTGGGGTTGAATTAGCGACTCCAATTGAAGTTATTCTCGACAGAGAGAAGTGGGTAGTTACGATTGTTGATTATAAGACGGATTATGCTTTCCCTCCTCTTTCTGATGATAATACTATTGATGAATCGCTTCATGCAATAAAGGATGTATTGCTTGAGCATTTAGGGAGGGACTTTTTTTACATTATAACGGTGGGTCCTTCTTTACTAACGCCATTTTGGAAGCGTCATTTGCCTGCACCATTGTTAAAAAGGGCTAGGTTTCTAAGTAGATGTAGGGTATATAATGTATCAAATATTGAAAAGATTGATTTTTTGCAGTCAATAATGGAGAATGATGAATTACTTACATAATTTAAAAGTGGCAGTGATTGATTTTGAGACAACTGGTCTAGAAGAAGATGCTCAAGCGGTTGAGATGGCGATTGTTCATTTAGATCTTGGTTCTGGTGATCAGGAGCTTGTTTATTGCCAAAAATTCAAGCCAACAAAGAAAATTCATCCAAAAGCATCAGCTGTTCACGGTATGTATGCGTCAGATTTAGAAGATTGCCCTTCATTTAAGGATGAGTGGCCAAAGATTGAGTCATTTTTGGAAGATCGAGTGATTTCTGCGTACAATTTGCCATTTGATCTAAGAATTCTTCGGAATGAGTGTCCCGTAAGTCCAAATTTATATCATAAGATGGTTGGGATCTGTGGATTGGTAATATCTCGTCATTTAACACCTTATTCAATTAAGGATAAGATGGGGAATCGCCTTACAGAGAGTTGTATTCGTAATAATATACTTATTGGGAACGGTCATTCAGCATCTTGTGATGCAATGGCTGCATCAGAATTGCTTTTTATTCAAATTAAGAAATTGAGTAATTATTTTAATAATCTTATTGACTTTTTAGCTTGGCAAAGGATTGAGGGTATTGATCAAGAGCGAGAAAAGATGTTTGATTTATATGCAAGAGGTAGAAAAATGTATTCTACTCCTTGGATTAGTGGTTTATGAGTGAACGGTGTCCATATTGCCAGTCTCCTTTTGTTTCTGGCAAAGGAAAAGAAGCGTATGAGTTTCGTAAGAATTATTTTCTTTCTTGGTCGGAAGTAGCTGTATCTGTTGGGTATGCTAGTGGCGATATAGCCCGTAAGGCTGCTAAGAAGTACGCACAAGAGCGAGGTATGATTTATCCCTTGCCTCGATCAACTAAGGGAGCTTGTATATACGTCTCTAGGAAGTCTGGTTATACTTGGTCCTTTATAGCTCGTCAGTACAATCAGTCTATAGGAGAGGTTCAGGCTCAGGCTCAAAAATGGGCAAAGCGAAAAAATATTTGTTGGCCTCCAGAGTAATTACAATCTTCTATCGAAGAATTCTATGCAGGCTTTGACTTGCGTGTCGTACTCTTGTGCTTTTATATCCAATGCAGTGGCATAAGTAGCGCAGTGATTTTGTACGTATGCTTTATTAATAGTATTACTTATAGCTTCACACTCTTGGGCGGTAGCGGCATTAGATTGATTTCCTGAACGAGTATTCATTCTACAGAACATCTCTCTACAAAGAGCTTCCCCATTCTTTTCCATATATTCTGAACTACAGGGTACTTGAAGTAAGTCTGTATCACTCAAACTAGTGTCTACCTCAACCATCTTCTCTACAACCTGTATTTCGGCAGGCTTATTCTTAACTATAGCAGAGGTTATTCCTCCTCCAGCTATAAAAGCGACAACAGCGATAACCCATTCCATTTTAAACTCCAGTTTCATTTTTTTATCCTTACTTGAACTATATAATACTATTATTTGTTAGCCCCCTCAAAAAAATAGGGTTAGAGCTATATGAACTTAGAAATCAAACTCATCATTTATTTCTTAGTTTTATGATCGCTCCTTAATTGGGGCTTTTTTTATTACAGAAGAAGTTCTCCTTCCTCTTTAATTTCCGAAAAGCTTCTCTGATTTATTTGGTGTCGCCATAATTCTTTGCATATATTGAGGAAGTTTCTAAAATTTGGAACAACCTTCCCTGTGCACCATAGGCTTACGGTGTTTTCACTAACTCCAACATGGAGAGAGAATTGATTTTGCGTGTGACCTGATAGTCTTATTTGGTAAGAGAGCCATTCATTGAATGATTTATAACGGTTCATTTTTTATCCCATTTTTTCATATAGTTTAGAAATAGCATAGACTCCTCCTAGAAGTATGATAATGTACTGAGTAACTTTTTGAAGGTCAGATCTTTTTTGCATCAACCTGTTTGGTCGGTCCCAAGGATTGATTGGTTCGTTTAGGTTTATTTCAAAATAGATCCACAGAACAATGTGGAAGCCTATTACAATAATGACTGATTCTTCTAGCACGTTCATTTCCATAATATTTTCCAAGCGAGTTTAAATCTTTGAATAAAAGAGCTTTTTTTGCTTGAGTTATTATAAATTTTTTCGCTTCGTTTTCGAATGCTTGTCATCCAACTTTTATTAACAATAAGATTGATTGGTTTTCCATATTCATCAATAATGGAAAAGTTCCATTGCTCATATACTCCATCGTTAGTTTTTGTTAATTTTCCATAAAAAGCCATTGGTATCTCCATCTTCTATTTGATTGCATCCAATTGCTCTTGGATAATGTGTCTATTATATTGACATGTTTATTTTCTGTCAATACTATTTTGTTATGCTTTTAGAAGACGCACTTATATCATTAGGCAGAAAAAGAGTAGCGATTGTTACTGCTGTTTCGGAGTCTATGGCAAACAAATGGTTTATACAAGGGGTTAATAAGCGAACGCCCGATATAACTTCTTTGGTTTCGCTTGCAGATCATCTTTGCCTTGACAATGAGGGGCTTGGAGAATTAGCAAGGAACACAGCTTGCGTTCGAGCTACAATAGAGCTTGAAAAACTTGCCAGAGCAGAGAACCCAATCTTAAGACAGGGATCAATAGTGGCAAAGTTGATTCGGTCTAATCCGATTCTAGTTGAAATTCACGATCAAGAGTTTAAACAAGAGAAGAAGAAAATAATGGATCTTACTAAAAAGGAAGAGATTTTAAATGAAGAACGGGAGTCTAAGATCCATGAGGTTACTAGACAATCTAGGCTGAAGCAAATCCGGGAATTACAAAAAGAAATTGAAGAAACTAAAACATCTAAATAGGAAGAGAAAATGAGTCTTAGAGAACAACATAAAAAGCAGCAAAGCAAGTTTAACCCAGCACCATTTTTAATGAAAGGGGGTATTAAAACTGAAGATAAGATGATTTTAAATGTTGAAGAATTAAAATCTATTATTGTATCCGAGCTTACTAAAAAAATAACAACTGCTGATCCTGAAGAGTTAAAGAATTGCCGAAAACAAATTAAAGAGCAGCCTTGGCGATTGTGCAATATGTTGAATGTTGTATCTAAGCCTAGATTTATTTATATGATTGATTCTTTTATAAGCAATTTTATTGAAGAGATTACCATTATTCAAAATAATGGAACGTGGCAAGTTCATAAATTTGAAGTAACGGTTGAGCCAAGAGAGCAAAAAAAATGGAGACAAACTGGTGCAAAAGATGAGTTTGGTTCTCAACTGATGGAACCATACGTTAAGTCAGATGATTATTTGTATGTAACGGTAGAATTTGTTGATATTAAAAACGGTTCGGATTGGATATATAATAATGGAAAGAGCACTGGCTTGACAAAAAGAGAGCGTGGTATCCCAGAAGATCAAGATCCAGGTTCTTACCGAGCAGACTTAGTTCTACCTTCTAAGGAACAAGATGATATAATTGCAAAACAAGCAAAAGCTTTAGAAGAAGAGAAGAAATCTCGTTTAAAAGAGAAGAAAGCTCATGACGCTAAATTAATAGAGCAAGATAAAAAGATTGCGGAACAATCTGCTCAGATGGCAAAAATGATGAAGATGTTTGAGAAGCAGAATTCATTACTTGAGGCATCCTTGGCTCCGGAGCCAAAGCAAAAGAAAAAGTAAAGGTAAAGAATGAATGAAATTGAAGTTCTAGAAATGCTATTTGAGCCGACCGACGAGCAAATTAAAGTTCGTCGGTTAGTTCGTAATATGTACAATGAAGGTGATTGTCTTGTTGCACAATGGGTGGTTTCTATTCCTAGCTTTTCACTTCAGAAATGGAATGAGTGGCAAAATCTTGAGGGTTTTCAAGCTTGGTGGCTTGAACTCCTTCCAGAACAGGGAGGACTTACGGTTACTGATTTAAAGACTCTTGAGTTTGAAGTTGGTAGGTCGTTGTTACAGCTTTTAAAAGATGATGATCCAAAAGCTGTAACAGCGGTACTATCTTTGATTAACTCTTCTACGACAACTCAAGAGATAGCTGATAATGGTGTAGAGGATTGGTATTCTTCTAGTAGTAAGGGTAACGGCTGGAAACTTGAGGATAAGTAATGGTTGGACATAAGGAAAAAGAGATTAAACGTATCTTTTCAGATCCTAGAGAGTTTATTTCTCGTCTTAGATTTCACGATGATCAAGGAGACCTGCGTTATTTTAACAGACCATATTCGGAGCAGATTGACTTTTTAAACGCTTTAAACAATCCTAAAGTAAAAACGATAATAGTTCTTAAGCCTCGTCAAATTGGTCAGAGCACAGCAAATTGCGCTCATACTTGGTACAAGACTTTTACCGCAAAAAATGCACTTCGTACTCTTGTTGTCACAGATTGCAATAAATCGACTGATTCTTTATTTGATAAGTTTGGAACGTATTACGAAACAATGCCAATGGCTTTTAAAAAAGCGAATCCGTTTAAATTCAACCAAACAAAAAAGAATTTAGCATCACTTAGAACAAATGCGCTGATTGATACTTTGACGGCAGGTGGAAAAGCTGAAGGTCGTGCCTGGACATATCAGAGATTTGTGGCAGAGGAATTAGCGAAGTGGCCGAATGCGGAATCAATGTTTGCGTCTTTGCGATCAGCCTTTCACCAAGGTTCTGAATTCCAGACCGTTATTATTTCTACAGCGAGAGGTCCTGGTAATTTATTTCATAAAAAGGTGATCGCAGCACAAGAAGCGCAACGTATTGGAGATGAGTCTGTAAAATTGCTTTTTTCAAGATGGTGTGACCATTCTACTTACCAGACTCAACCACCATCTTGGTGGAAACCGAGTGCTGAAGATGAAGAGTTATCTCAAGTGTTTGGTCTTACCTTGCCTCAATTGTATTGGAGACATAATATGATCCACGGTGTTGATGGTATTGGAGAAAGGATGTTTCTTCAAGAGTTTCCATTGACAGTGGAAGAAGGCTTTATGCGGAATGATGGGGCTTGGTTTGATGGAATCTTACTTAGCACTCGTTTTAGTGAGCTTCCAGAAGAAAAAATTGGTAATCTTAGAGAGTATCGTCGTCCAGAGTTTGGAGTTGAGTATGTAATTGGAGTAGATCCAAGTTGGTGCACCGGAGGTGACTATGCGGTGGCTTGTGTTCTTAATCAATGGGGAGAGCAGTGTGCAGTATTGGCTCATCATTCAGGTGGAGAGCAACTTTTTTCTGATGAGTTAGCAATTTTGGCTCATAGATATAAGGCTTTGGTTCTTTGTGAGGGAAATACTGGTGGTGGTGGTCGAAATGTTATTAAAAGCTTGAGTCGAGATGGCGTTCGACTTTGGAGACCAGATAATGGAAAAGAGTATTGGGTTACTGGTAAAGGCAATAAAGAAATGGCGTATGCTCATTGCCGTCAAATAACTAATGCAGATTTTATAGAGTTAAATGATCACCAAACAATTCAAGAGTTAATGCATATTCGAGAAGAAAATGGTAGGATAGAAGGGCGAGATGGTCATCACGATGATCACGCTGATGCTTACGTTTTGGCTTGTCATGCATTGAAGAGAGTAGCCGGATTTAGTTCAACTCATTATGAAAGACCAAGACTTACTAGAAACAGAACACCACTAGATGTTGTGATGGGGTATAAATAATGGATCGAAAACAACTTCGAGAGCACAAATTTAAAGGGGATACTTTCAATCCTAAAAGTATAAGAGATCAAGTAGATGCACTTGATAACAGAAATGAGAAGGACAAGAGTGTTCAGTATCTTGCAAAGTCTGTTTATTGTACTCAGTTTTGGAAGCACATTGAAAAACTTGCTCCGAATGCTGAATCAAATGTACTTGATATGAATAGAATCGAGGTTAATAAGATCAAGCCAGCTCTGTCTGCTTATTTGGCGAATCTTTATCCTAAAAGAATGAAAGTTATTTTAGGACCTGGAACTCTTTCTACAGGAAGTCCTAAAAAGGCTGAGATTCTAATGAATCATTGGAAGAACAGACCTGTAATGCGCCAAAGAGGAATGCTTGCAATTCGCCAAGCTCTTCTTTATAAAGGTGCTGGATCAAAGGTTGGATATGATCCAGCTGGTGAGGGTTTGAATCGTGTTTGGATGAGAGCTTTTCCATATTGGGAATTGTTGCTCGATGTTGATGCTCACGACTGGGAAGATGCTCGTTTTATTGGTCATATTTCGTATCAACCTAAAGACGAGATTGTAAAGAAGTATGGGTTAGAAGAGGATAATATAACAGGTGAACCTCGTTCTGATTATTTGGATAGCCATACCAAGGTTGGTTCGAGAACAAATGTTGATGGAGAAATTCCAGAAGAAGATATGAGTGCTTTTGTTCGTGTTTTAGAGTTTTGTAATCTAACAGATAATTATACTGATGATGATGGAAATGTATATAAAGGTCGTCTTGAGATCTATGTAATGGACCAAGGTCAAAATGAAATGTTACCGGTATCAATAGGACCACTTCCTCTTGTAAATGGTCTTGGTGAGCCAATCCCTCATATTATTCCGTTGATTTTTGAACACGAGCCAGAATACCCTTATCGTGGTCTTGCCTATTCAGAGCAATTACTTCCCCAACAAAAAGAGATCAACATTGCTCGATCTTTTTTACTTCAATCAGGAAGAAGAGATGCTCGTTTGTACGCAACTAAGAAGGGAGCGTTTGATTCGGATGAACTTCAAAAGATTCAACGTGGTGAAGATGGTACAATTCTTGAGACGAAGGATGAGTTTTCTGGTTCTCTTAGAGATCTAATTATACCTATTCCAACGTCACCAGTAAGCTCTAATATTCTGAATTCAATGAATTTAGCTGAGAGTGATTTTGCTCGAACAATGACTATATCGGCAAACGCTATGGGTCGTTCAGTAAATACTTCTGCAACGGAAGCAATGACGATTGAAAGCCATACTCAAAGTGAATTTGGTCGTCACGCAGAGCAACGTGATATTTATTTAATGAAGGTAATTGAGGCTGCACTTGCTGCTTATGTTGCATCGATGCAAGATAATGGAGATTCTGAAGGAGGAGATAAAAATTATGACGCTGAGGGTTATGAAATACCGGAGGAGAAGCTTTCAGAAGAAGCAGGCGAAGAGGAGAGCGTTACAGAAGAGGTTGAACAAACGAGTGAAGAAGATTTTGACGAACTAGACGAAGTATTCTTAGGCAAACGTCCTCTTGATGAAGTTGTTAGTGGTAGAGACGAGAATGAAAACAAAGAGTTTGATCCGACTACTATTATTTTATATGGAATGAATCAAGAAGAGATTGAGATCACAATCGATGACCTTGATTCTGATTTTGATATTGGATTTAACGAGGCTGGTAGATCTCCTGTTTCACGTATGGAGCGTCGAAATAACGTTCTTAGTCTTGGTGATAAATTACTAGGATACTTACAGATAGCAGAAGAGCAGAAAGCTAATCCTCTTGGAGTCGCTGCTAAAGAGATCTATACAACTGTTTGGGATATGTTTGAACTTCCAAAGAACTTAGCTTGGGAATATATTATGACTGAGTTTAA
>TARA_R110000803_G_scaffold15626_3_pt1 | contig 10182 bp, 17 predicted proteins | sample TARA_R110000803 | Tara Oceans TARA_R110000803 (sample SAMEA4397772) | marine metagenome | biome: Polar Biome; feature: [SRF] surface water layer (ENVO:00010504); material: water (ENVO:00002006), including particulate matter (ENVO:01000060) such as... | depth 5 m | reverse complement strand
TAGGTTTTCTATTTTTGGAAACTCATATCTTACAACCTGTTCTAAAATGTTTATTAATTGGCTATTGTAACTAAGGTAAAAAGAACTATCAGCTAACACCGTATATAATTCAGGCTTAGTTTCTACTTCTTTAAAGTAAGCCCACTTAGTTATTACAAAGTTATTGAAGTCTAACTTATCATCATTCAACACGTCATTCTTTTTCCATATATATTCACTACTCATTAAATACCATGCCGTATCATAATTAATACCATCACTCACAAGTACAATATGTCCTTCTTTCGGGTAAGTATCACCCTCTTCTTTTATTTCAATCCACTCTAATTCCATAATTTTATTTATATTGATTTTGTTCTGCTATTCCTACTACATTTAATACCAGTGCTAATATCATTCCAACTCCAGCTCCTCCTCTTGCTGTACTTGACCAATTACCTGGATTAATATCCCACATAATATAGGATGTTATTAAATGAACTATTGCTAGTGATGCTACTGCTATTATTATATAACTTTTTTTCTTATTCATATTGTTATTTATTTAATTTATTTATTTAAAAATTATACACCCAAGACCATCCTAGGTGTATTTAATGTTTATATTTATTCTTCTACTAAATGTTCTGTTTTTTCCCAAACCATAGCTGATCCATTAAAAAACTTCCAAACTGCTCTATATGCTGAAATTGATTGTAACAAATAATAAAAAGGTTGAAACAATGAAAGAAACAAGTTCTTACTATTTTGTTTTGCTACAGATGCAATTGCGTGAGTTAAGACTATTAACACATAGTTACATATCAATGCTATAACAGGTAAATTTGCAATAAATGTTTCACCACTTCTTATTCCAAAATAATCTAAAAAGAATATAATGGCTAGAGGTGGAGCTATAAGTGGAGCTAATATGTTTCCAAATATAGATAAATAAAATTGAATGAATCCCCACACTCCTACATCTTTAATTAATGCCTTAACATCTCTTGTGTGTACGGAATAGGTAACTAAAAAGCCTAGATTCCATCTAGTTCTTTGCTTTATCCATATCCAAAGATTACTTACTGCTATTTCTTCTGTGACGCTATCAATTACTGAAATTTTCATTCCTAGTCTTGCCATTCTAACTCCTAAGTCAGCATCTTCTGTTACATTATAAGCTGACCATCCTCCAATTTCTTTAAGAGATTTAACTCTTAAATGTTGTGACGTTCCTCCAAATGGTATTACAGGTTTTGCTCCTTGAATGTTTTCAAGTCCTTTTATTGTTAATGAAAACCATGCTAAATACTCTAAATTAAAAAATCTAGTTAATAGGTTGTTGTTTTTGTTCTTGTAATGTAATCTACACTGAACAGCCTCAACTTCTTTGTCTTTAAATTCATTAACTACTTTTCTTAACTGTAATGGATCTGGTTTGTCTTCTGCATCATACACAACTACTAGCTCTGCATCAGTTCCATATAGTCCTAAATTACAAACTTTTGGCTTTGTAAAAGGAAAGTTTGCACTTGCACTAAGTATTCTAAAGTGAGATGGTAGGTTCATATTGCTAATTGCTCCTAAATAATCATCATCTGAATCAACAAGCAATACAACATCCATCTTATTTTTTGGGTAGTCAATTGCATTTATGTTCTTTACTAGCTCATTTATAACTTTTTCTCCTTCATTTCTACATGGTAACAACACGCAGTACTTTGGCAGATCTTTATCTGCGTCCATACATGCTACATCGTTATCTTTTATATTCTTTAACCCATATATGGTTAAAGCTAATTTGTAAGAAAAATAAGTAAATGAAAAAACATTTAAAGCAATAATTAATCCAGTGTATCCTGTAATAATTAAATATAAAACACTAAAAAGAATTGACAACACATTAAATAAAGAAGGTTTTCTATTAAAAGTTTTTGTATCCATTTTTGGATGTATACTTTCTAGAGAATTTCTTGAAATAAGTTCTAATTTTTTATCTGCTATCATAATTTAATTTTGTATTTAATCCGTATTACTCCATATAAATTTTGTTGATTAAAAGTTTGTTCATTAATACCACTGTTAAACATAATTCCTGTACCTAATGTAAAGTTCTTCTTACCTTTATTTATAGTAGTTACTGAAGACAACCATTCTTGGTGTCCAAATGAAGCTCCTGTCCAACTATTAATTGTTAATCCGTTATTTAATTCGTAATCTAAATAAGTAGAGAACTGAGTAATCAGTTTTCCTTCTATATTTACGCCTTCAGTTAGAGAAAAACTTAATGATCTGTTTTTTTCTTGAGCATTTGTATAAAAGCACGCAGTAAATAATAGTAATACTAATAATACTTTTTTCATAATTTTATTGTTTTTTATATTTATTTATTTAAAAAATAAGCAGTAAAGGTAGTTCGACCAACCTTTACCACTTATTAGGTACACACCTTGTCGGGTATATATCTTTTATCTGTCTTCGTGTACTCCAATCATAATTGGAAACCTAAAAGAACCTTCATCTGTCATTTCAAAATATCTTACATTAGCAATTCTACCAATATAATCTTCTTTGTTAGTCAACATGTCAATTCTATCTGAATGACTCATTCTTACTCCAGCTCTGAATATAACTTTAGTTCCGTCTACATTAGTATAACGTAATACTGGAACACCCCAATCAGGACGTTGTTCAGCTGCTTCAACATCAATGATTTCAGCATCTACATCATGAAATTCTTTGAACTTCAATAAGTTAGAACTTCTACCATTAACTTTGTAACCTTCGTTTCCCCATCTAACCATAGTACCTTCGTATCCTAGCTTTAAGAATTCTTGTTGAACTCCTGCTAAAAATTCAGCACCTTTTAATTTAGATGTACCAACTACTGTAATTCCAGGTAAGAACTTAATTAATTTATATACTTCATCAAATCTTGTATCAAAGTCTCTTGACTCATCTACTTGATCATATACATGAAATACTAATTCTTCAGTTTCTCCTTTTGTATACTTCTTAACAAGTTTCATATTCTCTTGGAATGACTTTCCATGAGCATATATTTCTCCGTCAAGTATCATATCTGGAAGTGTTTCTAAAGGTAACTTAAGATGATCTAATGTATCTAACGTCTTACCTTTTCTTGATATAAGTCTAACAGTACCACCTTTAATAATAGCAAGACATCTCATACCATCTAACTTAGGTTGAATGAATACATCATCTGTTTCCCAGTTAATCTTATGTGCCTCTTTACCGTACTCTTTAGCTAACATAGGTAAAATTACCTTGTTATCAATAGCGTCTTGTTCTGTTTCAAAGTATCCCTCATCTAATTTAGAGTTAACTTTTGCAACTAGTTCTTTTCTTGCTTGTTGAGCACCAGATGTTTCATTAGCTTTACCTACATTCTTAGGTTTACACACTTTAGTATGTAGTATAGGATTTCCATCTATTAATCCTGACTCTTGACTCAATTCATCTCCTTCTGTAAAGATTTTAAGAAATCTAATCTTTCCTTTAGTATCTTTTTTGTAAACAGTCATCTCAAGATCTGTTATTTCTTTTACTGTAATCATATGTGTTTAATTTTTAATTTATAATTCTGCCTCAAATTCACAATATTCGTTCTCTATTATACAATCTCTAATCTGTACTCCTAATAAGTAATCTGCATAATCAGACATCTCTTGTTTGCTTATTCCTGCTTCTTCTTCTTGTTGTGTACTCCAAGAGTCTTTATCTTTAAAGAACTCAGCTACTCTATCGTGAGCTTCTTGCATCATAGCCAACTCTTCATGAATTGTATCTAAATGACTTTCATCAAAGTAATAAGTTACATAATTATTGAATCCAGTGCATCCAAATCTATCTGCTGCTGTGCTTGATTGCACTGCGAACATAAACTTTCCTTCTATATCTCCGTTATAATATCTTCCCATTTTATTTTTTTTAATTATTATTAATATGACATTGTACCTATTATTTCCCAAGTACCATCTCTTTCTGTAGAAGATTTTTTGTAATCTATTGTTGCAACTTTAGAATCAGATTCAAGAGTCTTAACTATATGTACAGTCAATCTTAAAGTATTATCTTTTTCAACTAGTTGTCTTGCTTTTTTAATAGCGTCTGCTTGTTTAAGTTCAGATATTAAAATGTTTCCGTGTTTAGGACATTCAACTTCATATTTTGTTGTCCATTTTCTAGTTCCTACATTAGGATATGATGTTACTGAAGTCTTAACCTTCATAGTATTTAATATTGGCTTACGTGTACACCACGCTAAACCATTTTCATGTTTACTAGGTCCTCCTTCTTTTTCACATTCATCAAATTTAGACTTACTTACTTCTGTAACATCATGAAGATTATTCCAACCTCCACTATAATGATCACTACCTAATTCGTCTCTATCTGATTCTTGTAATTCAGCAAAAGCTTGTTCTAAAGTACTTCCAGTTATTACTTCTGTTTTTGTTATTGCTCCCATTTTATTTTGTTTAAAATATATATCTAATTGTATTTATGTTAAAAAACTTAACATATTCTCTTTTGAATAACTCAATAGCCTCACCTTTTATTGATAAAGGATATCTCATTACTCCTGATTTGTTTTTTACTTCACTAGAAAGTTTCATTAAATTTCCAGCATCTGTACCTTCTGCTCTTTTCATTTGCATAGGGTGATTTGTTAGAAAAATTACTTCACATTTATTTTCTCCTGCAATATCCTTAACCATTTGAAAAAGATCAAAATAATCTTGTACAAAATTGCTATGAATTATTACTGGTGAGTAATTTATGTGTACTTCCCATCCTAGTTCTTTAAGTCTATTTATGTCATGTATTCTAGATTCTATACTTTGCATTTTTGGCTCAAGTACATCTGAATAAGATTGTGGCATGAGGCTAACTCTAACTCTAGGTTTTTTATTAAAATGATTAACATCTAACTTTAGTAATCCAGGATACTTTGTAGCCATAGTACTATTAAGTTGAGGATGATCATCATACATCTTAAGGTAATCTATAAGAGGTATAGGGCAGTGTTTTTGCATTAGAACTAAATCTGAATTACAAGCTACATCTACCATAGTATATACAGGATCTTGTTGATCAGGTACTTTATTATAAGTACTCTCCCATTCAACAACAGACTGAAATATTTCATCTACATTTGTGTTTACAAATACTCTAGGTCCATTATATCTAGACATATAACAATAAGTGTTAACACAGCCACCAAAACATCCGTAAATGATATTGGGAGCTATGCAATTTGCACTATTATTATTATCTTTTGTAACTAAAGTTTTTGTATTTTGATATTTAATACTCATTATAGATGTCCTCCGTAAATAACGTCTGTTGTCTCTCCTTCCATAACATCATATCTTGTTTCAGATTCAGAATCAATTTCTATCATTTTATCATCAATACCAAAACCATATTCAGGTTTTGCGTTATGCAAAGCGTCATCTAATTTTTCAACGTATTTATCTTCGTTTTCCCACAACCAGTCTATAACATCATCTAATTGGATGTTACTTGGTGCTTCAACAACTACTTCTGCATATTTATGATACACAGCTCTTGTTGATATTTTTATTTTTCTTGTAGCCATAATTAATTTATTGCGTTAATAATTTTATAACACTCATCTATATAATATGAAGTGTTAATATTGTATTCACTAAACTCTTTAGCTTTATACTTATTGAATACAGTAGTATAAACTCCTGCCTCAACTTGATTTCTTCTGTCAGGTATAACTTTTAACTCGTCAATGTCCCATAACATAGTTTGATTAGGGTATTCTTCTTGATACTTATCTAATTCACCTTTCTTTGTAGCTAAAGGTGGCATTTTCTTTATCAATTGTACTCCCTTATTACTAATGTAATATCTGGTCATCTTTTGTTCTACCTTTTCATCTGCTACATTTTCATGAAACTTGTTAGATACTAATGTATCCTTTCCTTGAATTTTAACTCTTTTACAGTAGTCATATATTCCATAGGATTGAAGACATTCTTCTCCGTCCAGTATTAATTCTGGATAGTTCTTTCTTACATGATGATGTCTAATTGTTTGTTCAGGTGTAACTCCATTAATGAAATAATTAGCCACAGCTATAGGTACTATTCTCATAGAATGATCTTTATGCCAATCTTTATCTACTTCAAACACACCCTTTGCTTTAACTTTATTCTTTTTAGAGCTTATCACGTTAATGTAATTATTTACATCCCTCACGATTACTTTGTCACATTCCATTGCTTCCAATGGTATATTACAAAATTCTTCTACATCATCACATATAGTTTGTATCTTATGTAAGTCCTTTCTTGGTATTCTCGCCATAACACCATCTGTGTTCTCAAATATAATAAATGATTCAGGTATAGCCTCATATAGTTTTTCAGTAAGATAAGTTAGTAATAACTGACCATTTACTGTAATACCTAGTTGCCACGCTACGTCAAATAAAAAGCTATTCTGCTCTTTACTAAGACCGTATGAACCATTAAGTATAATCTTACATACATAGTTTCTTGGATCACTTTTTGGATACTTCTTTCTATCATCATAAAAACCTTCATAGATCTTGTTAAAGATTTCTTTAGGTATATGTTCAGGTCCCAAGTTATTTCTAAATGATATGTGAGGATAAAAACTTGCAAAATCTAAATCTATTAGTACATTGTCATCATCACTTTCATAAATACCAGCTTCACAGCAAGAATGTAAACCACCCTCTGCATATATTCTAGTTACATTTTTATATGGAACTGAGAATTTAAGAGCGTATTTCTTTTTCTCTGCGTCTGTCATTTTACTTGTATCATACCATGTATGTGATTGAAAACTTTTAAGCGTATTTTGATTAATAGGATCATTGAATTTAATATAATCCAACACAACATCCTTTATATCTACTTTACGTCTTCTAGTTCTTAACTTCTTAATTTCTTTCTGATCAACTTTCATCTCTTCAGCAAGTAATTTAGTAAATACTTCTTTACTGATTCCTATCTCGTTTGCACTAAGTAGTGTATCAGAGTATCCGTCATCAATATAAGCTTGTCTAATAGCAATATGCTTTTGACTTACTAGAAAGAAATCATGTGTAGCGTCTACATCATTATCACAATAATCTATAGCTACTTGCATTTGTTCTTCTGTTAACTCTGCATTGTGTGCATAAGGTAAATCTTGTACGTTTTTAAATCTCATAGCAAATTCTAATGCTTTAAGACTCACGAACTTTCTATCAAAATGCCACAACTTAAATAAATCTATCTGAGGAACTTTAATATTCCAAGGAGAAACTTGATGTTTGAACCTTGTTCTAATGTCATCAGCTCTCATAGATTCAATAATAGTGTTAGCTTTTATCTTTATGTTTTTAACGAAAGTCCATGGTTTACAAGAGTGTAACGATTGTTTTGTTATTATCTCATGTAGTAAAGGATAATCAAAACCTAAGTTATTATATCCAATTAAACGTATCTTATCAGATTGTAAAAACTCTCTTAACAAAAATCTATCATCTGTTCTAGAAGACACCTCATACCTTGTAAACTCTTGAGTATCACAATCTTTGAAGACTACACAGAAAAAGTTATTAAATATTTCTATATCATATATATAATCTTTAGTCATTTTTGTTGTATTTTAATTATTGACTTGAAGTCTTTCTTCATTTGTCTTAGTTACTGCCACTCATAATATCATTAGGATCAATGTTAATGTCCATATCATCATCAGCATCTTCTACTCTTTCATCAATCACAGTTATTTTGTGTTGATATATTCTTAATATTTCACCATTCTTTAATCCAATTAGTAATCTAACTATTTCTTGGTGTAAGAAAAGTCCTGGTAATACTACTCCACCTATTAAAGTGACATTTATTAGTATTTCTCTCCATTCTTCTACTCTTTTGTGCACAGTATATTCTTCTACTGTAGTATTAATTCCATACATATACCATGAATATAGCGAAAGTGCTATCCATATAACATATGATGTTACTGCTATTTTAACTGCACTACTTAATAATACCATTGCCCAATTAGTTCTTGTTGCTTGTGTTATTCTCATATTATTAATTTTTATATACAAATATAATCTTACCTCCTTTTTGTATCAAAGAGTTCAATTCTTTTAATGAGTCTATCTCATTAACATGTTCTTGATTTTCAATATTCTTCCACTTATTTTTTCTATATAATGGTAGATTTTCAATAACATCACTAAGATGCTTAAATTGAGAACCAATTATAAGATTGGTTAACGCCCAGCTGCCAGCTCGTATCATTTTAATAGCTTCTACTGCACTCTTAATTTCAATTGATAAATGACTTTGAGAACTACCTGAATAGCTCTCAAAACTCATTAATGTCTTATTGTTATTATCGTTTCTTAATATCCAAGAATAATTAGAAAGTGTATCATATGTATAATCTATTTCTAAATTTAATTTTCTTGCTTTCATAAGTTTTATTTTTCTTCTTCTTGTTTAGCTAATCTATCTTCCTCTATTTCCTGAAAATATGCATGACGAGCACACACCATTTTTCTTTTAGCTGAACTTAAATTTGATTTCTTTTCAATTACTAAATTATACTCAGAAGTAATATCTACATTTTGTAAAGGATCTGATTTATATCCAATTAATCCAGCTTGTCTAAGACTTGCTACATTTTCTTGTATCTTTACTAAATTCTCTGCTCTCATTTCATCTGTAATCTCTTCTGTTTCTTTAGTCATTTGATTTGTTTTTTATGTTGTTTTTAATATTTTCAATTGATATCTTAGCATCAGCTGCTTGTCGTATGATAGTATGTGGCATGCTTATACTTGTATTATCTATTATTGATAACAAGATTTCTATGCTTTTTACATCTTCTTCTTTTATTTCTTTTTTATTTAAAATGTCCATAATTATAATTTATTTATTTCTTGTTTAACTTCTTGCCAATATGTGAAGTTTATTTTACCTCTTTTAGCCCTGTCATTTATAACTTCATCTACACAAATTAATGCACGTTTTTTAGCCTTGATTGTTTCGTCTTTAAAATTAGTATCATATTCTATATGCTCATTAAATCTATCTACTAACTCCTTTGCTTTTTCTTTTGGTGTTAATTCCATAATTTTATTTATTTGCTCAACTTAACCACTTGCTCCGTCATTAATTTTATTGTGTCTAAAATCAATCCGTTATAATCTTTGTCTGTGATTTTTAAGAATCTTGTCACCTCTTGTCTTTCTTCGTATTGTATTTCCTTATCTCCGTTCTTTACTATTATTTTCATTTTATTTTGTTTTTAATCCTTACAACAACGTGTAAAATTAGTAGCTAATATTTCTTCTTACCACTAACTTCGTTTATTAATTCCTTTAATAATTTACCTTGTTGTACTTGGTTTTTAGCAATCAAATGTTGATTCAGTGCTATGCTTCTTAAAATCCATAAGGCTATTAACCCAATTATTAAATACGCTATTTCCATTTTATTAAATTTTTAGTTATTATTCTGCTACTAATCTTACACAAATAAGTTAGCATTAATTAGGCTTTACCTAAAAACTTTAAGCCTTTCATAAGTCTTTTTTGAGCATCACACCTATTTAGGTAGTTGATTTCATCTTCCTCTATTGCTGTGTCTATTTGGTATTTAAGTAAACCTGTAGAGTAACTTATCATAGATTCTTTTTCATCTTCACTACAAGCATCAGCACAATTAGTTTCTAATGCAAAACCTAAAAGTCTTAAAGCGAAAGTCTTGTCTTTTACTATTCTATTGTCTTTTATTGGGTTGTCCATTTCTTTTGAGTTTAACTAATGCTGACATCGTGTATAGCAAATAGTCTATTAATATTTAGTTTTTAATTCGGTGGTCTGTGCTTCGGCTACTTGCCATACACAAACCGTTGTAGTGCATTGTGTTTAGTCAACTGCATTATCCCAACATTCCTCGCAAAAATGAAGGTCATATCCTGCTACTGCGGGGTTTTTTTCGCAATCTAAACACAACGTACCCTTCGGCACAACAACACCAGATAAAATTAATTGCTCTTGGTGGTATCTTATTTGGTCTCTATGTAATATTTCTATTATTTCTTTTTGCCTATCTTCTCCAAATACGCTAAGTAATTCTTTTAATCTAATTTCGTCTTTTTGTTCAGTCA
>TARA_R110000803_G_scaffold125841_1_pt1 | contig 10183 bp, 4 predicted proteins | sample TARA_R110000803 | Tara Oceans TARA_R110000803 (sample SAMEA4397772) | marine metagenome | biome: Polar Biome; feature: [SRF] surface water layer (ENVO:00010504); material: water (ENVO:00002006), including particulate matter (ENVO:01000060) such as... | depth 5 m | reverse complement strand
TGCAAGCCAATCTCGCCGGCATAGGCCAGGGACTTGTTGGCCAAGAGTCGCAGATGTTGTCTCAACTGGGGTCGATAGGTCAAACGCAAAATCAGCGCCTGCTCGATGCCCAAAGGCAATCTGAATTGCAGCAGGCTTACGAGCCTTTCCAAAGAACCGGGTTCATAAGCGATATCTTCAAGCCTTCAATTGGCAGCGCGCAGTCTTCGATTGGTGTGACAACCACGCCGTCTCCAAGCCCCTTATCTCAAGCCATAGGCGTGGGAATTGGGGCTTTTGGCGCCAATAAAGCGCTGGGCAACCCGTTTGGCGGTGCTATTCAATCTTTGGCCGGAGGATAATGATGCGTAGATCACTGAACAACCGTCCATTGAGGTCGGTCCTCGCCAATCGCAAGATGTTCCAGGGCGGTGGTATTGTTGCCAGCGGCGGTGGCCCACGGCCCATGGCCAACATGCAGCCTAGCGGCATTCTTGCATCCTCTCCCAATTTGATAGATTCAGTTGTGAGCGATGCCATTAATCCGCAAGGCGGCAATACACTGTCCATGGCCGAGGGTGGGATTGCTAGGTTTGCTAATGGTGGATACGCCGATATGGCCGAAAGGCTTCGTAGTGATGTCGCCAAAACCATAGCTCCTCTGGAATCGTATAAAGAAGAATTAGTTCCAAGTCAAACATTTGACTTGGCTCCCGCAACGGAGGAATTAAATACTTTGGGCGTTTTGTCACAAATGTTTTCCTCTGGAGATCGAGCCATCACTCCTAAGTCGGCAACTATGGGATCTCTTCAGGATGAGTCCCTGCCAGATGCTGTTAATAGGATATTCCCATTAAACGCTTTTCCCGGCGAATCAGATTTCGAAGAAAATTTCGGGTCAGGGGAGCTAGACCGTGACAAGATGTCCAGATTTGAGGAGGGTCTTTTTGATGCGGCTAGCTGGTTCGGCGAGACTAATCGGGAAATGAGCGCGAAATTGAGCGGGAGCGAGGTATCCGATCAACTTTTTGATGTGGATAAAAAGCGTGCGACAACAGCCGAGTTGAGAACTATAAATAGGATGGCGCAGATGCGTCCAGACTTGGCGAGTAGGATAGGAGAAATCGGACTGTCTCTTATAAACAGCAAAGAGCCAGGGCAGGATTATCAGATTACAGAATCCTTGTCTTTACAGCCCCATCAAGAAGCGCTTGAAGATTTGTCGAATAATCCCTTGGCGCAAGAGATCACCGCCCAATTGAAACAGGAGGAGTTAGCAACCGCCGAGGCGTTTTTACAAGATAGTTCTCCCTATCAAGAAAACCTAGCTGAGGCGGCCAGAGTAAGAGGGGAAGTTGAACCTTTCGAGAGAGCTATAGGAAGTATGAGCGCCGCAGAAGAACTCCAGGCTGGCGCCGCTGCGGCTGACGCAGAGGAAATGGCGTATAGGGCAGTATCAAAACGCCCAGACGAACCGCCAGCGGCTGCCGAACAAACTGCCGAACCGGCTGCTGATTCTGAATCTGCTGACCAAATGATTGCTAGGATTGCGGGAGAAAGTCCTAATGAGATTTTACCTCCAAGTCCTCCCAGGCCGGCTACCCGCAACCAGGATGACGCAGTGTCTGCCGCCGACCAAGTACAAGCTGAGTTTCGGGAAGCAGATACCGAGGAAGAACAGGAGGCGGCGCAAACGTCTCTCGAGAGTTATATAGAAAAGTTTAAATCCGCCATGCCGGATTACGAAGGAAAGACCGAAAGCGAAAAGGGAATGGACATCGTTAAGATGGGCATGGCCATTGCCGCTGGAGAAAGCCCTAATGCCATTACAAATATCTCCAAGGGCGTAATGGCCACGATTGATAACTTCACATCAGACGATAAAGAACGCCGTGCCTACAAGCGTCAAGTTGAATTGTCTGCGGCTAAGTATGGGCTGGATTCGGTATCTAGAGACGAAGCTAAGGCTGACGCTTTAGCAAAAGAGCTTAGAGGCGATAAATTATTTACTGTGATGAAGGATTCGTCCATCGATGGTCGAAAATATGACGCTGGAAGTCTATACAGAATGTCTGTGGGAGACATGAGAGACGGGAAACTTGCGAAATTAAGCGGCGTTTTAACTACTGAGGGAAACTATTCGCGGCTTCTTCAACATAAAGTGGATATGGAGAAACTCATCCAGAATTTAGGTCCACAAATAGTAGGATCTGGAGATGGCGCGCCGACGCAGAATAATCTAGATACATCTCTGAGTGACTATAGAAATCTTATCAAGGATTCTAAAAATGATGTCATGATGATGACGATGCTGGATTCTTCCATCATCACTAATGCTCAAGGGAAAGTCACAGGAGTTGGATCTTGGTTTAGTAGAAAAGTTAACAGCTTTGCCAATTCTCTAAATCTAAAAAGTCAACTAGGAGCATTAGATAAATTGGCGGAAGAAGGCTTAGAAAGCAAAGAATATTTATATAAGCAGCAAGTTATAGCCAATATGATGCTTAAAGAAATATTGGGAGAAGGGTCTAAAAATGTGTCCAACATCGACAGAGATTTAGCCCAACAAATTGTAGGGATGCTGTCTGAGTGGGATACGATATGGGCTGATAAAGACCTCCTACATGAAAAACTTCAGCATGTTAGAACAATAACGCAATCTTCCCTTAACACTAACTTAAACGGCATGTCGGATTTGGAATTCGGTTGGACAAACGTAGTAAACAGGGCTGGGCAAGGAGTTTCGCAAAGGATGGAAGGGGCTAGAGGGGAGTTTGCTAAAGAAGTGGGCCTGCTGCAAGAACCGTCTGCGTTACGACAGGCAGAAGAAGGAATAGCGCCACGACCAATTGTGTTGAATGTTTGGGATTTTATAGATCAAGATACAGGTAAAATCAAAAAAGATAGACCGAGGGCATCTTAAATATGGTTCAGCTTTCTCTTCCTAGTGGAAATGTTTTAGATTTTGGTGACGCAAGTGATCAAGAGATTGAGCGTGCTATATCCACACTAAGGGCAGGACAACCTGAATTGTTTGAAGAAGTGGTTGAGGAAGAAAGAATGCCTCCCCCAGATTTAGCCACCGCTTCGATTGAAGAAGTGCAGGCGTACTATGGCGGCGGGGAAGATGAAGAACGCGATCCCGGCGTTGAAATGACACACGCGGGGGAAATAGAAAGCTTAGGCTTTCAATACGATTACGGAGAGGCTGACAATGACCGTGGTCGAGCAATGCGTCTTGAAAAAAGATTTGGGGAAGGAACTTTTGCCCAAGATAACAATGGGTATTTTTACCTTCTTCTAGACAAAATCTCTCCAGAGTTGAAAAAAGAATATAAGCTTCAAGAATCTGGGACCATGTATGTGAACAGACCCGAAGGAAGTATCTTGGGACTGTTTGATTTTTCCGATGTTGTCGGCTTCGCTGGTGGAAACAGCGGCTCCCTCCTTGCTGGAACTGGAGCCGCTTTAATGGCAACGGGCTTAGGCTTAATTCCGGGATCCATTGTTATGGGTTTGGCTATGGGCGGTGGTAAGGCGGTGGACGAACTTATCATTGAGAATGCACAAGGATTACAGGATCAAACTATCGATGAAGTATACGGCGATATAGCTACAGAGGCACTTTTTGGCGCCGGTAGTAATGTTGTGCTAGGAGCAGCTTTTCGTTTAGCTAGACGATTGATAAAAGGGCCTGGGAAACCAGACGGTCAAGTCATATCACAGCTTATGGATCAAGGTCTTACTCAAAAACAGGCTTTACATGTCGCCACGCAAGTAGCAAGAACCAAGGTTCGAGGGGCCATAAAAGCGGGCGCTGTTCCAACCATGTACGAAGCAACCGGCAAACCCATTGCTGGAAGACTGCAAGCTATTTATGAAGGTATCTTCCCCAATCGAAAACAGGCATTAGCGAACAGAGATTATGTAAACGGTCTGTTTGATAAATATTCAAAATCTGAACTATCTGAATCGGCTTTCAAAGATCTTCTGGAACAGAATGCGGATGATGTAACACGTCTTATCCAGAATGCTATGAAGGATCCGGATAAAGCTGTTGAGATGGCCAACACCACACTGCGTAAAACCATATCCGAGGAAATTGACTTTTTAATTGGCAACTTCCAGCCTGGAAGTGTGCCTTCTGCACAGTGGCAGAAAGGTATGGGGATGACTGTTAAAGCATGGCAAGCAGGTTCCGCTAATCTTTACAAACACGCTGACTCTTTGTTGGGGAAAACTGCTCAATTTGATAAAAATATCATCAGAACAAGGATGCTTACAGAACTTGGCTTGCGAGAAATAGTCAAGAAAGACGGAACGAAGAAGCTTGTAGATTTGTCTCCGGGTAGTTCAACATTGGCAACTCTTCAAGGATTGCAGGAAAAGCCGATTATTAATTATATCCTCAACAAGAAAACTAATTACACCTTAAACGAACTAAACACGTTGCGCCATACGCTTAGGTCGCAAGGGAAAGACCCAGAGTTGGTCGGAAGTGTGACAGATCACCAGATTAAAAATCTTGTCGAAGCTCTAGATAACATGATTACTCAAAAGGCCGACGATATAGGTTCGATTGTGGGTAGGCTGAATAAGGGGGGTTCAGTTAGCTATAAAGAGCTTGGTATACCCAACCCCGGAAGTGGTTTCGGAAGTTTCAAGACAAAAGGCAATCGCGGGCAAGTCGTGGCCGTAGATAAAAGCTTGGCTATTGCAAATAGTAAAATGAAAGGGTTTGAGCTTCTGCAACGAGCTAATAAGCATTATAGCGACGGCGCTGAACTGTATAAATCCGGTGCCGCTAATATGCTGTTTAAGAATATTGATGATGGGTACTTTGACGATCTGATAAAAGTTGTCAGCACTGTAGTTGAAAATAACAACCCCCTTCAGTTACAGAAATACCTTAAATTGGTTACCCCAAAAGGAACCCAGATAGGCCAGATAGAGAAGGTCAGACCTGGCCAGTGGAGAGATATCAGTGATGCTGTAAAAAGGGTGAGAGGGGGTCAAGGCAACGTCTCTGACGTTAATAAAATGATTAACAGTTTAGTCATAGACGAGCGTGTACTTCCAAGACTTCAGACGTGGCTGGATGATATGCCCGTAGATCAAGGTTATAGAAAAGTAGTTCTAGATGATTTTCTGGAGACGATTGATGCCTATGCTGATCAAGCAGCAGCAGTAGCAAGCCCAGAAGCTTTCAAAAATATCAATCGCAGTCTGCTCAGTGGAACATGGCTCAGAAATGCAAGAGATACATCTAAATCCAGAGGAACTTTTGACCCAGATGTGTTTGCTCAGAAATTTAACAACTTGGGGAGAGAAGTTCAGGATGAATTATTTGGTAAGAAATTCGCCAACGATCTTCGCAATACCACAAAAGATTTCTTTCTTGTAGCAAAGGGGAAGGAAACAGGACGGTTAAACTTTATAAATCAAGCCGCCGATAGCATTAACAATAAAAAAATGGCTGATGTAGTTAGGGGTCTTCAAAATGATCTCGCCGTCGCTGAAAGACAAAGCCAAGATGCTTTGTTTCAAGCGGTTAGAAACGGCACCATCGTGGACGCAGACTCTCTAGTACAGGCAGCAGTAAAAAACCCACGGCTTGTTGATTCATTGAGACGTGAAGTTGGGGAGGATGTTTTTAATTCTCCAGGGGGTCTTCGTGACATGACTATGCAGCGCATAGTCAAGCAAGGTTTTCCCGAAGGGATTACGGATGATGCGGTGGCGTCTGGTAAATTCGCGCAGAACATGGAACGCACTATTCTAAAAATGAATGAACAGGGGGGATTGTCCAAGATACTTGGTGCGGAAACCGTAAGGGATCTTCGATCTGCCGTTAAGATGTCGGAAAAATACGCGAGTGATCTTTCTCTTAAAGGAAAGGGTGGTTTGGCATCTGCCGCTTTCGCTGCCGGCATAGGTATGCGGATAATAATGGAACCTGTTTCAGCCATGGGGGAAATCGCTAGTATTATGTTTGTTGGACGCATGATGCGTAATCGCACGTTCTTGAAATGGATGACCAAGCCAACCATCAGGGCTAGAGATTACAAAGCTGGACTCAATGCCATATCTGAAAGAATCATGAAAGAGGCAGCGGCAGACGGTAGAGCAATTACAAAGAAACAGGCAGAAGCCCAAGCCCGCAATGAGCTTGGAGAATTAAACATTGCTGGAATGCGTCTCAGAGAATTAGCATGGGCAGAATCAAGAATGATAGGCGCGCTTCAAACTTCTGGAGCGGTTGATTCCGAATCACGGAAGAGTATCGGAGAAGCTGTTTCTGTTGTAGAGCAGCCTATCAGACAAGCGGTTGAGGGACTTGATGTATCTGGTGCTTCTCTTGGTCAGGGCGCTGCTGTTACTCCACAATCTGGGGGAGAAGTCTTACGTGAACAGGCGCGAAGAGAGGCTGGACTTGATCGAGCGACCATACTTGGAGTTGGTTAGTGAAGCTATCTGAACATTTCGCGCTATGGGAACTGACCAAGTCTCAGGTGGCGGATCGAAATAATATAAAGAACCTCCCAGACGAGGAGAGTACGCAAAACTTGGGGTCTACCTGCGAGGAAATACTAGAGCCTGTGCGGCGCCATTATGGAAAACCTATAGCACCATCCAGCGGCTATCGATGTCTGGAATTGAACCGGGTTCTCGGATCCTCTGATAGGTCGCAACATACCACGGGACAGGCGGTGGATTTCGAGGTTCCTGGTGTAGCCAACATGGACCTTGCACGGTGGATCATGGATAATGTTGATTACGACCAGCTTATTTTAGAATTTTACAAGGAAGGCCAGCCAAACTCTGGATGGGTACATTGCAGCTATGTCGGACAAGCAAACAGAAAACAAGCCAGACGATTTGACGGTAGAAGCTGGGAACCGCTGTCCTAAGTGCGGCTGCGATAAACCGAAGACCTTCGTCCATGGCCATTACCAGTGCGTTGATTGCAAATGCATAGCTGACGGCGACTGCTGCCAAGGGGAGATGACCGATGGCTGAAGAACCATACATTCCCCGAGATCTTATGGGGGTGCCAATACCACAGTCGGCAGCCGAGGGAATCATTGGTGAAGGGACTCCTAGTGGAGATGACCCGCAGGGAATCGGCCAGCAACAAGTAAACAGTTATCTCTTGAATGAGCGCCCGCCGCAGGGAATCGGCCAGCAAGTTATCCAGGGATCTCCCGTACACGGGCATATTAACGCGATCATAGCCCCCGAAACATCTACCCCAACGCAAACTGCGTCTTCCGCTGGCATAAGTGGGGTTCTAAATGTTGACGATCTTTTACAGCTTAGTGGTAGGTACAACCGTGGTGACGCGGAATACGAAATTCCCGAAAATATAAAGAGCCGGTTTGGGTTGCAAAATCCTGAGTCCAGACACAGAGGATATGAGGGCACCGCTACGGTAAAACCGTCTGAAGTATTAAATGGTAATGCTCCTGATTGGATGACCTTGGACAAGGTTAGCGTAACTTATGGCCAGGAACGCAATAGATTTATAGACCCGGCAGGCGGCGTACATAAATCTGGAACCAGAACACGCGGTGCTGAAATTGGGTTGGGTATTGGCGGCGATCTTGGATTAGCCGCAGAATACATGGAGCGCGGACTTTACGATGATCCAAACAGGGAGTTTTCCGCCGGCGCAACTTATCCTCTGGGAGACGGACGGGTTTCCGGGGAGTTTCGTAGAAATATAAACCCTGATCCTCGACAAAAAGATGAAACATATATTGGGGCTAACTTCACAACACCTTTCCAAGAAGGCGGCATTGTTCTTCCAAGTCCTCCCAGGCCGGATAATTCTCAGGCCGAACAAGCTGCAATAAACAGGCAGCAATATCTTGAAGACGAAGTGCTGGCGGGAAGACCACCTCCTGGAGAGGAGTGGCCAGATGAGAAGTATCTAGCTATATCAGAGCTTTTGGATCGCTCTGTTCTGCCGGGTGGCGAAAGAGATCCTTTGTTGAATCCTGATCGACCTAGAACAGTGGACGGCGAACCTGTTCCAGTGACTGACGCGGAATATATGATGCGCCAAGCTGGAAGGTTTCCAAACAGGCAGAACCCTCTAGCCCTAATAGGAAGGGCCGGGACACTCGAAAAGACAGCCACGGTAGATATGAGAGACGTGACGACTCGAGGGATCTACACGCCTCCCGGGGTCGCTTACGATAATATAGATAAATATTTAATTGGGAAATCGGATAGGCCAGAGCTATTAGATGATCCAGGCGGAAGTGTGATAACTGCGGCAGAAACCTTCGATGAAGAGTTTGGCCCACAGGTTATGGTGGAAGGGACGCCAACACACGAGTGGATGCACGCGGGTCTAAATGCAATTCGTCAAGCAGACCCTGATTTTGAAGTCCCTAAGTTTCCCAGCAGATATGCAGTTAACGATGAAGAAATGTGGGTGCGCTTAATACATGCCCAAACGGACGATCTTTCCGCCATACCAGCGACTGAACTTCTTGCCATAGATGGAAAAGCGCAGTTTGATGATGATGGGTATGTGAAGCAGGAAATAACAAACAAGAAACTCACATACGATAGCTATTTTATTAATAAAACGGGTGAGGATACCGATTATTGGTTATCCCAGCCTTCGGTCATACGCCGTATAAATTCAATACTGGAAAAGGCGAATGAGGTAGGGAGAGAATTAGGTTCCTTTGCCGTCACGGAAACACCATCTGATAGAGCGCAGTTCGCTCCTGGCGGTCAAAGACGATACGAAGGCACGGAAATAAGTGCCAGGCAACCTTTCCAAGAAGGCGGCATAGCCTCCTTGCCCCAGAATCCAGTTCTCGGCGGCGAGCCCCATATGCTCGCCTACATTACCCCTGAAGAAGCTTCCACTCTCAGAGCGCAAGGTGGCGGCGTAACGCCTGACGGTGGTCAGTATACTGGTCCTGGTGGGATTGCTGCATTTACACCGAGTGCTCCTGGTGTTGGTACCGGTGGTGGTGATGGTGGTGATGGTGGTGATGGTGGTGATGGTGGAAATAATAGTACACCTGATTTTTCTGCCTCCTTTGGGGACAGTTTTGGGCCTCCAACTAGTGTAGATGCGTTTTCTAATAGTTTTGGGCTCGTTGGTAAGCCCGCGAACTTTGATGTAGACGCAAAAGCCATGATGGATAAAATCGGTAAATTATCCAATTCTCAGTTCAATGGGATATTTGGAAAATACTCTCCGGATGCGTTGGGCTTGCATGGTGATGTGTTTAGTAAAAAGGCCCAAATTGACATGACGCCACAACAGCATTATGCCTTGCAGAACAACCCGCGCACTAGTGTTGTTGGTGATCCAAATTCCGTTTTTGGTCAGGCTGTAAGCGGTCTAGGCTTGGCGGCGCTGAGTTTGTTTTCTCCGGCTTTAGCGGTACCTACGTCAATCATGAGTCTAGCTAGGGCCGCCGCCTCCGAGCCCGGAGATCCGGCGACTAGCGTCGTCGGCCTAGCCGCAAATGCTGCTGCCGATGCCTTCGGCTTTAATTCTGCTAGTGACGCAGCAAACTCTGTTGCCAGTGCAGTTGGGCTTGGAGACTCTCCAGTTAGCAGTGTCACGAGCGCTTTCTCTGGCTTGGCCGGAGATGCTTTCTCTGGCTTGGGAGACGCGGTGAGTAGCACCTCCATTGGACCCTCTACCGCATCTACGCCCAGCGTTCCAGGAGGTCCGAATCTGCTCCCACTAGAGTTGCCGGACACTTTAATTCCGCAGTACGCCCCCGTGACGACGGAGACTTTATTGGACGCCACTTCGTCGGATTACACGGCTGAACAACTAGCCCAGCGTACGGGGTCAACCGTAGCGCAAGCGCAAGCATATCTAGATTCTCGATACGCCCAACTCACTTAGCCCTCCCCCACGTCGCCCCTTTATATTCCCTTTTTTAAACAGATTATGTGCATAGCGCACATCATTTCCCATTGTAATATATTTTTCATGGGATATACTCCTTGGGAATCTAAACAAAGGACATTAAAATGCCTGATATTAAAAAATATAAATCTGTTGCCGTGCCAATACCAACGTGGAAGAAGCTTGGGGGGATTGCTAAGAAAAATCACCGATCTCCAGCGCAGCAGATAGCATTCCTGGTGGACGCCGCAGAAAAGTCCCCGGCAGACGTGGACGTTTTAGCGCTTTACGCAAGGAGTAAAAATGATG
>TARA_R110000803_G_scaffold81074_1_pt1 | contig 10193 bp, 9 predicted proteins | sample TARA_R110000803 | Tara Oceans TARA_R110000803 (sample SAMEA4397772) | marine metagenome | biome: Polar Biome; feature: [SRF] surface water layer (ENVO:00010504); material: water (ENVO:00002006), including particulate matter (ENVO:01000060) such as... | depth 5 m | reverse complement strand
TTGCAACAATAGATCCTAATGCTCCCGGTACTGTTATTGATCCTAGCGTTGGACAACTTACTGGACCTGTAGCACAGATGGAAGTTCCGGGTTTAAAAGCTGGCGCTCCCACTTTTGAAAACTTTGTGTCTGGTAACTATGACCAAGGTTTCTATAGGCAACCAATGGATATGTATAGGGGTCGTGAGGACGCAGCACGTCAAGAATATAATAGACGTTATATGTTAGCTCCAAGTGTAGATACTGCTGCTACTCCAGACCAAGTAACTACTGATACAATTGATGCATCAAAAGTAACAGAAGCAAGTACAACAGCATTAGAAGGTGTAGAAACTAAACAGGGGGATGTGTCTACAGAGGCTCAAGTTACAGCGGCTACTATGGACCCAGCAACCACTGCAGTCAGTAATCTTACTGCTGCACAGGGTGAGTCTACTATTTTAAATAACCCAGTTACACGTGAGATACAAGCAGGAGAAATTATTTCTGGTGCTGCTGATGCAGAAAAAGCTTCTGCATTCACTGAGCAAATCCAAGCAGCTACTGCTACACCATCTGACAAAGCTACAGTACAAGGTCAACTCTCTGGTCTTATGCAGGATTTTGAGGGGGGTAATACACCACCTTGGGCATCAGGGGCGATGAGAGCAGCTACAGCAGCTATGGCACAGCGTGGTTTAGGTTCGTCATCTATGGCAGGACAAGCTATTATACAAGCTACAATGGAAGCAGCATTACCTATAGCTATGGCTGATGCACAAACACTTGCATCTTTTGAAGCACAGAACTTGTCAAACCGTCAACAACGTGCTATGCTAGGCGCACAACAACGTGCTGCTTTTATGGGCCAAGAGTTTGATCAAGCATTCCAATCAAGAGTACAGAATGCATCTAGGGTTTCTGAAGTAGCTAACATGAATTTTACTGCTGATCAACAGATCGCTTTGGAAAACAGTCGTACTTCTAACACCATGAATTTAGCTAACTTAAATAATAAACAAGCTATGGTTATGGCACAGGCTGCTTCTATCTCAGGTTTAGAGATGGCTAATCTATCTAATCAACAGCAAGCAGCAGTACAAAATGCTCAAGCTTTCTTGCAAATGGATCTAACTAATTTATCTAACTCTCAACAAACTGAGTTATTTAAAGCTCAAGCAATACAGCAAGCATTACTGACTGACAATGCCTCAGAGAATGCAGCTAAACAATTTAATGCTACTAGTGAAAACCAGACAAAACAATTTATGTCTAGTCTTAACTCACAAGTAACTCAATTTAATGCTAGTCAAAAGAATGCTATGACTCAGTTTAGAGAAGGTGAAACAAACGCAGCGAGTAAATTTAATGCTACTATGAGGGAGCAAAGATCTCAATTTAACTCAGCTAACTCTTTAGTCATAGCACAGGCTAATGCTCAGTGGAGACAGAACGCTACAACATTAAATACTGCTGCACAAAATACTGCTAATATGGAATTTGCTAAACAAATAAATGGCCTAACTAATAAATCTATAGATGAAATTTGGCAAAGAGAAAGAGACATGATGGACATGTACTTTAACTCAGAAGAAAAAAAGAAAGATAGAATAACTAGTTTAATACTAGGAGATAAAAGTGTTGAGGCTGCTAGAATAGCTGCAGAAGCTAAATCAGATACTGCAGATGGTGCAGCTAAAACTAATCTACTCTTTAAATTGTTTTGGCCTTTTTAATTTAGGAAAGTAATTATGGTAACAGAAAAAAATAGAAGGATTTACCAAGGTACTGGTAGTCGTGGTAGCAGTAGTTTCCAAGATATAAATCTTGCACCTTTAAGTGCGTATAGAAAAACAGAAGCTATGCTTGATGATGGTGAACCTACTGTCGCTAGTGTCATTGGTTCATACACTGACAAAATAAAAACAAATTTTAAATCTACCCCTGACGAAATATCAAATTTAAAAAAAACAATTAATAAAGTTTCAGAGGGTATTAATACATTAAAAACAAAATCTCCTACAAATATAAGTACAAGTTCTGATTGGAAAGAAACTGCATATAATTTATTAATAAAGAAAGAAGGTTTCAGAGAGAATGCTTACTTTGATAGAAGTCTTTCTGGTAATAGAGATGGTTATAGGGTAGGTTTTGGTAGCGGTACAATCACACGTGGTGATGAGATAATTAATGTAACAGAAAATTCTGTTGTAACTAGGGCTGAAGCAGAAGCTGATTTAAAACGTAGATTGAATACAGAGTTTGGGCCTCGTACAGAAAAAGCATCAGGTGATACTTGGGATACACTTAGTAACAATTCTAAAGCTGCCTTAACATCTATTGTATATAACGCAGGTAACTTACCTAAAGCTATTAAAGATGCTTTAAAAACTGGAGATCAATCTGCAATAGCAAAAGCTATTAAAAAAAGTGGTGAAGGTACTGTACTTGAATCAAGGCGTATTGAAGAAGCAAAACTTTATTTAATGCCAGATAATAAATCCTCTAACTCTTTAGTTAAAAGAAGGAATAAATAAATGGCAGAAGAAATGATGATGAACACTGCACCAATACCGGGACAATCTTTAACAAAGGAACCCGGTAATGCTCCCTATGAAAGACCTCCTGAAATTTCTGATCCTGAACAAGCTTTAATGGGATACCTTAACTACTTAAATAATGCAAAAGTTTTAGAGGGTATGGCAGGTCTTTTAGAAGAAGAAGGTTATGATGTTACAACTTTAGTTGAGGGTCTTCTTAGAGGTGGTGTTGTAGAAGGTTATCATAGCATAGATGTTAGCCTTGCTATTAAAGAACCTATTATAAATTTTATTGTCAATATTATGGATGCAATAGATATTGAATATAAAGTTGGTGACATAGATGATAATGATGATGATGAAGATGAAGATGATCTGCCCCTTGATTTAGACTCTGATGATCCTACTAATCAAGAAGAAGAACCTATGGATGAACCTATAGAAGAAGAAGTAGAAGGGCCTATTCAAAAAGGTCTTATGGAAAGAGGACAGTAACTATGGGATTACCAAGTGGTTTTTGGCAGGGTGCTAATATGTTTTTTGATGACAGAGAAAAGCAAAGGTTAGCAGCAGAAAAATTTTTAGCGGAACAATTAACTCTAACAAAATCAATTGTTCTCCCAGAACTTATTAAAAGATTAGATCGTCAAAGGACGAAGAGACAAGAAAGTGAATTGAGGGTTGAGCAAGCACAAGTAATTGGATTTTCTCAGCGTACTGCTTTGGCATTAGAAAGAAGTGGTCAATTGGAAATACAAATGTCTCGTATCAGTGACCTTAATAGCAAACAAAAACTTGACCCAAATTATATTCCAATGTTAAATTCATATGTATCTACTAAGATAGAAAACGATGAAGACTTAGCAGAAGCAATTGCACAAGGATTAGACAGTAATTCTTTTGTAACAGAATCAGAACAAATGGAAGGTCTTCTCCTTGCCATGCACTCTACTGATGAAGAAGACTTCAGTAAGGCTGTTGAGTTATTACAGCCTGCACCAAGCTCTGTATCAGGAATAGATCCATTTGGAATTGGTATTACTAAGGGGGTAAGAGTAACTGAGGATGACCGAAGAAAGATACATAATGAATTGGGAAGAAATTTAGCTGGCAATCTTAATACCAGATTAACACAACCCAGACAAACAGAAGATGGAACATGGTTACAGTTTGAAGATCCTTCTGTATCTAGTTTCTTATCTGAAATGGTTGATAACATTGTAAAGTATGAGGTAGATCTTGGTACTAATCTAAGTAGAGGAACTTTAATTAATGAGGCTGAAGATATTGTTGAGGCTGCATCCGCTGCTTTAATTGATAATAGCAAAGCTTTTGGAACTGGAGACTATGGTTTACCTTGGGCGCAGAAAAACTTTGCAGAAGTATTTAAAGCTAAAATGTTAACTCCTGATGTAGATGAAAAGTTACTATGGCAACCTTACATTACTTCGGGTAGCCCAGTTCTGCCGATCCCAAACCAAGTACCTATTGTCGGACCAAATGTTATTCTTCCACCTGCGCTTGGAGATTAATAAATGGCATCATATATTCAAAATGCAGAAGAAAAAACTTTTTTAGAATTACTTGGTGATGAAACCTTTGAGGATGATTTACAGAGTTTTTTTACTGGGGGTAGGTATAATTATTCACAACAAGAAATGGATGAATTAGGTAATGAACAATTAGCAAATGATTTTGTAGAGCATATGAGGTATCAAACTTTTAATGAGGCCACAGCAGCAAAAGATTTGCTTTATGTTCTTAGAGATTATGGTACTGATTATAACATATCTGATTCAAAGGGACGTAAATTTACACCTCAATATCCCGGAGATACGCCTAAAAGAACTGATAGTATATTAAGAGAAACTCAAATAAGAGATGACAAATATGCTTTAGGTCAACAAGCTTTTGGTAGATTAATGACAGCATTTGACAACAGTTCAGGTGGTGGTACAGGTAGAATGGAAACAGGTGGCGATTACCTAAAAGCATTTGTCACATCACCTTCTACAATATTTACTACTGCAACATTTGGTTTTGGTGCGGGTAGTAAAATTGCAGCAGCAGCAGCAGGTAAAGCAACTCAGTTATCTATAAGGGCTGTAATAGCAAACCAATTAAAATCAAATGTTGCACATACAATAGTAAAAGACAGTGTAAAAAAAGGTTTAGTTTCGTCAGCAGCAAGAGCTGGGGGACAATCTTTTATAGCAGAAGGTGCTTTAGGTGCAGCTTCATCTTATGCTAGGAATGAAACTAGAGGTCAAGTTGTTGAAGGATACGATTATACATCAGCAGATGTAGTTAAAGATGGACTAATAGATGGAGCTTTAGGTTCTACTATGGGTTCTTTGTTTGGATTTCTTGGGGCTAGGTCAGCTAATAAAGCATCAGAAATAATCTTTGAACAGGTTAGAAATGGTGAGAAAGTAAGAAGGGCAGCATTAAAAACTGCTAACGCAACAATTAAAAAAGCTAACCCTAAAGTTTTAAATGAAACAGTAAACGATGTAGTAGAAGTATTTGGAATACTTCAAGCTAAACAAAATGGTATAAAACTTGATCCATTAAACCCAGAGTTTGTAGCTTTAGGTGATGGTATAAGAAGTTTAATACTATCAGGTAAACCTAATGCACAAGTTGCAAGCACATTAAGTCTTGATACTGTCAGGAGTATTGCTGCTGCATCTTTAGATATGAAGACCGCATTAAAACTAAAACCTAATCAAAGGGTAACATCAGCTATAGCAGAAGCTATAGAAAGAGGTGATTTAATAACGCCAGATATGGTAAAGATAAAGAAAAAATATGGTCTAAGTGATGAACAGTTTTCCTATATATTTTTATCAGACTTATCAAGGGCTGGTAAGGTTTTGCAAACAGGCTCTGTAATTAAAAAAGCTTTAACTAATATAGATACATTATCCTACAATGGTATATCAAGTATATCAGAAACTCAAGCTGCAGAAATATTTACTGATGTTGGTGGTGAAGTAACAGCACAACTAACTAAACAACGAGGAAGTAAAACTGCAGAAGCTTTAGGTCAAGTTGATAGTCTTCGTATTGCGTTTATGACTTCTCAAGTTGGTACTACTGCCGCTAACGTAGGTACGGGTGCTGCTAATACTCTTGTAGATATATCAGATAATTTTTGGAAAAATGCTATCAGGGTAACAAAGGGTGAGGTATTACCTGATGGTACAATTCAAAGACGTTGGGTAGGTGGTACACTTTCTGTATTAAGAGGTATGTCTTGGAATAGGGCTGAAGCAGCAGTACTAAAGGACTTGATGTTAGAGGAAACCCCACTTGCATTCAGAGAATTATTCTATGAAACTGTAAAGGGAATGGATATTAGTGGCAGTAAATCTTTACTACCTAAAATAGGTAGGGTTTTAAATACTTTAAATATTGCTACTGATGGGGTGTTTAAAGAGGCTGCTCTTTATGGGGGTCTTGATCGTAGATTACGTGAGTTAAATGATCCTAATATTGGTACTACTTTAGCAGAGTTTTTAACACGAACTAAACCAGACGGTTCTAATATGAGTCTGTCTGACTTACCAGAAGGTGTTATGGATTATGCTGTTGATGTCGCACAAAGGTTTACCTTTCAGAAAGGTTACAAAAAAGATACCTCCTTGTTTGGTCAAGGCGCACGTGGTCTACAATCTTTACATCACAAAGTTCCCTTCCTTGTTTCTGTTGGTATGGACACTCCCTTCCCAAGATATATAGCCAATCACTTAGAGTATGCCCATGATTATAGTGGGATAGGTATGCTCACAGGAGGTCTAGATAAGTTAGACCAAATGATAGGTGGGCTTCAGAACACACGTACCTCAACTTTAGTTGGGGGTGATGTAAATAAAACAATGTTAGATCGTGGAGCTAGAACTTTAACTGGTGCTATGATGACAATGGGTGCTTATGGATTAGCTGCTGAGAAAGAAGGCAAGATTAATTTTGATAAGTATGTACAGGTAACAAAAAGTGAGACTGATCTTTCCCGAATGGCTGGACCTTGGGGAATTAATTTACTTATAGGTGATGCATTATATAGATGGAAGCATGGTTTACCTTGGAATAAAACATCTACTAATGAAAATGTACTTGAGGTATTAGGTGGTGTACCTGATCTAAGTAGTGGTGCTTTTGAATTTGAATCTAATTTAATTAGAAATCTAATTCTTTCAGCAGAAGCAGGTACTGCAACACCGGGATTAGAAAAAAGTTTAGGTGATATTTTTGCTACGTTCACTTACCCACAAACTTTTGCAAAAGATTTGTATGCTCAGTATAATTATGACTCTGCTGGTAATCCTTTTACTAGGGATATGAAACCAAGTAAAGGTGCTGGCGAGAGGAATATGTTAGAAGATATTCTTCATAGTAATTTATTAAAGAATCAAGCAACAAGATTTTTAATTGATACACCTATGTTTAGCTACACGCAGTCGTGGACAAAGGGTAAAAGTAAAGGCTTTGATTTTAAATTATACACACCATTTAATCCTGAACCTATAGGATCTTGGAACCCAATGACAAAAAGCTTTGGTGCTATTGAAGAACCACCAAGCAGTCTCATTCAACAAGAGATGACGTTACTAGGTTTAAAAGATTATAAGATGTATGGTGATAGAGTAGTGCCTAATCCTTCTGTACAATATCAAACAAACTTTATGTTGTCTCAAAAAATACCTTTCATATTTAAAGCTTGGAAGACAACCTTTAAACTAGGTGGAAACTTTGGGGACAAAACTTATGATCAATTAGGAAATGATTATACAAAAAAGAGACAGGCTTTAGAAAATTTTATTAATCAGACAGTAAGAGATCATTCAAAAGCTGTTACATCTCAGTTTGATTCAGCATTATTAGATCCTAATTTAAAGAAGAGAGCTATTGGTTACGTCAGAAATCAATACGAATTACAAGAGGCTCTTTTTAAAAGGGCTTATGGTAACTTAGATAAGATCGTAACGTTTTATTCTGATGAGTTTGAAGGGGCAAAAACATCTAAAGATTATATAGAAAACGCTGGGTCCATTGAAGACGAGATCAACAGACGCCAGCGCATCATGGCTTTCATACCTAAGTATGACTTTAGTAAAGATATGAAGTTAGGAACAACTAGACAGATGTACGACTAGTCATCATCTAACATATAATCTGCCCACTCATATGCTGCTCTTTTTATTTCAGACATCTGAGTAAGCCCCCTACTATTAGGTAGTAATCCAGCAAGAGCTTGCCCTGCTAGATACCGCCTAGAAGTAAGGGGCTTTACTGTTTTAGGTGTTCGCTTCTTCTGCGTATACTTTTTCGCTTCGTTCTCTAATTCTTTGCTCATTGTCTCTTACTTTTTTTAAGTTAAAGAAGTATGCAGTATTAAATCCATACTCCCAGCTTCTGTTGTTGTTACTGTTTAATGAGTAGGGGTTACCCAACCTGCCCTGTTTGAATGACTTAGCGCCTTCATCGTAAGGGTTCATTTGTGTACCTCTTTCATTGTTTGCATCATCTTTTCCATGTACCATGCTGCTTTCTCCATGTCCTCCACTGGTTTTTGTTTATACCTGTGGCGGTGTTGATACTTAACCATGTTACCTTGGCAGTAGGCAATAAATCCTTCGTTGCCTAGTACCTGCTTGATGTAGTCTATGCACTCTATATCACCTGTATTATAGTGAAAAGGTTTACTAACAGAATTATACTGAGGCATAAGATTTTCGTCTGGTATTCTTGATGGCTTAATCATAGTTTAATTAGCTCCGCATTAGTGTAAGGGATGTGGAAGAATAACTCACCTTTTTTAATTCGTCTACCCTGTGCTTCACCAAGGCTTTCTTTTGTAAGGCATGTGTCTTTAATTCGCCACACTTGTTTCATGTCATTACGAAAGACATAGAAGTTCAACACTCCATTTGTTCCCTCGTATTTATCTAGCAATCTTTGTTTCCTTTCTGGTATCCTTATGTCTGCCCAATGTGTAGGCCAATCACCTAGCCACTGAGACTTAACCTCTGCCTCATTGAAGTAAGTGTAGTCACCTTTCTGAGATACTACATCAGCGTAGTAATCCTCTTCACTGTTAACGATGGTATGCCCTTTGCTTTCAAGTAGAGAGATCAAAGTATCTTTAGCAATAGCATCGTATTTTTTATACAAAGTTTTATTAAAATGTTTTCTTACTGTCATTTTATTTTCCTTCATTCAGTTTAGTTTCATGGCTCTTTAAGTACTCGTAAGCTTTAATTACCCTGTCGGGTGAGTCTGAGAAAGCTCCCAGACCCATGTTGCAGTGATGACATACCCAACCCCTGTAGGTTTCAGTATCGTGACAGTGATCAAGTACCCAATTCTGAAGTCTCTTTTGTCCCTTCCTAGATATTTCTTCTATACTCCTAGTACATATGGGACATAGATAACTGTCATCTGGGTAGGTATGAATAGTCTTCAAGTGTTTAACTAGGTTTGATTGATTCCTTGCACAAGTCCTACACTTCCTTTTAATCTCACCTGATAGCATGTGTTGAAAGTTTTCTACTGGTTGCGTGACACCACAGTTGTTACACTCAAGGCCCCCCTCAAAGTGAACCTTTATATTTTCAAACATTTCTAATTGCATTAGGTAATATCCACCATCTCACAGACATCACCAGTACATGCTAGTGTCTGCATACCAGAAGTATTATCTTCCACTTCATATTCTGAAAGACCTTCCCAGTTAATTGAATTAGGCATACAAGACATCAAAGTATTATAGTCTGATTCAGAACAATCCTGATAAGGGGCTTGCTGATATGTATGATCATCAAATGGTAAGAAAGAAACACCAGACATTTCATCAAAGTTTTTGTACACAAATGCCCCTACTTCAAACCATTCCTCTGCTTTAATATTAATAGTCACACTAGGTTTGTGTTCACACCATGATCGTTGATAAGCCAACCACATATCTAACTGCTGTATGGCTGACATATCCGCAGTGACTACTGCACCTTTAGGTGACTTCATAGGGAAGCTAAACACTTCAGTAACATCAGGATTAAAAACATCAGGCTCACTAGGGATACCTTGATCCTTCATAAACTGCGTTAAAGGATCTTTGTTGTCAGCACGTACAGTACGAATATAATAGGGTGAGTGACGAGAGTGAATACCAGAACTGGAATCAACAAGTTGTGATACCGTCCCGGAAGGTTTAACACATGTGATAGCAGTAGAGACAGGGATGCCAAGGCGCTCAGACCACTCAGCATTAGTAGTGACAGCAACATGTTTTAAATACTCCAATGTTTGTGACAAACCCTCGTTCTTTAATGTCATTAAAGGATTATCCATTATGCCTGTGAGGGATACACCAAGCAAACGTTCTGCTTCTGTATTTGTCTGCCAGATTTTACGTAGGTAAGGGAAGTTAGTATAAGTACTTTGTATTGTCCCCAAGATAGTTGCGACACGTACTTTTTGTTCAATGTCTTTCAAGGTATCAGTTGCTCGTATAACTACTTCTGATAAATTACAAAATTGGTTTGGTCGTAATATGATTTCACTGCACGGGTTAGTACCAAAATCATAGTTAGGATTACGTCTACCATTCTTACCTGCTTGCTTAATACTAGCTTGACGATTAAAGATACCACGCTCACCACTGCCACTCTC
>TARA_R110000803_G_scaffold27038_1_pt1 | contig 10208 bp, 7 predicted proteins | sample TARA_R110000803 | Tara Oceans TARA_R110000803 (sample SAMEA4397772) | marine metagenome | biome: Polar Biome; feature: [SRF] surface water layer (ENVO:00010504); material: water (ENVO:00002006), including particulate matter (ENVO:01000060) such as... | depth 5 m | reverse complement strand
ACAGATGAATTATTAGAAATTAAAGGAAGGAAGTATGGGGATTAAAGTAGATTCAACAGTTTTCGACAAACGAATGAAAAAACTTTCGGGTCTCCCTTCCTATCTCTTAAAAGATGCATTAATATTAACAAAAGAAAATACTCCTGTCGCATCAGGTAACGCAAGAAACAAAACAATAATTCAAGGTGATAAGATCGTATCTAATTATGGATACGCAGGTAAATTAAACGAAGGGTACAGCAAACAAGCACCTCGAGGATTCACTAAGCCAACAATAGAACAATTAAACTCAGATGCAAATAAATTCATTAGGAAAGTTTAATTATGGCACAAGATATAAAAGTAGCATTAACTTTAAATAACAAACAGTTTAATACTGCGTTAAAACAAAGCGAAAAGAATGTAAAAGGTCTTGGCAACACTACTAAAAATACTACAACAAATGTTGCAGGTATGGTTGGTGCGTTTCAAGCATTCATTGCAATTGGAGCAGTTAGAGAAATTGTTCAATTAGTAGATGAGTTTACGACTCTTAATAACAGATTAAAAGCAGTAACAAATAGTGAAAAAGAAGCGGCATCAGCACTTAGACTTGTACAACAAGTAGCAAGTGAAACTCGTAGTGATCTATCAGCAGTTTCTGGATTGTTTGCTGACATTACTATTGCGTCAGAAGAATTAGGTCTATCACAAGAACGTGTTGCAGGCGTTGCTAAAGTATTCTCACAATCATTAAAAGTATCTGGAGCAGATGCTGGTACAGCCGCTGGTGCGATTAGACAGTTTGGTCAAGCATTAGCATCTGGTGTCTTACGTGGTGACGAATTTAACTCTATCAACGAAGCAAACAGTAAGTTCATGGGAGAACTTGCTAAAGCAGTAGGTGTTACTCGTGGCGAACTACGTAACATGGCAGAGCAAGGACAGATCACTGCTCAAGTAATGATTGACGCCACTGAACAAATGGCTGGCGATGTAGAAAAAGCGTTTGGTAAGACTGTAGGTACGATTGGAGATGCCTTTACTAATCTAAGAAACGTAATTGTTGGGTCAGTTGGAGACATTGGAGAAACTTCTGGAGCACCAACTTTATTAGCAGATTCTATTAATGATTTGGCTGATGCAATTAAAGCATTACAACCTGTAATAAACATAATTACAACCATAGCAACTGCTTTTGGTGGGTTGATTCTTCTTGGAACAAAAGTCTTTGTTGTTACGAAAATTCTAGGTAAGTTTGGTGATGCTCTTTTTAAAACTGGTAAAAGTACTGGTATTTTTAGCAAAGGATTAAAAGGCATACCGTTTATGTTAAAGAAAGCAGGCAAACAAGCAGGCATCTTTAACAAAATATTAGGTTTTACAGGAAAAGTATTAGGTTCATTATTTAGATTATTGTCAACTGCATTTACTTTAAAAGGATTACCGACAGCAGTAGCTGGATTAAGAAAATTTAAAGAAGCAGGTGCTAAAGGCATAGGTATATTTGCTAGGCTTGGAAAGGTCTTTGGTGGATTCGGAGCAATAGCATTATTTGCAATAAGAAAATTATTTGCTATCACTATTGTTTATGATGTTGCTAGACTGTTAATAAAAGCAGTAGCCGCAATTGTAGATGCTTTTGGAAGACTGTTCGGTTTGGAGTTAGGTTGGCTAAAAGCAGTTAATGAACTGTTTAATAAAATTGGTGACAGTGCATGGCAGGCAACCAAAAACGTTTTTAACTTTGGTAAGAGTCTTTTAGGATTTAAAGAAGAAGCCGACGAAGTAGTAAAACCTATTGATGAAGCAACTCTAGCATTAAATGCATTTAATACAAAATTAAAAGACGTAAGAAACAGCTTAGGTAAAGGTTTCTTAAAGGATGATAAAGCAGACAAATATGCTACTGATTGGGAAAAAGCAACAAAAAGAGTAAAAACTGCTACTGATGCTATTGCTGTATATCAACAAGGAATTGTTAATGCAACATTACCTGATGATTTTATTGGTCCACCTACAGGCGAATTAGCAGAATTAAAAGAAGAATTAGGTGCTGTAACAAAAGAATTTAATCAAGCAACATCTGCTGTAGTAAAAATGGAGAAAGGTTTTACTGACAGTTTTGAGGCTATACAAGATGCCCTTGCTGATGGACTTGGTGTTAAAGACTTAAACATTGAAAATATAGAATTTGGTTTTAGTGATTTAGACAAAGCCATTAATGCAGAAATACGCAAAGCAATAGAAGTAGCAGAAACACAAACAAAAATACTTACTGATTTAATTGCTAATCCTGATATACCAGACTCATTAAAAACAAACTGGATTACAGCATTAAGTGCTATACCAAATGCATTAGAATTTACTAAATCAGAAATAAAGAGATTAATGACAGAAATCTCTATTAAAGATGAAGCAAAAAAAGCGTTAGAAGAAGCACAAAAAGTTATAGAAGATCAGGCAAAGAAATTAAAAGATAAAATAGCAGGATCAACAAAAGCATTAGCAGATTTTCAAGCACAACTTGCAAACGCAAATACACCAGCAGATTTAGAAAATTTACGAGAACGACTAGCAGAATTAGGAAGAACAGGTGTTATTTTCGGCAACGATATGGTCATAGCAACAGCCGCATTTGAAAAAGCATTTGCAAGTCTAGGTGCTACTGACGGAATCAAATTAGCAATAGAAGATATTGCTAAAGCAATGTCTCCATTCCAATTAGCAGTAGATGCTACAAACGCAGTCTGGGGCAACATGTCTTCAGCTATTGATGACTTAGTTGACAACGGTAAAGCATCATTTAGTGATCTTGCTAGAAGCATAATTAAAGACTTAACTAAAATGATTCTTAAGCAAATGCTCTTTAACGCAATTGCAGGCTTTGCTGGTGGTGACTTTGGTAAGTCAATAGGACTTGATAAGTTATTCCCAGGTAAAGCAACAGGTGGACCAGTAGCAGGAAACAAACCATATATGGTGGGTGAAAGAGGACCAGAACTCTTTGTACCTAAAGGAAGTGGCAACATCGTTCCTAATAATGCTTCAGGAGGCAGTAGTGCCCCTGTAACAAACAATTACATAACAAATAATATTAATGCATTAGATTCAAAATCTGTTCAACAAGTATTCGCAGAAAATCGTCAGTCGTTACTTGGAACAGTAGAATATGCACGAAAAGAAACATCTTACGGAGTTTAAAATGTTATATTTTAATGAAACATGGGACAATGCATTTAAAATTGATCCGTTATCTGTATTTTTAAAAAGAAATAAAGATTTAAAATCGCTACAAACTTTAATATCTAAAAATGAATCTCTATACAAAGAATATTGGTCAAAAGATGATTTAAATAAAATTAGGAAACACTAATAATGGCAGCCATACAAACAATTATAGATAACTGCAATGGAATGACAATTAACAGACGAAAAGTCGTTGGTCAACAAATCACACGAAATGCAATACCTCGTGTATCTACAACACCAACTAAAAATCCATGGACAATGGAACTAGATATGCCTACATCATTTCAATATAACAATGCAAGAGCATTAATGGAATCAGTAGATACATTAGATCGTACTGGATACGAAGATGTTACATTTTCAAACAACGCATGTCTTAATTGGATCTATAGATATCAAGGAGCATTCTCTATTTCAGAGTTGAATGCAATCACAGTGTCAAGTTTTGTAGGTAATCAATTAATATTAAGTGGTTTACCAGCAGTAGCATCAGGAACAGTTCTATTTGAACCTAATGATCTAATACAAATCACAGGTTATCCTTATCCTTTCACTTCTACTACACAAATTACTCGTGGAGTTGACTCAACTGTAACAGTGACAACACACAGACCAAATATTTTATCTAATCCAAGCAATTTATCTCCGCCCCCTTGGGAGGGCTTAAATATACTTGTAGGGAATAACTGTATTTTTAGAATGTTTTGTCCTAATATGCCTGTCTATAAACTTATAGTAGGCGGGGCACAATACTCTGCAGGTGCAATCGTAGGTAATGCGTTGATAGAATGGTCAGATGCATTTCAATTATATGAATATGTAGGAACAAGTTAATGGATAATATACCCGCAGTTGCTGGCAGTCCTCCGCAGATTAATACTGCTGAGTTCGTAAAAGTAACAATTTATAATGAATTTGAGGCTGTTTTAGCTACTGCTATAGTTGCTACTAAGACTTATGTTATTCTTACTGTTGGTACTACAGATTTTACATTAATTGGTGCTAGTGATAATAATGTAGGTACAACTTTTGTTGCTACAGGCGTAGGTACAGGTACAGGTACAGCTAATGATATAACAATTGTAACTGCATCGTCAGCATACAGAGACTTTACTATTGATGGGCAAGTTTATTCTGCTTTAGGCGGATTACTTGGTGTTGGAGCACAACAAAAAGACCTTCGTGTTACAAGTGCTGATACCACAGTCATATTGAGTGGAATTGACGGGACAAACATTGCTACTGTTTTAGAAACTAAGATTCGTGGTAGTAAATTAGAAATTACTCGTGGTTTCTTTGATGATACTGGTGCTTTAACAAGTTATGCAAAACGCTTTACTGGTATTATTACAAGTTACAATATCTCAGAAGATCGTCAGCAAAATGATGATGTGTTTACTGTATCTGTCAACGCAAGTAGTTATAAATCAGTACTTCAAAATAGAAACGCAGGAAGAAGAACAAACCAAAGCAGTTGGGAATTTTTCAACCCATTAGATAGTTCAATGGTAAATGTTTATTCAATCGCATCACAAACATTTGACTTCGGTAAGAAAGTTACTGCTACAGGCAGTGGTGGTGGTCCTGGTGGCGGTGGAAGAAGAGGTGGAAAAAGAGGCAACATGCAACACCGATGAAGATAATCCGCGAAGCAAATAAATATGATCTGCCTTATTTTATTAAATTAATAGAAGAACTTGCATCTAGTAAACATATTATGCGTTATAACTTTGAAAAGTTAGACCATGATCATTTAAACACTATTTTTTCAACAATTTTAGCAGGGGCAGGCACGATATTAGTCGTAGAAGACGAACAAACACAAGAATTGCAGGGAATGGCGGCAGGAATTATTAATCCTCACTTTTTTGCACCCCATATTTTTATTATGACTCAAATAGTTTTATGGGTAGACGAAAACATTAGAAAAACAGCTGGATCTAAATTAATGAAAGCATACGAAGATAAAACAGACGAGTATATGGAAGAAGGACGAATTAGATATGGTGTAATAACTGCTTCTGAACCGTTATTTGAAACAAATTTTAGCAAATTCGGCTATTCGATGGACGAAAAATGCTGGTTAAGGGGAGAATAGAATGCCACAGGTAATTGCCGCAATTGTAACATTTGTCACTTGGGTAGCTGGTCCAGGATTAGCCGCTTTTGCAGTAAGAACAGCAATAGTTTTCGGTATTAGTAAACTTATGACTGATCGTGCTATGAAAGGCATGGGTCAAAATGATGCTGGAGGAAGAGTTCAATTACCGCCTGCTACTGATAACATCTTACCCCTCGTATACGGTAAAGCATATGTAAGTCCAGTCATAACAGACGCAAAAATCTCAACTGATCAAAAAACAATGTGGTATTGTTGTACTTTGTCTGAAGTACCAGCAAGTGGTAGTTACACATTCGGTGATATTTACTGGAATGGTAATAAACTAAACTTTACTAGCCCTACATCATCAAATGTTGCTAGTATGACTAACAATGCTGGACAGACTGATTTTAAAGCGGCTGGCAAGATTCAAGTTTACAAATTCCCTAATGGAAGTGCGTCTGGTATAACTACAGGTGGCACTAATGCTATTACAGTCATGTCTGATATTCAAATACCAGCAGACTTAAGATGGAATAGTACGCTTTACACAGCTGGTGGTAAATCAGCGGCAATGACGAATACTTGTTTCTTTATTGTTAAACTTACTTACAATGTTGATGCTGATACAACTGGATTAGGCACAATGGATGTTGAGTTAACAAACTCAATTGATAAACCTGGTGATGTAATCTTAGATTACTTACAAAACACACGATATGGTTGTGCTATACCTACTGACAACATTGACACAGCGTCTCTAACAGCTTTAAATACTTACTCTGATGAACTGATCACATATGATAGTGCCGCTACTCCTCCTGTATCTACAACACAAGCCCGTTATCGCATTAATGGACCGGTCAACTTAGCAAACGATTGCTTAACTAATTTACAAGAAGTCTGTGATGCTTGTGATTCATGGCTACAATACAGTGATGTAGAAGACAAATGGGCAATTGTTATGAATAAGCCCTTTGATGGCTTAGAAGCAGATTTATATCATGTAACAAGCGAATACAATGACACTAGTGCTAACTTAGTTGGTGGAATACAAGTCAATCCGATTGATCTTAATGCTTCATACAACAGTATGCAAGTTGCTTATCCAAACCAAGCTATTAGAGATCAAGTAGATTATCAAATCTTTGATTTCACTGAGCCTGGTACTGCTTGGTATGCTCCAGAGTTGTTAAGTCCTAATGAACCAGACAATAAACTTGATGTTGAATATCCTCAAGTAAACAACTACATTCAATCTGCATATTTAGGTGTACGTAAACTATTACAGTCACGTGAAGACTTAGTTATTAGTTTTCAAACAGATTACTCAGGTATACAAATTCAAGCAGGTGATGTGATCAGAGTCTCATTAACTGAATATGGTTGGACTGAAAAACTGTTTAGAGTTTCACAAGTGTCAGAAATGCAAGATGCTGATTACACTTTATATGCTAAAATAACAGCATTTGAGTATAATGCATCGATTTACGCTGATAACGCATTAAGCGACTTTGTACCAGCAGATAACACTGGATTATCTAATACAAATATTATTGCTAATGTTCAAACACCACTTATAAGAATAAACGAAGATGATTCAATTGGTGTAATTGAATGTGTTGCTGTTGTCCCTAATGTTGGAGCAATCACACAAATAGATTTTAATTGGGGAGAATATTTTGATTCTCTTACCCATGATTTTTATACTAGCATCTATAATGCTGACGGTTCTCCATTAACTGCTGAATTAAATCCAGGACTTTTATCAGTAGGTAAACAATATCGAATTAAAGACCTAGGAAACACAGATTTTTCATTAGCTGGTGCTACAAAAATTGAATTGTCTAATCAACCAAATTTAGGTGGTTTTTTAACTAAAGGTCAAAGCTACATTATTGAAAATGTAGGTACTACTGATTTTACTGTACAGGGTGCTCCTAATAATAATGTTGGTACCACTTTTATTGCTAATAGTAATGAACTTGCTGTTGGTACAGGTAACGTATACCAGACTGATTTTTATGCTACAGATATTGCATTATCAGGTGGACTTAGTGATTTAGCAGTAACTACTGGTTTAGTAGACACAATCTTTTCAGTTCCGATGGTTGATTTACCGCCAGGTGATCAATATTGGTCTATAACTGCAAAAACTTCATCAGCTGGAGTGTCATCGGCAAATAGTAATGTTATTTCTTGGGCTGGGCCTGCAGTTACAAGCGTAGAAACACAAGATGGATGCGGCGTAAGTAGTACTGGAACTACTATTAATTTTACTACTGCTATTGATAACATTAATGCTGGTGGCAATATTGCAATTGATACATCTAATGCATTGTATATACCAACAGGCGTATTTGCATCAAATACTTTTGTTACTAAAGTAGTTTCCAATACAGAAATAATTGTCAATACTGCTCCGACTACCCCTCTATCTAATGATTGTATTACAGTTACTTACCTTAATCCTAGAACAGGACAAGCCGCAGGTGGCATAACAGCAGGCGCAATTCATACTGGTACAATCACAAGTGTTGGAGATTTAGATTCATTAACTGTTGCTGGAAATGTTGATTTTTATGGTCCTAATGTAGCATTGGGTGCTGTTGGTAACATATATATTCCTGGTGGAAACAATGGATTCTTTTTACAAACTAATGGAACAGGCGAATTAGATTGGGCATTCGGCACAACGACTGGTAACGGTGTTGTTGGTGGTGCCAACAGACAAATTCAATATAACAACAATGGTAATTTTGCAGGTACACTTGGTTTTGAATTTGATAGTACGACAAGTAATGTAGTTATACCCAATTGGCTTAATTCAGGATTAAACGCTAACAGCGGACCATATATGGTCGGATTTGAAACAACAGATGTTTTAAATGATACATTGCCGGTAACTTCAATGTTTATTGGCAATATTGTTAGTCCTAATGATGCTTTTGGTAATCTTATTGTTGGTAATTCTTATAATTTACAAGACGCTAATTTAGTTAACTTTAGTGAAACTATTACTTATAGCAATTCTTCTTGGGCTAATGGTCCTCCTTATCCGGGTGATTTTGAATTAGGATCCACCCCACTTGGCGGCGGCGTTGATCTTAATGTGGGTGTTATTGATCATAATACCGGTGGAAACGCTTCGTTATTATACAATTACACTACAAATTCTATTATATCTGTTGGTTCAATAGGCAATGGAGGTAAAAATGCTGTATTTCAAAGCTGGTATGATTCAGCAACCCTCTATTCTCCAATCACTTGGAATACCGTTGTTGTTTCTACAGATGATACCAATGCTAACATTTACATTTCACGAGGAAATGTTTTATCAGGCGCCTTTTCAACTGTTGTAACTTCTTATCCAGGCATTATTGATTTGGTAACAAATCTAACATCGAGGCCCAGCATATACTGTTCGCCAATCTCATCTAGTTCATTAAATAACGCTTTGACAGTGGATACAAGTCCCGCGTATCCATTCCCAGGTGATACCTCCGCTTTGGCAGTAGGTGATAACATAAGATTCACAGGTACAGGCTTTGGCGGAGTATCGACCACCTACCCCACAAATTATTATATTAATTCTATTCTATCAACTTCTGAATTTACTATTTCTGCCACATTAGGCGGACCTGACCTTACTTTAACAACTGATACAGGTTTAATGTACGTCATATCTCATCAGCCAATATACTCCACTGATGAAATTGTATATCTAAATACTGCTTCTGGTTACAGATATTTGTTAATAGACACTTCTGGAACTATTCTTTATGATATACCTTTAAGTAGCACACTATATAATAGAGGGTGGGACCAGTATGACGATAACTCTCCTGGGTATTACCCAGCTCCAGGTGACGGTGACTTCGCATGGAGAGCTTTGTTAAGCAAATTAGACAATTCTCAATTAGCTAAAGTGGCTTACATAGAAACATATTTTCCAGGATATATTAGGATTACTGAAAATATTGTACCGACAATCACACCAAATGCTACTACTAGTCATATATTTTGTGGTAGGCTCGCTCTTGGCGATCCTAGCAGAGGTCCTAGTATATTAAGTTGTAGTGATGAAGATGTAGCTAATAATATTAGTAACACATATCTCGTAGCAGGCGATCCGCCTGGGTGGCCAAATTCGACTCCCGGTACGTGGAGTCCATCTATTACAACCTCGTACCCTACTTACTTAGTAAAAACAACCATCCCTACACCAGATACATGGATTGGCATACAAAATCAGGGAAATGCTTCTGCTGGTGCAGACACAAAAATTGTATTTTCTAATGATGGTACTAATTGGATAACAGCAGATGCTGTAAATTTATCTAACGGTATATCTAGGTTTGCAGGTTATGAAGTGACAGGATCAGACCCTGTTTTAGGTACGAATGATGTACGAATAATAAGTTTTATTTCGTCTAACCCTACTGCTGGATGGGAAATACCAGCAACAGCCAATAATAATGTATACGGCAACATTGATATAACTATTACGACACCTAGAATACAAGCAGGATATCAACATAGTAATGGAGTTAATACGACTTCATTAAGTACAGGGACTTATAAATCTTTAGGTACTACAGGTGGCAACACCTATATGTTTATTAGAACAGCATAAATACAGTATTAACAACTCAATCTGTAACTGCGAGATAGCATGGCAGATAGATGCGAGACAGCATAGGAGCAAAGCATATGGCGAAGTTTAGCCACAAAACACACTTAATCAAGTAGCCGGATTTGATGGACAAATCTTAGCAGAAGAACTTGTTTACGATCAAAAAGATTTCTGGAACATGGAGTGGTCTTCTACGACTACATCTAGTGGGTGGGTAACAAACACTGCACCAATCGATCT
>TARA_R110000803_G_scaffold37254_2_pt1 | contig 10211 bp, 14 predicted proteins | sample TARA_R110000803 | Tara Oceans TARA_R110000803 (sample SAMEA4397772) | marine metagenome | biome: Polar Biome; feature: [SRF] surface water layer (ENVO:00010504); material: water (ENVO:00002006), including particulate matter (ENVO:01000060) such as... | depth 5 m | reverse complement strand
ATTTATTTCCTCCAACAAAGTTTCAGATAACTTTATTTCATAACTTTTTACCTATCAGGTAATTATATAATTTGTTGTTTCCTAAAATAATTTTATATTAGAGGTGATTATAAATATAAATGTTATGGCTAACTATATTAAACTTACGAGTGTAGGCTGTGTTGTGGACCGCGACACGCTTACAACATATCCATTATCAATGGACGGAAAACCTGATACCGCCTGTCCTGTACACTTGTCTGAGTGTACTACTGAATGGTATGAAAACTTATCGGTACACGATGACGCTTTTGTCTTCGCAATGCAGTATTTTAAGTGGTAGTTAAGATAATGATACAAAAGAAATGAAAGTAGCTACAGGAACTTCAAGGTTAGACACGTCTAAATTGACCCGATTAGAGGTCATTAATCATGCGGGTACGTCAGAACACATTCGATATGGTAGAGCCTTTAGTGCTTTTAAGGAGTTGGGTGAGTTTGATACCCTGTCTATAAGCATTCAAGATAATGGAAGAACAATTAAGATATTTTTGGACTGATGCTATGCGAAAACAATTCCTAAGAATAGCTAATGCACGACTTCGTAATACCTATAAATACGAACCACAACGCAAGGCATGGTGTGCTAAAATGTGGGTATTATGGTGTGAAAGAAAAAAACACGACCTTAGCGCAAATTAATTTAATATTATGATAGTCATAGACAACTTTATTGCTGACACGAAATTGCTTGAGGACATCAAGAATGACCCAACATTTTTTAACAAGAACGGAAAGTACTTTTGGTACGATGGGTGGTGGAACTCCCCTATGAATTCATTAAAGAAGAGGCTCATTTATGAGCTTTGGGGCCCAAGCAGCGTACATCCCGCTATTAAATGTGAAGGATTTGAGTATTGGACAGGGCAGTTTGGTCCTGATGCACCAACTGATGCGCTCGTTATGCATCGTGATAAGGATGAAGAGCATTGGGAAAAAACAGGTGGAGAAAAAAAAGGTAAGGTTGTATCTCCTGCTATGGGGAGTGTTTTTTATCCTGTTCCTATGGATATAGATGGCGGATATTTAGAGATATTCTCTAAGGGTGAAGACAAGGAGCCTGAGCGTATTGAGCCTAAATTTAATAGGCTTGTAGTATTTGATGCAGGTAAGTACACACATTGTGTAACTAAGGTAAATAGAGGGCTTCGCAGCGCAATTGCTGTAAATCTTTGGGGAAAAGAGCCCTCAGGTGTTAAATCAGGCTCACTTTTAATTGAGAAATGATAGAATGGTTTTATAATTTAAGGAGCGTAACACAAAATGTGTTACTGCTCTTTTTTTATCTTATCATATTCATTGTAATTCGTGATAAATCAACGCGATGGAAAAAGAAATAAAATTAATTCCTTCATTAGAAGAATCATTAGAAGAATCAAGCGCATTGTTTGCTGATGGATTTGATAGCTGTATCATAGGATTTTGTCCTAAATCAGAGATATTCGTCTATAGTAGAGAGAAGATGATTGAACTCCTTATCGAGCGTGATAAAATGAATGATATAGACGCTATGGAATTTCTTGAATTTAATACTTGGGGTGCTTATAAAGGAGAGCATACTCCTATTTATATTTGGACTGATATTATTGAAATATTATAATGGGTAAAATTCAAGAAATATTTTCAGGGTGGGCAAATTATGCTAAAAGCTCATTTGATGCACTCGACCCTGAGATAAAAAAAATCAGCGAAATGCGCTTGGAGCGTTGTGATAAGTGCCGTGTAAGAGAAGGCAAAGCGTGCAGCCGTAATAAAAACGATATTCATATACTTACAGGAGAGGTGACGAGTGGTTGTGGATGTCCCATTGCACAAAAATCTATGAGTCTTAGCTCTTCTTGTCCTCTCGGTAAATGGTAAAATACTAAATTAGTAGTTCGGCTTTTTATATATGCTAACTTAAATATCTCATATGGATTTATCACTAATGGTAGTCAATCACTTAGGAACTTTTTACTTCCTTCCTTCTCCTCATCTTGATAACCACTATCACACCAATGCGGAGGGTGACCGAATCCTTATAGCATCAAGCCTAACCTTCTCTTGGATGAATTATGGCCTGAGTATAGGATTTATAAAACGAGATGTAGAAAGGTGGTTTTAACAATTATTTAAGAAACTTATGTTATTTCACAAGCACAAAATTTGGTTCGTCGGAGTATCAAAAACGGCAACCACAAGCGTTTGGCACGCTTTACGCAATGATACGGACAGGGACCACGACCACTATAGCGTAAGAGAAACGCTGAGTCAACACGACCATGAACTTCTTAAATCCTATTATTGGTTCACAATAGTTAGGAATCCTTACGACCGATTAGTTTCTGCTTGTCATCAGTATATGAGAGATGCTAACGGAGACGATGAAAAGGACCCTAACAAAATCATTAAGTATTTAGAGGGCAAAAACGATGAGGAATTACATAGATTCAATGAGGCCACAAATCCACAATATGTATATCTAATAGACGAACAAGGTGAAATTCCTATAAGTAACATTTGGAGATACGAGCACCTTAATATTACATATGCCGAGTTTGCTCGAAAGCATAATACTAACGCACGGTTTAAGATTGCTAAGGAATTGCCTCAATCAAATGTAAGCCATGAGCGTGAACCTTGGAATAAGGTCTTAAACGCAGAATCTATTCGTATAATCAATGAATGTTATGCGAAAGATTTTGAGATGTTAGGATACAAGATGCGTGACCCTAAAAAATGGAAGTCAAATCCTAAATCAAAAAGTTTAGCCGTATGAAATCATTTGTAGAAATTGGGGCCTGCGATTTTAACACTTTAGAACAATATGGAAACCATGGTTGGTCGGGTGTAATCGTAGAGCCAATTAAAAAGTATCTTGAAAATATTCCAAAAGTCGAAAACGTCTTGTATTACAACTATGCTATTGATTCTAAGGAAGGAGAGCGTGATATTTATGTTTACGGCGAAGATATAGTCAATAAAGACCATGATTTTGCAGGTATGTCTACATTTTATAAGCAGGATAACACAACCCCTGTGAAAATTAAAACAATCACCTATAAAAAATTAATGGAAATGACAGGGTTTACAAATGTTGAGTATCTAAAGATTGATACTGAAGGTCACGACTTTGAAATATTAAAAGGTGTTATCTACGAAGGTGACTTACGCCCTGTCCGTATTCGGGTTGAACATAAGCATTGCCCTGTAGATGAAATGATTGATTTTCTTGAAAACAAAGATTACACCATTCTACATCTGCGGGAAGACTTGGTTTGTACCTGTAATCGTTGGCTTAATGAAAAAATACCTCGCGCTAAATAATTATTTATCAGGCCCAATCACCTTGGTAGCGCAAACCTCAACCTCAACATCGTAATTAGGCTGTATATCGTGTAAATATTTCACCAAGGATAGTGCCTTGTCTTGATACTTTACATCGGTAATCTCATAAGTCATTTCTCGCACTATTTTACCATCGTCGTATCCTAATTCAGTTGATTTTAGAACCGCTACAAGCCTGCCTTTATAAAAGACATCCGCACCTTGGCAGGTAAATCCTTTTGTGTCTATTTTGCTTAGGCGCTGCTCCGTTCCGCAAGCGCTAACAATCATTATTAAAAACACTACTTGTAATGCTCTCCTCCAACCCATAATACCATTGATTTTCTTGTTCCTGATTCAATCGGTGTAACCCTGTGTAAAATATATGATGGAAATATCACAACACATCCCTTGCCCCGAGGTGTATTCTCTTCATTTTTTCCTCTCATAAACTGAAGGTCGCCACCAACATATTCATTCTCGTCAGACATTTGAATTGTAAGAGAGACTTTTCTTACACTAAGTTCATTAGGTCCAATGTCCATGTGCCAATCGTAGTGACCTCCATTTGCAAGATAAGTAGTGTATTGAATACTATCGGGAATGCTGTAGAGATTGAATCCCCACAACTCATTATTAGCTTCCTGAATCATTGTCGTCAATCGCTCATAAACCCAATGCCACTCTTCGGTTTGAGGCAGCCATCGTAGGATTGATTTACGCGTTTGCTCTAATTCTGCTCCTGTAGCGTTGCTTGCAATAGTCCCTATAGTCGGGTCCACCTCTTCAGTCATTTTATTGATTGTATCTATTTCTTCGTGGGTAAACCCGTTTTTGAAATAGTAGTATTCAGTCATTTCTCTTGACCTGTCAATATCGAAGTTTATGTTGTGCTCCATTATCGTCTATTACAAAATGAAACAATAATAAATCTCTGCCCATCTTCTACAGGACGGCCTCCGTGTCGGTGAGTGATGACTGATGGATGAACCGAAATATGACCGATATCACCATTATGAAGTTTCTTTTGTCTCCAAAAGTATGTTCCCCCGCCTTTAAAATCGTCATTTAGGGCTAAAACACAGGAAATGCTACCATGGTCGTGGTGCAAACTTAAATGTCCCTGTACATCAGAGTCGTATTTAATCATAAAGTTTTCCGAAGACAGGTCATCCCATGTTTTACCTTCAAGCGCCCACTTATGCTTAGACATAGGATATACATATTCACACAAAACTTTGTGATAAATATCTTGTAAGCCTATTTTTTCAATAAGCATATCTGTAGTGGGATAGAATTCGTGTCTCTTACGCTCCCACTTACCGCAATGTTCTGCTTCTCGAATAATCTTTTCACAAAACTCTTTAGTAAACAGCGGGAATGTAAATACATTGTCTACAGGCTCGTCACAAATAAGGTCCCACTCTTTAGTACGAGCACTTTCGTGAATCCACCTGCGCTTCCAAGCCTCCCAATCTTCAGTATTGTACAATTCAGGATGTAATCTTTCGTCCTTACTGATAAGGTTTGTCGAAGGGATTTTATAGTTGGTTATAAGGTCGGTATTTGAAGTTGTGCTTGTTGAGGAGTTTGAGCTTTGACCAATTACATCCTCTACTACTGAAGCACAATAGGTGTCCCGAGTTATAAAGTCCATATCACCACGAGGGTGTTTTGCATATGTTGCAGGAACAAATTCATCTACAGGACAAATGAAGTCTTGAAAATTCTGCTCTAATAGACGCTGAATACCCGCTCCTGTGAGCAAGTAAGCGTGCATATTATACGAGTAGTCGGGCTCAACAAGAAACTCCGTTAGACCGCGCTTATCATCAGTCATACGACTGCGGCCTAAGTAAAGCATTGTGTATTTCCAATTCCAATCTTCGGGCCAATAAAACTCATTGTCGGGCCACTCTCTTAAAACATCAAAGTCTTCTTCTAATACAAGAATATTGTCAAAGCCTCTTTTTGCAGCGTCTTTCCAAACACTTAAATGAGAAAGGGCACAACCCACTTCTCCCTGAGTAATTTCTCGTGACCACCAATCGTTATCTGAGCGCATTTTCCAACCCTTAAACACCTCATATGGGAAATTAACTACAGGGTTTTTGCCGTCTACAGCGTTAAATATTTCAAGCGGAGTGTTAATGCCGAGTTTAGAGAACTTCTCGTGTGCCTTAGAAATTTTTTCTTCAGACGGATTTAGCATAATTACATATGCCATGTCAGGTTTAAGATTCATTGTATTTTCTTTTTTAAGTTCTTCCTGTTGTTCTATCCAATTTGTGGCTACATGATTTGGCGGGTAAAAAGGCACATCGCCCCATGGCTCGACTTCATCTTTCCATTTATTAGCCGTTTCTAAGGCCGTGTACCAATTTGACACATTATTATCTCCTACTACCTCAGCGAGCGACGCTGTAAGCCTTGTGCAAGGTACGATTCCATGAGCCATCATCTCAATTGCTGTTAGGCAGTACGTTTCTTCATAATCACTTGGATAATACCATACCTGACATTTAGCCATAAGTGCATATAAGCGGTCTTGACCAAGGCTGCCATAAAAAGTCACTCCTTGCAGCGGCATTACTTTATGAAGAAAATGGTCATTAAAGTAATCCATTCCATATTCAGGTGTTGCAATATGCAACGTAGCATCAGGGCAACGCTCAAGAATCTTAGGCCACTCATCAATCAGATTTGATAATCCTCTTTCCGCATGAGAAGTATAGATAAAGGAGTTTGGTATTTTATCATCGAAGATAAATGGCAGAAATTTAGAATTGTCTATAGGGTTAGGTATTGTTATTATTCGTTCTTTGTCGACCCCATATCTTTCGCTGATAGCCTCTTTATGCCATTTGGTTAAACACACTATTCTATCTATTGACCTGTGGTTTAGGTGATATAGGTCTTCGTTTAACTTTTCGCCATCAAACCATTGATAGTATTCCGTATTGTGAATCCAAAAGAAGTTTTTCTTAACCTCAAAATCCTTGAAATACACTAAGTAGTGCATATAGTTAACCCCTATCAATAAATCTATGGTCTTAGGCACTTGGGCCTGTAGGTTTTCATACCTGACATACCTCGGGTTGTCTTCTAAATTATTTTCATGAATCTGACCAACGACATATATCTCGTGTCCTAATTCAGCCAAGGCCTGTGATAATAACACTACACACTTTTCCGTACCGCCTAAGCCGTACTTATCCATATCGAAAGCGCTCCAAGGCTTTGCTGTATATCCTACATTAAATACTATTACCATTCCGTGCTGAAGAAAAAAGTTTGAAATAAGCGACCATTCTCCTTATTCGTCCCAAAGTAATCCAAGGACTGATGAAATTGACCGCCACGATACATAACAAGCCTGTTGTACACATTAGCTATCCTGTCGGTCATCTCCCACTTGGTATAATCTTGAGAATCCTCATAAATCTTAGTGAGCAAATCCTCATCATCAGGGGCTTCGGTCAGCCCTGTTGCTTTATGCTTGAATAGCCCCGTCCCTGAGGTAATCGGAGCATTGGGTGTTAAATAGATAAGAGCCGCCCAAGTAGTGCCTGAGTCGGCATGAATCCAAGACCTGTCGTGTTGAGTTGTGTATTGAAAGGCTCCGTTGTATCCGTCGGGCCAATAACTTATATCCCCGCCATGCGGATTAATGAGTCGCTGAATAGTTTCCTTAATGCTGTCATTGGAGAATGATTCCGTGCGAGCATTAGGAAAATTGCCTGTCACGCTAAAGTCTTGAGAGATGGCAAACTCTCGAACGGAGTCTACATCGGTGTAAAAATCATCTGCGATGACTACCTTAGTCTTCATATAGTAATAAGTTTCTTATCTGCTAAAATAAAAAAACGCGCGAACAATCACACCTCTTTTACTAAAATGAAAAAAAAACTTATTCTAATTATTATCTACAATCTGAAATATCCGTAATACCCGTTGGGTATTTTGAATATCCAAAACTTTGATTTGTACTACAATTATACCAAACACTACCCTCTGTCAGCTCAGTTCGGCAAGTCGCATCAGTATAAATATACTCTCCGACATCAAAACTTGCGATGTTGTAAACTGTGAAACACGTCGCTCCTGGCCCTTCGGCACACGCTTCAGTAGCGTCATTATAAGGTCCTGCAATTGACAATGAATTAGTACTGAACTCTAACGTAGTATCGGCCATGTAACAAACACGCTCATCATCGTTTACTGAATCATAAAACATCATAAAGCTGCCCTGTGATTCATAAATATCACCGTCCAAGTTGCTTGTTGCAAATCGTGTAAAATATAGAGAATAAGTAGCGCTTCCTGCCATGATTGCTGTAGCCTTTAAAACACCATTGCTCGCTCTATGATAAATAGTAATCGCACTTTCCGCTATACAACAAACATAATCTGACGTTCCACCTGTTACCGAACCAATGGTTCCAAAAGCCTTTTTTGAAACAAATGGATTCATATCAGAACCATTACCATCACCCTGTTGCTCTGCCGCTACCAAGCAACCATTACCCGCTTGAACCTTTTGAACAGGCCCTGTATAGAAGGTTCCTGAAGTTTGGCCTGGGGCTATATCAATGTAAACACTTGGAGTTGAGGAACTTGTGTTTCTTTCGGTTGTTGTGCCTCCATTACTACTTCTTGTAAATAATTGTTGGGTTACACTCGCTCCCGCTCTATTTTGAGTTGAATTGGCAGACAAGAAGATATGACCGCCTGTACTAAAAGCACCATACTTTGCATCTTGGTCCATAGGATATAATTGAAAAGAGTCATTAACACCTGAGCCCGACACCTGTCTTATAAAAATGCATACGGGCTTGTTAGCGTAGAAGAAATAGTTTCTTGTAGATATAATGCTACCAAGATTCGTTATGGTATATGAAGAAGCTATAGTTCCTGAGCCCCCATTAGTAAGCGATGTGACCAATCCGTCACTTCCCGTATATGCGATTTGATAATCAGTATCATTTTGTAGCGCAACCATATAGCAAGTTGCACCTGTGTTTCTATCTCTTCGATGAGCAAAAGCAAAACCTGCCCACCCTAAGTAAATAAAACCTTCATCATGTTGAATCCCGTGGTTTTGACCTACAGGTCGGGTAAAACCGACTAAATCTCCCGAATTACATCCAACACTTCCCGAACCACCTCCATTTGCGCTGCCATAAAAAGCGCTGTTTTTGAATGCGTCTGTATCATCTCTATAGGCTAAATAATCAAAATCGGCAGTAGACATAGCTATCCATTGATTACATGGCTTGTCCGCTCCATCTGTACCTAAATCTCTTTGTCTACGATATCCTGCCCAATCAACATCGTAATTAGCAAAAAGACCCATATTTCCTGCTAAACCAATATCACTACCCTCCTGAGTAATAGCTGTTATAGAAGGAAGCGCAGCACCCCAACCCAAGTACGCTGCGATATCACTTAAGGTATCATTACTTGAGGGGGTGTTTGCGTTGTCGTAAGTGCTATTTAGATTTTCAGCATTTTTTGCTAAACCATTTAGACTTTCATTTGCCATTTAATCAATTTTTATCCGAAGAACATTCTTTCAATCGAGCATCCAAATCTTTGATTGCCTCAATAAGTATTGGAATTATCTTTTCGTACTTAACGGCCATGTATCCACTCTTTCTCGTAGTAACTGCATCAGGAATGATTGCTTGTAGCTCTTGCGCAATAACACCTAAGTCGTGACCCGTATTAGGGTGGAATTCCTCCATGCCTTTTTTCCAATCGTATTCGACACCTGTGATTTGGTTTAATTTAGCAACCGCATCTTTAATCGTAGTGATGTTTTCTTTCAAGCGTCTATCCGAAGTAGCAAATGCCACTACATCATTTTCAGCATAAATAACACCATCAGTTGTAGGAGTGCTTGCTGACAAACCAACCGCTAACCTTTCTACGCGTCCAAGTCCTGTGGTCTTGTTGAAAGTAAAGTCGGCACTACCACCTACTACTCCATTGTCATTAAATAGGACTTGAGTGTTAGAACCACCAATTGGACCTTCTGCACCTTTTTGACCTTTAGAGCCTGAGGGACCCGTGCCACCTGATGGACCTTGAGCACCCGTTTGACCTTTCTGACCTTTTGAGCCATTGCCTCCTGCAGGACCTTCAGGACCTTCAGCGCCAACCTCGCCTTTTTGGCCTTTCTGACCTTTATCGCCTCGATTACCTTTAGAGCCGTTAGAGCCATTGCTACCCGCAGGACCTTGAGCACCAACCTCGCCTTTTTGTCCTTTCTGACCTTTAGAGCCGTCAGAGCCATCGCTACCCGCAGGACCATTAGCACCTACTTCGCCTTTTTGGCCTTTCTGACCTTTAGCACCCGCTTCGCCTTTAGAGCCGTCAGAGCCATCGCTACCCGCAGGACCATTAGCACCTACTTCGCCTTTTTGGCCTTTCTGACCTTTATCACCCGCTTCGCCTTTCTGACCTTTAGAGCCGTCAGAGCCATCGCTACCCGCAGGACCTTGAGTACCTGTTTGGCCTTTTTGGCCTTTCTGACCTTTAGCACCCGCTTCGCCTTTAGAGCCGTCAGAGCCATCGCTACCCGCAGGACCATTAGCACCTACTTCGCCTTTTTGGCCTTTCTGACCTTTAGCACCCGCTTCGCCTTTAGAGCCGTCAGAGCCATCGCTACCCGCAGGACCTTGAGCACCTGTATCGCCTTTTTGGCCTTTCTGACCTTTATCACCCTGAGCACCCTGAGGACCTTGACCACCCGCAGGACCCTGAGCACCTGTATCGCCTTTTTGGCCTTTCTGACCTTTATCTCCCTGTGGACCTTGACCACCTGTGCCACCCTGTGGGCCTGTTGGGCCTGTTGGGCCTTC